>Ga0315534_1002215_pt1 | contig 13227 bp, 14 predicted proteins | sample SalMarSW160240MG_FD_203094 | JGI IMG/M metagenome (GOLD analysis project Ga0315534, IMG submission 203094) | Salt marsh sediment microbial communities from the Plum Island Ecosystem LTER, Massachusetts, United States - Salt Marsh Sediment SW1602-40 ... | reverse complement strand
TTGATTCTTTCAGAAAATAATTGAGCCACGCCATAAATTATATAGCTCGTTTTACTTCCATTAACAGTGCGGTCAGCTCCTAATCGATTAACATTATTGAAAAACGCATTTAAAACTTCTTCCTCTGTTGGTGTATAAAGATCCCACCCTCCTTTTTCCATGAGCGGATATGCATCATATCCAAAAGTAGTATCTCCAATACCATCTTCGTTATCATCCACGCCACTATAGTCCGACCAATAATTTCCTTCTTCCATGTAGGGATGGTACCAATTGTTCAAGGGAGTTCCAAAATCAACTGATTGGACGGCATTTTTGATAATGTTATTATGATATATTGTGTTTTCTTCGGATCCGGTGTTAATTAAGATTCCATACATATTTTGCTTAACTGTATTTCTAAAGAAATCATTTAGATCCGCATCTTCGAGATATATTCCATATGCATTTTCTTTAATTTTGTTTGCATAAATGATGTTATCTTTTGGAGAATGCTCTGTTGTGCCTATATTTATCAATGTAATACCTGATTCAGCATTTTTTGTGCAAATATTCTTCTCTATAATCGTTTTGTGGGCTGATGCTATAACGATCCCTGAACCAAGATTATTCATACAGTCATTTTGTTTAATTGTATTAAACATGCCCCATTCGTTATAGATCCCAATTCCATTTTCACAACAAAGATTTTTTTGAATCATGTTGTGTTCAGAAGCTATTAAAGCAATTCCTGCTCCCGTATTCCCAATAAATTGATTTTTAAAGATAACACCATTTTGCGTTCCAACTAATATGAGTCCTGCTGTTCTTTCTCCCTCTATCCCAAGATTACGAAAAGTGCATTTCATTATCTTGAAATATACACTTGAGTCCTGAATCATCATGGCATATACAGAATCAGTTACATCAATACTCAAGTTCTTTATTATGTAAGGATCTTCTTCAGTACCCGAACCTTTTAGCCATGGTTGTGCGCTCCAGTCCTCCCATGTAAATCCTTCTACATTATTATTAATGTATATAGGAGCACTCATCCAGTGCTGTTTCTGTTTACACGCGCTTACGGTAATTATTGGAATCAATATCGATAGCGTGAGAATTGTCAAGAATAAACTCAATTTTAATGTTTTCTTTTGCATTTTCATTCACCTTTTTAGTAAATTTTTTGATCTTTGAAGATCAAAAATTACATGTATAAGTTTAATTATAAAGATTTCAATGTTATTTGGGAATAAAATTACAATTTTACTGGTAAAAATGAGTTATTTAAATTCTTTTTTCAAGAATTAGGTTATATGGTTTACAAAGTTTTAGTGATATCATCCAGTTGATATCATTCAAAATTGAAGTCATCATTAAAATTTCTAGAAATAATACGATTAAGGAGAAATATCTCTGCGTTCTTTTTTTAATTTTTTAATAAGAAAGTTAAAAGCTTCGTGCACTCCTTGTCCCGTTAATGCGGATGTTATGAAATATTTAAGAAAATTATGTTTATTAATATAATTTTGAAGTTGGGCTTTATTTACTCTTTCCTCATTTATTAAATCAACTTTATTGGCAAAAATCAATATTGGAATATCACCACAAAATTCTTTCACGTCGGTCTGCCATGTTAAAATGTTTTCAAAACTTCTCATGCCTAGATCATTTTCTTCCAAACTATATACGATAATTGCAGCTTTACTTGCTCTGTAAAAAGACGGACGCAAGAAATGAAAATCGTCTTGTCCGGCAATATCCCAGAAGAGCAATTCTATCCTATATTCCTCGCTGTCTACCTTATAGTTAGAGATTTGAGCTCCAATAGTTTTAATATAATCTTTTTGAAAGGTACCCTGGGTAAATCTCTGAATTAATGAGGTTTTTCCTACACCTCCATCCCCTATTACTGTAACTTTAACCTTCTCTTTTTTCTTTTCAGAATCACTCATCGATTTTAGAAAAGAACATCAATTTTACAATTTAGTAGTATTAATTTGGATCTTTCTTAATATAAAACTTTAGCATAAGGCATAAATATTTAAAATTAAAAGATGGTGTTAATACGATCATCTAGCTTGAACCGCAAATCTCCGAGAATATAATTAATTTGTTGTTCAAATTCTTTAAAGATCTCAATATCCTCGCATATAATTTCATTAACAGGAAAAAAGTTGAGAAATTCGGAGATGATTTCTTTTAAATTCTTTTTCACAAAAACGGGATCGGTCCCTTTTTCTATTATAGCATATGCTAATAAGGGTTCCATGTTATCGAGTTCTATAGATGCTAATTTTAGCATCTTGTAATAACATACAATTTGAAAATTAGGAAAGGAGATAACATTCATTTTATCCCCATACACTTCAGAGACGAAATTTTCTAAACCTGTTAAAAATTTAGCTCGATATTTGTGATTTATAATATTATCTGAATCTGAATAATACTTTACTTCCAACAAATTCCTAGAGCCAAAATTAATCCCTACTTCTAAAACTGCCATGCTATAGAAACCTAATCTATTAAATAAAATCGATAGTTTTCAATATATATTTTTCGAATTTTTTCATAGTTTCACCATTTCTTATTTTCAGATGAATGAAATTTTTATAAACAACAAAAACAGATAAATTTACATGGATGTATATAATATTTCCAAAGTTACTGCTGCTATTATTACAATCATCATTCCATTTATTGTGGGAATTCGTGTATTCTTGTTAAATAAGAAAAATTGGCTAAATAGGTGGTTTTTTCTGTTTTTTATATCAAGTTCTTTTGGATTTTTATTCTACACCATTTACCACCTTATAACTAACAATGCATCTGTAATTATTCCTCTCATGATTACTGCTCAGTTCTTCTTTAACTTCATTTGCATCTCATTATTGATGACTGTATTAGTGTTGGAGAAATATGAAAAAGTAGCAATGAGTCCTAAATATATTGGCGTAGTTTTATTATTTTTCATCATTATGAGTATTGGATACTTAATATGGACTCCTCAATTAGATTTAATTAGTTATTCAAGTGGTATCGTCAATACAGTTACTCCATTAGGACTACAAATATTTGTAAATGTTATGAGGATTGCTATTTGCGTTTATTCGATTTATAAATACGTGCTTTTTACACAAAAACTTAAAATTGAGCTTAAAAAAAAAATTCAGTGGTTTTGTATTGGAGTTATCATCAATGTTATTGGACTATTTTTCAATTTATATGGAGGAGTGCTTAATTCTATCTTATTTGAGATAGTTGCATTGATTGTCATAGATGTTGGCTTTTTAGTGGTATTTAAAGGATTTTTGATCTAAATCTCACTAATGTATCTACTCTCTAACTTTCTTGTTCAATTTCAGAAAGAAATAGGTTCACTATTGCCTGCCATTTTTGTTTAGTTTCGATGTCTATTGAGCTCTCTTCCATTAATTTTTTCCCAATATTAAGATTTTCAACCGCTAAATCGAATTTTTTGAGTTCCTTATAGCAAATTCCTAGCTTAATATATGTTTGATTTATATACCACTCTTCACGAGCCAATTTTATTACTCGCAGGAATTTATCTATGGCACTATCATACTCATTATAATACATTAAAATTTCTCCATAAGTATCGTAATATGTTCCATTATCAGGAACTTTTATAATGAGATCTTGGATCAACTCTAATGCTTCATCTTTCCGATTTAAATAGTGCAACCAATAAACCTTGTAATTAAGGAGGTCATTATTATCGGGATATTTTATGATTAGTCTATTGATGATACCTAAACCACTTTCGATATCTTGCATCCTTCTTAGAACTGAGGCTTTTTTCATCATGATATCGATTTCATTTTTAGGAAATTTATTTAGCATCTCGTCTAATAAATTCAATACCTCATCTAACTGTTCATAATAGAGCAAAATAGATATTTTGGAGTTATATAAATCAATTTTTCTTGGACTAGATTTAATCTTTTTATTAATCTCTCCAATCTTTTCCTCATACTGGTCCTTTAAACCTTCAGAGCTCTGCGTTTGAAATACGTGTATCATGTCCTGCCAGATTATTCCCTCTAATTTATCTTGTACTTCTTTCAAATCTGCTTTTGCTTCAATCTTGTAAGCTAAATAACTGATATATTCTTCTAAAAATTTCCTTAGTGCTCCCTTAAAAAATTCATTAAATAAAATACCGCATATTTCTTCCAAGATATCATCAATTGTAGCACTTGGGTTTATTGTTCTTGAAAATAACTTACTTATATAGGTATGCTTTGTGATATATTCTTCTACTATAGCCCGAAGTGTAATTTCCAATTTCTCATTTTCTTGAAAATAATAATAGTCATTTGGAGGTATGACTAATTTAAAAAACTTTATGGGGTATATCTGATTATCAACAATTTCATCGATAAAATATTCCAATTTTGCCTTCTTGATTCCAAATGTATTTGAAAATACTTCCATGGATATATTATTTGGATATAGATTAGGATGATTCATAGAGAGATAAAGTAAAATTTTGTCAAAATCCTCCTCATCTGTCAACATTGATTTAACTCTAGCATAATCTAATCTTAAAACATTATTGAGATATCTAAATTGTGTATCTTGATTTTTGATATTATACTTATCAAAAAAAATAATGGTACTTTTAGTAATCTCTTCAATTCTCTTACTTTCCTCGTTTAATATTGACTGTCTATCCAAATCATATTTCTGTAACATTTTAGAATAATGAAGCTTGCCTGAACGAGTAATTCTATATTCCTTGTTTTCCTGTTCTATAAAACCTTTTTTTAGTAAGAAATTCATTTTTTTTGAAAGAGATGATCGATTGATAGAAAGTGGATCTTCAATAAAATCTCCCCATTTACAAAATGTATTGTTATAAACCATCCAAAGGATCCAATCCTCATAATCTCGCTTTTTTTTTATAGTCTCTGGAGGATAATTCAATCTCTTCTTTTTGCCACGAGTCCTTGAAATCTCCAGAAAGCGTTTTCGACCTTTGGGAGTTATTTTATAATGCCCGCGAGAAAGTTTTTCAACATACTCCTTACTTTTTAGTAGATTAAAATATTTTGATAAAGTAGACGTACTAAACGCGATTGGTTCTTGAGTAAAAGAAGACCATTCACATTCCTCATTATTTGCGAGCATCCAAAGAATGATATGTTCAAAATTTTTCTTGAAAGTGTTGTAAAATGCTTCAGAAGGATAATTTACCTCAAACAAGATTAATCAATTTAAATCAATTATAATAAATAATTGCATTTTCAATTATTTAAATCATTATTAATTCGAACTTCGTGAAAAGTTTCTGATTAAAAACTATAAACGAATCTTATCGTTATTTAAATTAAGAAAAAATGGGAGTAAAAAAAGATCATGCAGCAAATAGAATTGGAAAACGATTATCGGGAGGCCTATTACAGGGCCAAATGTTTCAAAGGTATATTCACCCACGATATTTCGAATTTATTTCAAATAATCAGCAATTCAATAGAACTTTGTGGAACTTTACTTAAAGATGAAATGAATATTGAAGATATTTTGGATTATTTTGAATTAATTGGACAGCAATTAAATCGAGGGAAAAAATTAATAAATAATATCAGGAGTCTTTCCCAAATCGAAGAATATGAAATGCCATTAGAGCCTATTGAGGTACTTAATACGTTAAGAAATGCGATCAAATTCACACGGGAAGGCTTTCCAAGAAAAAAAGTTGATATCAAAATTGTTTCTGAACACGAAATTCTTTACGTGATGGCAAATGAGCTATTGGTTGACATATTTGAAAACTTATTTATGAATTCAATTAATTACAATAAGAATGAACTCGTTCAGATTACTGTATGCGTATCTGACGTGGAGGAAAACTACAAAGGATTCGTTAAACTTGAATTTAAAGATAATGGTCTTGGAATAGAAGATTTTCAAAAAGAAAAAATATTCCAAGGTATGCAATATCAAGGTAGACTTTCTAAAGGTATGGGAATTGGTCTCTCCTTAGTTGCTAAGCTAATCGAATTATGCGGAGGAAGGATTTCTGTTGAGGATCGAGTAATAGGAGATTATACTCAAGGAACCAATTTTATTCTCATGATTCCTAAACCAACATTTAGAGATAATAATCAAATAATATGGAGTGAGGTTTAATGCAAGAATATAATAAAATAAAGAATAATAAATCCAAGAAGGAAATCAAATGGTATACATACGTTGATTCAGAACTCGACACTAAATTAAAATTATTCATGGAAGAGCACGGGATTAAGAACCAGGCAAATATGTTGCGAACTTGTGTAAATAATTTCATTGATTATATTGACATTATTTATAAAAAGAAGTCCCTCAAAGATCTCAAGAATTATAATCTGAAATATGGTGATAAATTTATCCGAAATGCAATTAATACATATGAAATGGGAGATAATTTTCAAGAAGAACTAAAGCAAATAATATCACCATTAAAAGTAGCTGTCCTAATGTTGAATAAATTATTAAATGAACCAGAGCGATTTGAAGATGTTTATAATAGTGCGAAAGGTGCAATCGAAGGATTAGAAAATGTGATAAAACAACGTTATGATGAACCAAAATTAGTAAGATTCGTGAAAAAAATAGACATCTTGTATATTGAAGATAATGAATTGGAACGTAAAACGGTTGATACATATTTTAAAAGAAATGGCATGAACATTAAATCAATAGAAACAACTGATGAAGGATTTCATCTTTTGAAGCAATTAACTCCGAAGGTAATACTGCTTGATATTAATTTAAAAACGAGTAAAATTAATGGAGATCAGTTATGCAAAAAGTTAAAATCTAATGGAGAATATGGTTCGATTCCAATTGTTCTGATATCCGCTGTAATTTCAGAACATGAAAAAAATCAAGTGCTAGAAAAAACGTTAGCAGATGAAATAATTATGAAACCTATTGAAAAATTAACAGATTTGGATGTTTTATTTAAGTACGTCAAAGAGTTCTACTAAAAGATATTAATTTTTTTTTTACTTTTTTTATTATCCTTCATATTTGAACATGTATAAAAGAAATAAAGAAAATTAGGAAGTTAATTATTCAGAAATACCAATAAAGCAAGAACGAAGTAAAAAAGTTGATAGGGGGTTACCATAATTCTTTCAATTATCCCTCTATATTTACTTGCGGCATATTTAGCCGATACGATTACTCCAATCAATGAGAGAATGGCTGAAATAAGTGAAAATATAGCAAAACCACTCCATAGTGGTACAAACTGTAATCTAATCCAAAGAGCTACCATCCCAGCTATAGCAAGTATTCCCATTATGACTACAAGGACTATATGCATTTTTCCTCTATAAGTTGTGAATTCTCCTCTTTCATCAAGCGGAAAGAAAATAGCAACTAAAATTCCCAAAATGGAACTAATCAGTAAAAGTATTGGTCCAATAATGGAACCTCCTCCATCATTAATTCCATCCTGTAATCCAATGAAAAAAACAAACATTAGAACACTTTCAGTAATAACGAATGATTGTGCTAATCGTCTATAAGGAGCACCAACTGCAAATAGAGAACTGATATCATCTCGAATATGATTGTAATCTGATTGCCTACTACCAACAATAATCCACATCGCAGTATATATGATGGGACTTAGCATTCCACAAATTGCCAATATCTGATAAATATTCATATTTTTTGATTTATTACTTTGAATTAATATTTTTAGATTCTTATAATAAATCCTACGTAAATAATTAATTCATAAATAGATTGTACATTATATTCAACCAAAAACTATATTATTATATATATAAAAGGATGGATGAAATCGATTTAACCATTATTAGAAAGCTTCTTGAAAATTCTCGATTGACATTTAGAGAATTAGCTGAAATTACTAGTATGTCAGTAAGTACTATTCATAAACGGATTCAAACCTTAATAGAAAATGGAACAATTAATGCCTTTATTGTGAGACCTACAATGATCTCGTTAAAAGGTTTATGGCTCATGATTTCCGGAATTTCTAACGCAAAATCGATCGATTTAGTTAGCCAAGAATTAGGCAATCATGAAAGTGTTTACATGGTAACAATTGCAAGTGGTAAATTCATATATATAGCCTCTTACCTAAGGAACATCTCAGAACTTCAAGAATTTACATCATTTCTAACGAATGCAGGTCAAATAAGTGATCCCACTATTGGAATTATAAATATACCATACATAACTACCCCAGAAACGCTTTCGAGCATAGATTACAAAATTTTAAAAACTCTTAATAGAGATTCAAGGAAACCCTTGACAGATATAGGTGAAGATGTAGGAATTTCAGCGAAAACTGTTAGAAGGCGTCTAGATCGTATGATTGAAAATCAGTTAGCTTTCTTTACAATTGAATGGACTCCTAAATCAGAACATAATTTTATAACAATATTTCATATTTATTTAAATGAAGGTACTAACATCAATTCTAAAATTCAACATATCTACCAGAAATATGCCAAGAATATTGTCTATTGTTTAAGCTTTAGTAATATTCCAAACTATATTACGATGCACACGTGGGCGAAATCTTCTATAGATGCCCAGAAAGTTCAAGAAGAACTACAAAAGGAAGGATTTAAAGACATAATTCCACGGATAATATTATCTGGGAACTATTATGATTGTTGGGTTGACCAACTACTACGTTCTAAATAAAGATAAAATTATGCTAAATTTCAGTTACATTTGAAAAAAATCAGAACTTTATAGTCCGCTCTATATCCTTTTCTTTCAAAATTACTGAATTTGAATGTCCCAACTATCGATTTTCAGATTTTAATATTTTGTATATATGTTCAAAAAATTGTATAAGATGAATGATAAGGCATATTAGCATTTTGTTTCAATACTTCAGAACATCCTCTTAATAGAACCCTAAACTGTATTATAATTAATATAAAAACTTCAAATAAAATCGAGTGAGTAAAAATTAAACTTTGGATAATACATAAAGAAGGAATCGGATTCTCTAAGATTGTAGCTGAAATTATTCAAGATTATTTAAATGATTACATTGATGTCTCGGTAGGGCATGTTGATAAAATTGATCCTGCCTTCCTGATGGAAGAAGAATTAGATTACCTTATTATAGGAGATGTAATAGAAGAAGAAAAATCACCTAGCCCAGAAATTTATGATTGGGTAGTTAAATTTTCAGAAATATCTAAAAAACATCAATTTGTTCTTAAATCCGTATCGAGTTATTATATCTCATCGATAGATAATAAAATTAAATCATTCTGGATAAACCTTTTTCGAGATTATAATCTTTCTATATATTATTTTCCCCCAGTACTTCAATTAAAAATGGAAAAAGGAGGATTAGCGTTGGAAAAGAACAGTTTTAAATTAATTAAAGATTACTCCAATGATTTTACTGAGTTTTTTATTAAAAATAAAAATGGAGGAAAATAAACATGGTAAAAAATCAAAAAATTTATGCTATTTGTGGAATGTTGGCCCCTATAGTTTTTAACCTAATCTGGATTATCGCTGGATTTATACAACCTGGATATGACCACATTCTAAATGACGTGAGTTCTCTTATGGCGCTTGGAGCACCTAATAAGCTCGTATTCGATTTGATGAATATAGTAAGCTTTATCCTAGAGATTATCTTTTTTATAGGATTAATTGTAATAATAAAAGAGCTAAATGGATCTATTGCTGGACCTGCTGTATTACTTAGTGGTAAAATATTAGGGATAATAGTACCTATATTTTTCCCATTAAACTATGGTGGAGAACCTACCGGATTTACAGGGATGATGCACCTTATAATTGTAATGATCACTGGATTTATTGCTCTTGGTGGGATGATCGTAATGTGGCGGGGATTGAAGAAAATTGATGAGTGGAAAGGTTATGATATTTATTCATTAATGACATTCATTGTTACCTTAATCGTTACAATGTGGTTAGTATTTGCTGCTGGCACTGAAATAATGGGTTTAGTTGAAAGATTTGTCATCTTAGTTAATAGCCAGTATACTTTTGTACTCGCGTTAAAAACATTTAAAACTAGTGATTAGAAATCATCAGTTCAAAGTGATAAAAAAATGATTGACTCTACAATAATTACTTGGATTCTACTCATCTTTGGGGGGATATTCATATTTTTGCTCGCATTTATTGCCCAACTTCAAGTGGTCATACACCCTGATAACCAAAAAACTAAAAATCTTGTAATTGGGAAAGGTGAGGATTATCGAGATAGAACTCACAGAAGATTGACTTCTGGAATTGCATGGGGAGATATGATAGTATGGTTTCCACTATTAGTCTTAGGAAGTATTGGTGTCGTGTTCAGAGAGGAATGGGGTTATGCTCTTTGGTTAGCATCTGGAGCGATTTCAATATATATAAACATTATTCTATGGTTCTCAGAACGAGAATATATATATCCTTCAAGTGGTCCACTGGTTTATTACACAATCTATTGGGGATTCTTTATTTATTGGGGTATAGCAGTTATTATTTATTCGATACTAAGGTTGAGTGGATTAGTTTTCTAGGAAAAATTATAATTAAAACATTTTTTTTTATAAATAGAATAAAATACAATTAAAGAAATAAGCAAAACAAAAAACAGGTAATATGATTATGGAGTTATTTCCTTTTGATAATATAGTTGTAGGTATACTCATATTTATTATTGGTTTTTTATTTCACTTCATCGGACAATTAATTTCTTTAGTGAATTGGGAGTATGCTCAAAAACTCGGACTACAAGAAGAGAAAGCATTACCAGAACACAAGATATATGAATATGCCATTGCCACAGCAGATGTAGCAATTGGATGGATTTACGGTTTAGTTGCAATTGGATTAATAATGGATTCTTCATGGAGCTACATTTTTGCTTTGATTCCAGGAACATTATTTGTTTATCACAGCATATTCTATTGGGTAATGCAGGGAAACCATAAAAAAGCTGGTAAACCCCTTGTAACCATATCAACAAGAATTATCTGGTTTCTCTTGAACTTTATTACAGGAATTTTAACGGTTTTAATTGCACTATAATTTTAATTAAATTTTTTTTCATTACAATTTTCTTAATAGAAGAAAATTTTTCTATATTATTTCGAGCATTATCTGATTTTTTTTGGTATCTTTAAAAATCTTCGATTTAGCCACAAAATCAATTTGATCATTTATTATTACTCTAATTTTTTAATAATTTTGTTGAAAAGATAGGGATCTAGAGATTTTAAGTGATATCAAAACTTTATATTGGATAATATTTTTAAATACTAGCCATGCTCTTATATGCAATTTTATTCCTAACTTTAGGTTTTCTTGGGTTATATCTTGGTGCTAAATTTGTGATTATTGGACTTGAAAATATCGCAGATCGCCTTCATATTAGTCATATAGTGGTTGGTTTAACGATATTGTCTATAGGTACCAGTTTACCCGAGATTGCGGTAAGTATTATGGGGGGGTTTGATAAACTTTTAGGCATTGATCCCAACATTGATGGAATCGTAATAGGCAATAAAGTAGGGTCATTTTTGATTCAGATCACTTTAATTATTGGGATTTTAGCAGTAAGTCAACCGATTTTTGTTAGTAAGTGGGAATTGAGGAGGGAAGGTCCAATGCTTTTTATCTCTGTGTTGATATTTCTTTCTTTTTCTTTAGATGGGATTATTAGTCAACTAGAAGCACTGCTCATGATAATTATATACGCATTATATTTATCAATAGTTATTTGGAGTGAGAAACGGTTATCAAAAGTAAAACATAAAGTTGAAATCCTTGAAAAGGAGCGTATAGATTCAGTACTTTTTAACCCAATTGAAGCACCCCATCCAAAGACATCACTTTTTAAAGATATTGGTATTTTTATGATTGGACTAACTATTTTATTGATAGCCGCCGAAATCACATTATTATCAGCTCATGATATATCTAAAGAATTTCTCATTCCTGAAAATGTAATAGGAATAATAATCGTTGGATTTGGGACAAGTTTACCAGAATTAATTGCTGATTTAACAGCTCTACGGAGAGGATCGTTCGGACTTGCTGTTGGAGACATTTTGGGGTCCAATATCTGTGATATTTTATTAGCAACTGGTTCGGGTGCCATAATCGTGAATTTTAACGTCCCTGCAATAATCCTCCTTTTTGATATTCCGGTTTTATTTTTGGCAATATCTATTGCAGTCTATTTCTTATGGAGTGAAAAGATTATGAAAAGATGGGAAGGTGCGTTATTAACAGGTTTCTACGCAGGTTATACAATTCTCAAATTGCTATTTTTTCAAATATAGACAACTTCGAATGAGTAAAAAGACTAAGAATAATGAAATAATATGAGAATAAAATGGAATTCTATAGTCTATTTTAAATTATATGATTGAACTCTTCTATAGAATGATAGAGAATGAATACTATTAACAATATCAAAATAATTTTTTTTTGTTTTTTAGCATTAAAAAAATAATTTATATTTTTAATAGAGGAGTATCCAAGTAACATATTTATTAATTATAATCAAATAAGGTCAATAATTTATGTTGCATTTAATCTTTGTAGAATTAGATCCTTTGGGACAGCTATCAGGAATACTCGGACTTTTTACTTCAGGAATGGCTTGGTTTTATGGGATATTGGTATTAATAAAAGCAATTCAATTAAACCACAAAATTTTCTATTATTTCTTTCTTGCAATAATATTTACAATCTCACCGTAGTATCCTAGTGCTATTGGATATATTTTCTGGTTAATTACAAATGAAGCATTACCATATTCTGTGTATATCTTATTAGGTACTATAGGTGTGCCTATAGCATTGTTTGCATGGTTTCAAATTTATATTCCTACAGTATATCCAAAAGCGAAATACCCGATATTAATAATAACTGCAATATTAAGTGTAGTCTATTATGGATATGTATTCTATTTTTTATTTATTGTTCCGGGGGCTCCAATTGAGGCTTTAATAGGAATAAAAACTAATCCCGTAGATATTGAATATAAAGGATATGCTTTAATCTTTCTAGGTTACTCATTATTGGTAAGCACGGTGACTGGAAATGAATTTTCTATTAAGTCTCTTAAAAGTGAAGATAAATTAATAAAATGGAAAGGAAGATTTTTAGTTCTCTCGTTTAATTTTTTCGCAATTGGAGCTATTGGTGATGGTTTTCTACCATTAACGCCAATTACTTTAATAATATTTAGAGTTTTAA
>Ga0315534_1002214_pt1 | contig 13228 bp, 13 predicted proteins | sample SalMarSW160240MG_FD_203094 | JGI IMG/M metagenome (GOLD analysis project Ga0315534, IMG submission 203094) | Salt marsh sediment microbial communities from the Plum Island Ecosystem LTER, Massachusetts, United States - Salt Marsh Sediment SW1602-40 ... | reverse complement strand
AGCTGGAACAGAATATAGTTGTTACTATACCGGTAAGCTTTCTGCGAAAACTGAAAAGCAGATGATTAATTTACGAGTTTGACAGTAGACGGTACGACGGTATGGCGGTACGACGGTATGGCGGTACGATGGTATGGCGGTATAAAAATATTTCACTTAACCATTGACCGTACTTTGATAATTTTATTTAGCATAATGGATATTTTATCACATTCATCTACCAATGATACCATAATAAGATTATCAATATATCCAATTTCATGTGCGATAATTAATTGAGTTTGGAGTTCGGCAATTGAACCTTTTGCAGTATAAAAATATCGGATAGATATTTTATTTGTACCTGACTCATCTCCCTCTGCTATATTACTCGGGATACTAACGGCAGATCTCTGGATCTGGTCTTTTAAACCAAAATCCTTTGAGAAAGCCTGCGTTCTTGTAATCCTGTAGATTTTAACCGCAAGTTCTTTGGCACTTTGCCAAACACGAAGTTTTCTAAAATTACCCATAATTCAGCGAGATTTAATTATACAATCATTATTTCATACAATTCCACATGTATGATATCATTTCAAAGATAAATAAAAACAGGGAAATTAAATAACCATCGTACCGCCATACCGCCATACCGTCACACCTCTCTTATATTTCCGCCCCCTTCACCCTTATCCTTATCTTAAACGAATTAGGTATCTCTTTTTCACTGATAAGTATCAGGTATCCTCCTCCTCCTGCACCTGAAAGCTTCCAGGCCAGGGCTTTCTTTCTGTACACATCTATGACTTTTTCAATTTTAGGATTCAACATTTTCGGGAACATTTTCAACTGGGAATGAAAAGAATCCAGGAATCCTTTTGAGAACCTTTCTATGTCTTTTGTAATAAGTCCTTCCCATGCCTGGTCTGCAGCAAAAGTGAGATCCCTCACATTTCTGGTATTGATATGTGTTTCGGAAAGTACATTAAAATCAGCGGGACGCGGCCACAAAGTAACCATAAAAAGCCTCTTCTCCAGCCAGTTGATTATTTCAGGATCAGAGATGGTCTCAAATTTTGACGGCCAGTATTTCCCTTTCTCATAGTAGAATTTATTGATACCGGGCATTGTAATCCCGATTGAATCCTGCGAACCGCTGACCTCTTTTGTACCAGGATCATTATCATACCTGAAAAGCATTTTTGCAAGCTTTTCGGGCTTATCCATAGGAAGGTGGTTGTTCCAGAGTTCTATAGCTTTTTTCCTTGTTGAGGTAGCCATTCCGGATCTTTCATTGAATTCAATTGTTGGTTCAATTGATATCGTTATTGCAGCTCCCGGATAATATTTTGAAACATAAGGTTGATCTATCCATGTGCCGGCCAGGTCAATCCTGTATGGTATCGGTTTTACTGTTCTCAATGTAGTGGTGGAACGGGAGGGAAAATTGGCATGAGGAATTCTCTTCAGGACCCGGTATTCAATATCCAGCTTTTTACAGAGTTTTTCTTTTTCAGGAGTATGTCCGTCTTCATTAACAATAAGGATATCAGGCTTCACTTCTTTTATTGTCCCCTGGAAATCAAGAAGTCCACTTCCTTTATTAATTATAACTTTCTTAACACACGCCATTGCGCTGAGCATATAAGCACGTTCATCTTCAGAGTTTATGGGTTCCCGACCCTTCAATTCCTTTAATGTTTTATCTGAACCCAGTCCTATATAAACGTCTCCATATTCTGCTGCCTCCTGGAGGAATGCAACATGACCTGAATGAAGCATATCGAAACAACCGGAAACAAAGACTTTTTTCTTTTTTATGCTGCGCATAGCCAGTAATTTATTTGGTAAACAAATTTACTTAAAATTACTTATGGCACTATTAATAGCTGGTAGCTTAAGAATATTTAAAGTTTTTTGTTCTTTCTTTTTGCGGAAAAAGAAAGAACCAAAGAACCGAAGCCCTGAAAGGGCAAGCTCGCGAACGAAGAGAGCAAAAGCCGCCGAAAATGACAACTGCAGCCTGTTTGTCCGCCCGCTACACATAGCCTTTACGCTCCACCAAACAAGCTGCAGTTCGCACCATTTTCGGTTAGCCCCCACGCTATTGTTAAGTTAATTATGTTATAGATTATATATCTCTTTCTTTTAGAATATATTGAGCTTATTACGATATAAAATAAATACAGTAATGAATAATTCTAATTAGATTTCTCAAAATGGGATATTATAAAATGAATTTAATAAATGAAGGTGCGGTGGCAAAACCGGAAACGGTGCGAAGTGAATCATTTCCAGCCATAGTTCGGGAAGGCTTGTGGGTAAAGGAAATGATTTACTTGTCGTTTCCGGCGTCTTTTTCTTTGGTTCATTTCTTTTGGACGAGCAAAAGAAATGAACATCTTCTTTGGGCGAACAAAAAATGAACGAAGAATTATATAATTTTAATATCTCTAAAAGATTAGTATATAACTTATAAATAAAATCACATGAAAGACTACACAAAAAAATCAACTCATTCAAACTACAAACGTTACTGCAAAGTACTTAAGCTACATGCCAATAAGAACCTGATTAACCAATACATCGACATCCATAAACCCGAAAACATATGGACTGAAATCCCTAAGGGTATCAGGGAAGTCGGTATCATCGACATGGAAATATATCTACACGGAAACATGGCATTCATGATCATGGATACCGTTCCGGATTTTGACCACGACAAAGCCATGAAAAAGCTTGGGTCACTTCCCCGGCAGAAAGAGTGGGAGGAATATGTTTCACAGTTTCAGCAGGCAGGGGACAAGGCGGATACGCCGGAAAAATGGCAACCCATAGAAAGGATATTTAATCTATAAAAGGATGTTTTGGTCTTGACATCCCACTGGCGTGGATATGACCACCAAAAAATCCCCTCCTGGGAGGGGTTTGGGGTGGGTTAAACACTCACATGTACTCACCCCCTTATATTCTGAGACAGAGCGAAGCTTGTTAAGACAGTACTGCTTGCGGGACGTAAAGACCGCGGCCGCAGGTCGCAAGACAAATCGCCACACCGTCACACCGCCATACCGTCTGTCACCTGCTTCGTGCATGATGAAAAAATATATTCCACCACGATTTGAAGAAATACCTGAAATCCGTCAGAAATGGATGCCTGTCGTATGAATCGAGGTATTTAAGTTCTGAAAGCTGTATCTGTTCCAGATCTTCAGGCATATCGGCATAGAAAGGAGGGATAAGGCCGGGTTTATATTTGATTCTTCTTTCCCTGACCTCCTGGTCATACAATTCAAAATATTGTTTGCTGAGCGGACGTACACCGACCAGCTTCATATTGCCTTTAAAGAAATTAATAAATGTAGGGAACTCATCGAGCCATATCTTCCTGCAGACAGCCCCCCATGAAGTTACCCTGAAATCATTCTTAAACTTACCGCCATTCTCAAGGTCGTGTAAATGATAAACATAATCCTGTATATATTCCGAGTAGGGATGCATGGTCCTCAGCTTATATACTTTTATCAATTCACCGTTTTTCCCTATCCTCATGAGGGCAATAAGAGGGCCGTATATATTTTCATTTTTTGGCAGCGGTTCCCTGACCTTTTTTGCCTCGATACAAAGATAGTTCCCGAGGAATGATTCCTGCCTGATCCTGAATCCTCCCCTGCAGAGACGGCCCAGTGCCTCGGCACGGGTTATTACTAAATTATTGCCGTGGGTTAAAAATAAATATAGAGAACGGGTGAATTTCAGCTTGGGAAGTACACGCTTCACCAGGAAATCGCCTGTATAGTATATATAATTCAGCACAGGCGGGAATTTTTTCAGGATCCTGCTTTTGCGCTGATCTTTGGTCTCGACACAGCAGAAAAAATATCCCTTATCCTCCAGCTTACTGTTAACGGCATCAATAAAGTCATCAAGCCTCTTTATGTCGTTGATCTTATGGAGGTTTATGATATATTCATATTTATCTTCACGAAGACAGGTGATATTAAAAACAGTTGTAGTGGAAAGGACCGCGGTACGTCTGGTCAATTTCGATCCGGTCATATTAATTATTGCCTCTGCCATTTCAGGACCTGCTTCATCTTCAATGGCACTGGTAATTCCGGAAGGAATCTCCGGGACTCTATCCAGATGCTTGTTATTGCCGTTTATCTTACTTACAAGATCATATTCACTGGGTTTCCTGTACGATTTGTACTTCTCATAATCCTCAAGGTCCTGGATAGAAGCTTTCTTATATGCTATATAGACTGATCCTATAATAAGTTCAAGAAATGTTGCAACAAGGGCTGTTCCGAGCACAATCGTTCGGGAGTAGTTATAATCCCTGAGAGTGTACATCAGAAGTGCAGTGATTGACAGGGAGATAATATTACTGCCTATCACCCTGTTAAACAAGGATGTAAAATTAATGATCTTGCCCCGGTGCATCTTGCCGTTTATCAGCGACACGATGATCCAGATAACTGCAAGACTTAAAAAGAATATACTATGTGAAGGGAGATATGATTTCAGGCTGGCCGGTTTTGTCCATACCATAGTCAGGAAAGATATCGCAAGGATTATGATATCAGCGAAAAGAGTTATTGTCCTGAACCTGCGTTTCTCCATCTTTCTGCCGTCAAATGATTAGGGAATGTGAAGTAAGTAAAAATATGTCTTTTATGTTCAGTTATGACTGAATAATTGTGGTGATGGTTGCACCTTTTTGATCCCCTCCTGGGAGGGGATAGGGGTGGGTATATTTTCTGTTCAAAGACCCCCCCCAACCCCTCCCGATACGCTTTCACTTCGTTCAAGCTATCGGGACGACTTGTTCCGCTATTGCGGAAGGCTCTAAAGGGGGGCTAATACACTTTTCATACTTGTTTAAATGGTTGAGATTGCTTCTCCCGCTCCGCGGGATCGCAATGACGGTTTATTTAAGGCAGGTCAGGTAATCTCTGAAACAGGAATAATAGTTGAGAATACCGTCATTGCGAGGAATCCCGCCCTGGCGGGAGGACGAAGCAATCTTTATGACTGACTAAGAATTTAAAAAAACTAACCCGCTTTAGCGGGAGGGGGGTCAGAATCCCAAAGTTACTCCCACATTCAGAGTATTCTTCACTCCCCGAAAATACTCCGGGGACCACCTTGTGTCTCCATCGGTTTCACTGTAAACATAAGAACCCCATACATAAAGATCATTTATAACCTGATATGAAGCTCTTATTCCGACTGTCCTATTCTGCCAGTTTATCGAGTCAAGAGGCGGATTTCCAAGACGTGATCCTCCAAATTCTGTATAATCCGGGCCCCGGACTGCATCAAAAAAGTAGAGTTTGATATCCAGTGTCCTTACCGGTCTGTAATCCAGTGCCACATACCACTCCCTTGAGTTGTCTTTCAGATAATGGCCCAGGTTATAATTATTTGATTCAAATGTTATTGTGGGGACATTATGCTGATAAACAAGAGGATATGTATATGTGAATTCTGTTGTAAGCGACAGGTTCTGAATTGGGAAATTACTTAACCTGAATCCGGTTTTCCAGCTCGCAAAGTTCCATTCGTCATCTTTAAAAAACCTTTTTACAGATAGTTCATCAACAAAAAGCGTGGCATAAAGATGCAGATGTTTGATCTGTCGTGAGCTTATATCAAAAAACATCTGCGAATTCATATTGTCAATTCCTGATGATACAGAATGGTCAACAGATTTATAAAATAATACCGGAATAAGAAAAGCCGGATTTAGAGTAGCATTATCATAGATGATACTGTTTCCGGCAGAGATATTAAGATATTCAAAGGGAGTGAAGGTAAAGAGGTTAGCTGCAATGAATTTCCTGTGATATACTTCACGGTAATCGGTACCATAACTGTTTGTCACCCAGAATGATCGTGTGCTGTCGACGACCATTGAATTGAGCCAGCCATGTAAATAATTAAAACTAAACCACTTAACAGGATGAAGCTGCAATCTTAAATGCACAAACGACGGATTATTTCCCCCGAAGATATTTGCCCCGTTATAGTTATTTCCCCATACGAAATTATCCTTTACCAGTCCTGCATTACCCCAAAGCCATGAATAAGTAACCCCTCCCTGCATCTCGCTCCAGTCGGTAGATCCTTTGATATGACCGCCCTCTCTTTGTGTAAGGAATTGGGGCAGTCCAAGGAACGGCTTCTCATGGTTATCCCTCAGTGAAGCATAAAATCCCCATTTACCTGCATAGGCCCGAGCTTCTGCACCATTCCGCCAGTATGTCGCCTGTCCTGAAGAATTAGTAAACAACTCCCCTCCTAATATCGGATTCACCGTCAATGAAAAAAGGGTATCTTTATAATAAAACAAATCTAATCGTTTCTTTAATTCTCGCTCTCCCGCTCTCTCGCCCTCTCGCTCTCCCGCACTCTCACCCTCTCGCTCTCCCGCACTCTCACCCTCTCGCTCTCCCGCACTCTCGCCCTCTCTTCCCGCTGAGCCCTTGCGCCCTTGTGCCGACGCACCGTCGTACCGTCGTACCGTCGTACCGTCAATTATTTCCTTCCCAAAATCCAGCATATAAAAATCAAGTTCCTTCTGTTGCCGCGTCGACAGCTGATCCTTCTTTTCTTCCGCTTCTTTCAGGCATTTGGCTATAAATGATCTTGAATAGGGTTTAACCGCTGAGTTAATCGAAATAATTTGATTATTAGCTAATTCATCGAGGAATTCGTAGATGCCAATATTTTTAACAGGATGGGGTACATCCTGGGGAAATACATTTATGCATGTTAATCCCAGGATCAATATAATAAGCTGCTTTTTGAAGCAGAAGCTTTTCATCAAATTATGATTTGAAAATCAAAGATAGGATTTCTTAATGAAAACAGAGGCTTGCGGCATGCGGCTTGCGGTACGCGGTAAATATAATTTTATGTATATTTATAATGCTTTTGTCCTTTGCCTCGTGCCATGTACGGCACACCTCGCGCCGTAATTATGGTTGACTTCTTGCCCTGATAAGATTGGTTAACATAGCAGATATTTTATCACAATCATCAAGAAAATTGTCTTTTGTGATATTATCTATATAGCCAATTTCATTTGCGATTATTAATTGTGTAGTCAATTCTGCCACAGATCCTTTGGATATATAGAAATGCCTGACAGACTGCTTGTCAGAGCCCAGTTCATCTCCTTCAGCAATATTAGAAGGTATACTTACAGCAGAGCGTTGAATCTGATCTTTCAGGCCCCAGTCTCTTGAAAATTCTTTGTTTTGAGTTAATTTGTAAATTCTTACAGCAAGTTCTTTGGCATTTTGCCAAACCCTAAGTTTCATAAAATTACCCATGATGCAGCGGTTTTAAGTTAATAATAGAATAGCACGTATGTAAAGATAATGATTTATTATGGTCTGACAAGGCTCGCGGCTTGCGGCACGCGGTGAGCGGCTCAGGATTTAAGGCATATTTCATGATACTGATAATCTCATTTCACATGTGCTTCACGCCTCTAGCGCCGCACACCGCAAGCCGCACGCCATGTTTATTCATTCAGTTTCCCCTTTATATTCCAGTATCGCCCTCAAACAACTCTCCGCTGTCTTCCCATCCCACAACTCCGGCCTCACCGGATTACGAGGCTTTTCAATTGCAACATAATATTCTTTACGGATCCTTTCTATGTTATTACCCACAAGAACACTTGCCCCGCCATGTTCACGCAGCGTAACAGGACGTTCAGTATTACACCTTAATGTCAGGCAGGGTGTGCCGAGAATGGTACACTCTTCCTGTAATCCGCCGCTGTCGGTCAGCATGATACGGGCTTCCATATTTAACCTGAGCATCTCGAGATAACTCAAAGGCTCCAGAAGTATTAAATTTTGAATTTTGAATATTGAATCAAAAAGACCGAAAGTCTCCAGCATCTTGCGTGTCCTGGGATGAAGTGTCCAGATCAAAGTTCTTTCAGCACAAACCTCATCAGTGATGAACCGCACTATCGGCTCCAGGATCTCCTTACTGTCAACATTCGACGGCCGGTGCAATGTCATAACAGCAAAATCGCCCTGTGCCCTGCCTGTCCGCCGTAGCTCGAAGAGCAAAGGTGGAAGCCCTGCGCCCTGCGCCTTTTGATATTGAATACTATTCTTCTCGATAATCTGATCTATATCAAGGTTTTCAGCTTTCTCCCTGTTCGCTTCCAGAGTATCGATCATTATATTTCCAACGAATTTTATCCTGTTTTCAGGTACTCCCTCTTTCCTGAGATTTTCGGATGATATCAGATCCGGGGTGAGAAGAAGATCGGATATCCTGTCGGCAACCAGCCTGTTGATCTCTTCAGGCATTGTCATATCGCCCGAACGAAGTCCTGCTTCAATATGGCAACATTTTATATGTTCCTTCTTTGCTGTAACAGAACATGCCAGTATAGCATTTACATCTCCCACGATAACCACCCAGTCAGGTTTCTCAGCTTTCAGGACTTTCTCGAACTCAATCATTGTCTGTCCTACCTGTTCGGCATGTGTACCTGATCCGACACCAAGGTTTATATCTGCTTCAGGTATTTCCAGTTCCTCGAAGAATGATAAGGACATGCGGTCGTCGTAGTGTTGGCCCGTGTGGACAAGGAGGTGAGTGATCTGCCCGACATTGTATGAGGGCGGGAGAGCGAGAGAGGGTGAGGGGGAGATGGATTTATTATGATTTTCAATCGCTCTGATGAAGGGAGCTATTTTCATGAAGTTTGGGCGGGCGCCGACAACGGATATGATTTTCATTGGTTTTTTGAGTTTAAAAATAGGGATTTTATACCAATTTACTGGCTGGGGAAGAAGATTGCTTCGTCATCTTTACAGTCTCTGCTTGTTTACAATTACGAAGTTAATTTGGCGGTTAGTGATTAAGATTGCTTCACCCTCCTGCGTCGGGTTCGCAATGACAGTACAATTAATTTCATTTCCGTGACCACTTATACATATATTATATTAATTCACCGTCATTGCGAGGAGACCCACGATAGTGGGGCGACGAAGCAATCTTCACCTAAATACAGGATTAAAATAAAAAATGCGTTCATTCAATGTTTACTTATCGCCGTACCGATTCTCCGCCGAAGGCGGACCGCACCGCCGAACCATCATGCCGTGCCGCATGCCGCACACCGCGAACCGCGCGCCGCGAGCCATTTATTTAACAAACGACGGCAACCCATTCTGGCCGGTCTTTATTTTATATGTAAATTTGAAATTCAGGAAATAGTATATGTCGTTCGACTTCGAATATTGTGAGGAATAGCCGTCAATGTCATCAGAAAAAACATATCTTCCTCCAATTTCAACTCCGATATTAAAAATACCCGAATAGATAAAATCTGTACCGACACCGACAGGGATAACTGCCGTAAATCCGTGTGTTTTTGTGACCATCGGATCAAGAATGGCATTGGGACTGACATTATAGTAGAGGCCTCCGAATCCGGTAAAGACATAAAAATCGAACATCGAAAAAAACGATTGAAAGTGATTTCCTTTCTCCCCTTTCATTATAAGAAAACTGTTTTCGACTTTGTTTTTGATAATATAATATTCGCCGATTACTGCAGGTTCAAAGAACATTGTCCTTGATTCAAATGCCCGGTTTATGTTTGAACCCCTTGTATCAGTAGAGTGAAAATAGCCAAACGTAAAGTTTAATCTTGCCGCCACATCATCCAGTATCCTGTACCTGATGGATGTATTCATATTGAACCTGGTATGTCGGAAGGAAAGATCCTTAAAACCTATCAGGTTCTCTCCCCTTGAGTATCCGCCGATATCTCCGAAAAACTGGGTGGTACCGATTCCTGCCGACGCTTCATATCTTCTCAGTTTCCAAAGCTGTGCATTTGCCACGGTATGGATTAAGGAAAGCAGAAGAATGATGATAATTGACTTTCTCATAATAATGGCATTTATAATTACGATACTCTTCCCGGCACCCTGAGCCTTCTGATAATCAAAGTTACGAAAAAGCCTGAAACGAAATAAAAAACCGGATCCTGGTTATCAGACCCTGGTTCTCAGGTCCAGAGAATAAAGGTGGGTTGCGGCACACCTCGTAACGCATGCCTCGCGCCTCACACCACACTTTAATAATAAACTCCGATGGTGACAAATATTGAATAAGGTCATCATCACAATAAACTAACAATTAATTGTAATGGTGAATACACAGGATAGATTTTAGTAATATGCGTTAAATTATTACCTTTACAATTATCATATTCAAAGATTTAAAATGTTATCTGAGACAGAACAAACATCAGGCCTTCCGGAAGAATTCCGGAGGTATTTTTGGGATGTAGCATTTATGGATCTGACTATAGAAAAATATCCATGGTTTATTGCTGAAAGACTTCTGAATTACGGGGATCTTGACGGAATAAGGTGGTTATTATCCTGGGCTGACAGAGAATACATTGGGGGGATTATAAACAAAAGCCGTAATCTGAATCAAAAAACAAAGAACTACTGGCAGCTTATACTTGCTGACATCACTGAATAAATTCATAAGTATGAGTCACTATTTTCACTCTGATGTTTTACCTGAAAACCAGTTAAAACTGTTTGAAAGGTTATCAAACGAGTCGTTCATTAATGATTTTTATCTTGCCGGAGGAACAGGTCTCGCCCTGCAGATAGGTCATCGAAGGTCGATAGATTTTGATTTTTTTATTCAGGCTGATTTTGATACATCTGCCATTATAGGAAAACTAACCAATATAGGCAGCTATAAACGTGATAATGAAGAAAAAAATACGATTAACGGCAGTCTTGACGAGATTAAAATCTCTTTTTTTAGTTACCGGTATAACATAATTGATGATTTCAGAAGTTTTAATAAAATACGTTTTGCAGGATTAAAAGATATTGCAGCAATGAAACTGGAGGCCATTGCAGGAAGAGGAAGCAAGAAAGATTTTATTGACCTGTTTTTTTTACTGAAACGATTTACTCTATATGAAATATTCGAATTTCATACAATTAAATATGGGCCGGGACTCAGTAACAGGTATCATCTTTTGAAGTCACTGGTTTATTTTACGGATGCTGATCAGGAAGCTATGCCTGTAATGATTAAACAAATAGACTGGAATAATATAAAGAGCAGGATTACTTTGCTTGTCAGACAGTTTGGAACCGGATTGCTTCCTTAATCACCTTAACATACCGAATCATAAGGACGTAGGTGGGATTCCCCGAGCCCCCCGATCCATCATTACCCCGGGTGTAATTCTTTCCGGAGGCAGGTCTGCAAATCCATTTTATCAACTATTTATAGGGCTCGTAATTATGAAGGTAATTTGGTGGTTGGTGATTAAGATTGCTTCTCCGCCAGCTGGCGGATCGCAATGACGGTTTATTGAGGGTAGGTCAGGTAATCATTGATACAGGAAGTATGCTTAGCGCTGTCTGTTCCGCCGAAAAACATTCAGACCTTTGAACCAGCGGACAATTTGTAGTACAATTATGCAATATATTTGCAAATCTGTACGAATGATTATATATTTGTTCTATGATTAAAAGATTTATACATGATAAAATAAAGAAGCTGGCCGGAAAATTTCCGGTAATCTCTATTACAGGACCCAGGCAATCAGGCAAAACAACATTAATTAAATCGATGTTTCCCGGTTACCGGTATGAATCACTTGAAGATCCCGGGACAAGACTGTTTGCAACAGGTGATCCTGTGAAATTTCTGGGCAATAATGAGAAAGTGATTATTGATGAAATTCAAAGGATTCCGGAACTTTTTTCTTATATCCAGACGAACACCGATAAAACAAATATCCCCGGGCAATATATTATTTCCGGATCACAGAGTTTCCTGTTAAATCAGCAAATTTCACAATCCCTGGCAGGAAGAGTTGCAATACTTAATCTTATGCCATTCAGCCTTGCCGAACTCAGAGAGCACGGAATTGAGTCAGCAGGATATGAAAACTTTATATACAGAGGTTTTTATCCCCGGATATATGATAAAAACATTGATCCTCCTGATTTTTACCCGAACTATCTGCAGACTTGTGTGGAACGTGATATACGATTATTACAAAACATCCATGATCTTGATCTTTTCATACGATTTTTAAAGTTATGTGCAGGAAGAATAGGGCAATTACTTAATCTGACTTCACTTGCCAATGATTGCGGGATAAGTGTTAATACCGCCAAATCGTGGATTTCAGTACTGGAAGCAGGATATATCATTTTCCTGTTACAACCGCATTTTAAAAATTTCAATAAACGCCTGGTCAGGATGCCCAAGCTGTTCTTTATCGACACGGGACTTGCATCTTCACTTCTTGAAATCCAATCGGGAAAACAGTTTTCCACACATTACTTAAGAGGAGAATTATTTGAAAATCTTATCCTTTCAGAATTACTGAAAAACAGGTTAAATAAGGGATTAAGACCTAACCTTTACTTCTGGAGAGATAATAAGGGAGCAGAAATCGATTGTATCATTGAAAATGGCGACAATCTTATTCCTGTTGAAATTAAATCAGGCACAACTTTCAGTCACGAATACTTTAAAAATATAAATTACTGGAACAAACTGTCAGGCAATTCAGCAGAGAAATCATGGGTTGTTTTTGGAGGCGATATATCAAGAAACACAAAAGATGGCATCCTTCTGAGCTGGAAAGATCTTTCCGGGATTGTTACCGAATAACTCTTTCCCCCTGAAGTTTTTGTCAGACTCCTGACATTTCTTTCACTTAATTTTCTGCGGGCCATCTTATTATGAATTTTAAATAACGTTATTAATCACAGCACTAATCTACAAAATAAAATGTATAAGCAGAAGGATAATAGGAAGGAAAGGTACCAGGTCCTGGCCCTGTTAAATATTGCCCGTGCGTGGGCTTTGCACTATTTCACAGGGCTGGTTCCCGGGTTCTGGGGAAAAAATCCCCTCCTTGCTTTTACCCATCACCGACCCCCCCCAACCCCCTTAAGCCATCAAATACCCCCCAACCTCCCGCTAACGCGGGACTATAAACCCAGACATATATTAATAATATAACACAGTACGGGTTTTAAGCCCCCTGCCTGCCGGCAGGCAGGCCTTCAGGGGGCGTTCCGCGCAGCGGAAGGGGGTTTTTTCCCTTTTTGGGAGTGAGCCGCTTCAGCAGGGACGGGGGTATTTTCCCTTCAGGAAGCAGGCCTGCAAATACAATTTATTTGAATAAAACAGA
>Ga0315534_1002212_pt1 | contig 13245 bp, 16 predicted proteins | sample SalMarSW160240MG_FD_203094 | JGI IMG/M metagenome (GOLD analysis project Ga0315534, IMG submission 203094) | Salt marsh sediment microbial communities from the Plum Island Ecosystem LTER, Massachusetts, United States - Salt Marsh Sediment SW1602-40 ... | reverse complement strand
AGATATTCTTGATTACGGTATTTTAGATTCTGAATTTTGATAATAAAGAAAAAAGAATTAAAGCTCTATTTCAATATTAATCGATTTTATGTCTTCAGGGATGCCTTTTGCTGCTTTTAAATATGCCAACATCAAATTCTTCAACATTTCTTCCATAAAATCGTTTAAAGGAACTTTTTCATCGTTTACTTTTAAATTAACATCTGACATGATTTCTAAATGAATAGTAAAAAATTTAAATTTTGAGTTTATTTTTTAAATATTTTCTTGAATTACTTTAAGAGAAAGGTGTTCTATAGCATCTGATATTTCTGGCGTTATAGTATGCTCTATTTTGCAGCAAAGTTCGTCGAGTTCATATGTATTATCCACGCCTAAAACATCTTCAAAGAAATGCTTCAATTGGTTAAACTTATTAATAGTTGTTAACGCGATTCTTTTGCCTTTCGCAGTTAGTCTTACTGATTTCCTTGGATACCAATTTATGTAATTATTCTCTTTTAGTCTATATAACATATTTGACACTGATGCGGGCTTAACTTTAAGAATGTTAGAAATTTCTGAATTTGAGACCCATCCGCCCCTGTTTTTCCTAGATATCATATAAATTGCTTTAAGATAATCTTCGTGGGTATTATTAATTTGCGGCATCGTACTCAACATTAAATATTCTGGACTTCTTATTTGTTAATTTTTAAAAAATGAAAAAAAAATTATTCTTTTTTTTCTAATTCTTCAATGCTTTTGGCTATGTCTTCAAGAGCATTACTGATCCCTTTAAACTCAGATTCTAAGTAAGTTTTTTCCTGTTTTAGCATTGTTAATTTATCTACTGGCTCTAAAGGGATTCTTGAAGCATAAACCGGGGCAGTAGGCATAATTGGAGGATAATAAGGCTCTCTATAAGCCCATCCTCGCCCATATCCTCTTCCTCGTCCGTAACCCCACGCCATCCCTCGACCCCCACCTCTTCCATAACCATATCCTGGACCGTAAGCATATCCTGGAGCATCATATCCTGCACAATATCCTAAACCTCTTCCAGTTCTTGCTCCAAGACCTCTAGGGCCAGTTCTATCTCCACCTGGCATTATTTTATTTTCATCTCCTTATATTTTGTGTGTTTTTTTATGAAATTTAGATTTTGAATAATTATTATTATTCAATAATCATTCATTACATCCTATGTATCATATATCAAACACAATATTTAAGCATTATGAATAATCATTCACTAAAAAAATCATTCATTAAACATTCGTTATAATCGTTATTCTCGGTGAAAGCTTAAATCCTGATCCTTCGCAAGGATGTCTGCTTACATCTAAGATTCTATGTAAACTTTTTTATTCAAAATTGATTAATCTTATATATCAGAAAAAAGGAATTTATTGATGCAAATATGCTTAATAATAGAGATATAGAGGAAAAAAAGAAGAAAAAATCTATTCCTAATGAAGATGAAATTTTTAAATCTTTAAATCATCAGGTCAGAAGAGATATTGTAAAGTTTCTGGGGGAAAAACAATTATCATTCACAGAGATTAAAAATAAAATAGAACCTATTGATAGTCCAACTCTTTCTTATCATCTTAAAAGTTTAGAACTATTACTGAGACAAAAAGGAAATAAATACGAACTTTCGGGGATTGGAGGAGCTGCTTTTAATTTACTAAGTAAAACTGATGAGTCGGTTAGGATTTCAAGGTATAAAAGAAGATTCTTATATGCTTATTATATAACTGTTTTTTGCTGGATAAGTGCATCAACTATTGTTCCTTTTATATTAGTTGCGAATCTTGGTCTTTTCACTGCTTTGTATATTAGTATTGTTATTACAATTATCTCAACGATAAATGAGATAATAATTTGGAACCTCCGTAAAAATTATTAGTATCTATATACATAATGAAGTCCGGATTGAAAAATAGTTAATTATTTTCAATTTAAACTTAGTAAATAAATTTTTACTAAAACTTTTTCCACTTTAGTATTAATAAATCAAGATTCCTACTAATTAATTAAATAAATTGGTTTACAGATTTTGAAAAAATCAAAATTTGGACCCCTCTTCTGATATATTCTTTTTTACAATAAAGTAATTATTCATAATAAAAATGAAAAACGAAAAATTAATGTGATTATGAAAAAATGAGCGTAAGTAAAGAATTTATCGCAATTGAAATTAAAGATATTAAAAAACATTTTAAAGAAGTTAAAGCAGTCGATGGAGTATCCTTAAAGATAAGAAAGGGAGAATTATTTAGTATTCTTGGTCCTAATGGTGCGGGAAAAACTACATTAGTACGCATGTTAACCACTGTTTTAACTCCAACTGCAGGTGATGCAAATGTTTATGGATATAGTATCTTAACTGGGAAAAAAGAGATTGTTAAGAAAATAGGAGTGTGTCCACAGGTTATCACAATTTATGAAGTTCTAAAGGCTGAGGAGAATGTTGAGTTTATAGCAATTATGCATGGAATGACTCGTAAAGAAGCGAAAGAGAAAACAAGAAAAATCTTAGAAGACTTTGGTATAGCAGGAAGAAAAGACTGGTCTAAACATTTTTCAGGTGGTATGCAACGACGTTTAAATCTCGCAATGTCTTTGGTATTTGAACCGAAAATATTGTTTCTTGATGAACCTACGGCAGGTCTTGATCCTCAAGCAAGACGTCTTGTGTGGGACTATATTCGAGATTTGAAAAATAAGGATATTACAATAATTCTTATGACACACGATATGGTTGAGGCTGATTCTTTGAGTGATCGGATTGCATTTATTGACCAAGGAAAGATAATTGCTGAAGGAACTCCCACCGAATTAAAGGAGAAATATGGAAGTGATAACGCGTTAGAAGTCTCATTCATCGAACAAGAAGACCTTGAGATAGTAAGAGACAATATAAAAAACATTCCATTTGTTGTAAATTGGAATGAAAGTAGCAGGAAAGAAAGAAATACCTTATTAATTTCTTTTCAGGGTGGTTTAAAAAACCTTATGAAACTATTACAACAAGGGCTTATAGACAACATTGATGAGGTTGAAAATATGAAGTTTAGGCAAAACTCACTTGAGGATGTATTTCTTAATTTAACAGGAAGGAGGTTGAGAGATTAGAATGAACTTGTTAGAGAATAAAGTTATCCAAATAGCAAACAAAAATGTTAAAGATAAGACGCGCCATTGGCAGTATTTAGTTTTTTCTCTAGGCTTTGCGGTGATGTATACATTGATATTTTACTTTTTTCTTGGTCGTGAGACATTCCAATATAGCTTTCCAGGAATGATAATATATATAACAGCAGCAAGTACCACAAGTGCAGCAATATCATTTGCTGTAGATAAAACATCAGGTATGCTTGAACGGTTGGATACAATGCCCACAGGAAGAAAAAATCTATTTTTAGGAGCTCTTTTATCTGAAACTCTCATGATTTCTCTTCAGATTCTCATCATGTTCATCCTTGGATATGCTGTGCTACAAGTCCCATTTAAAGGCATTTTTGAATTATTTATCGGATTTTTCATTGCAGTTTTATTTGGTATTTCATCTGTTGGAATTGGTATTATTATTTCAGCAATAGCAAAAACTCCAGAAGTTGCGAACGCAATCTCATTATTCTATTACCTGCCCATTTTATTTCTTTCAGGTAGCTTATGGCCATTTGAAAGTGTTATGGTATTTTTCACTCCTCCTTACTGGGCTAAGCAGGTATTTCTTCAAATAACTGTACTAGGAGATGGATTGTTTGATCCTTTATATAGCAGTTCCCTAATTGGACCGACTGGAACTGCTCAACAACTTCCAATTTCATTATTTGGTGGACTTTTAGTTATAATTGCATTTACCCTCGCTTTTATAATTCTTGGTATCATTATATTCCAAAAAAAAACCAAATTTTAATAATTTTTTTCCTTTTTTTTGCGATTACAGTGTCATCTAGCCTAGTTTCCTAGGAAATTTTATATGTTTTGAATGATTATTCTTAAAAGTAATTAAATAAAAAAAGTGATGTAAAAGTTGAAAATAGCTATCTGTACGGAAATGGGAAGTGTCTCTCAACACTTTGGTCGAGCTCCAGAATTTACTTTTGTTTCAATTGAAAATAACAAGGTAGTTGAAAAAAAAGTGTTACCTAATCCCGGACACGAAGTCGGGAGCATTCCAAACTTTATTAACGATCAAGGTGCAACCTGTATGATCGTCGGGGGAATAGGTCATAGAGCAATTGGTTTTTTTAACCAATTCGGAATCGAAGTTATTAGAGGTATTGTTGATAGTGTTGACGGTGTTATTGCTAAGGTTTTAGATGGGACATTAGAAGGTGGTGAAAACATTTGTTCTCCTGGTGCCGGTGAAGGATATGGTGTAGCAAAAATCCATACTGCCGCAGATGATAATAACGATCACAGTCATCACCGCCATCAGCATTAATCGAACTAAATCGAAAAACATTTGAACAATTAATTTTTATAATAATTGTATTAAAATTAATAAGAGTAGTTCAATTTAAATGTCTAAAGATAAGTTTGATTTATACGTAGAAAATCTTCAAAAGATTATTTATGAAGAGGAGATTAGAGATTATAACGAACGCATAGTTAAATTATATCACAATCCAAAAAACTGGGGTAAACCCCCTGAGGATGAGATTACTATTTCTAAAACTTACGAAGGCCCATGTGGGGATACAATGTCTTTCTTTTTAAAAATAAAAGATAATATTATTGAAAAAGCCAATTTCCTTACTGACGGTTGCGGAGCTTCAGTAGCAACAGGATGCCAAACGACTCTTCTCATAGAGAATAAATCGGTAAATGATGCTGAAAAACTAAAACCAGAAGACATAGACGCTGCGTTAGATGGTCTACCCGAAAATCACAAACATTGTGCTGAATTAGCATATAGAACATTAAAAAGAGCGATAGAGGATTATAAAGGATTAATGAATTTAAAATAACTGATGAGACGCAATCAATTAATTCTGGATTCTGATTACATCATTATGATTTTTTATAAAAAGAGAAAATGAAATACGTATATGGACCTGTTCCTAGTAGACGATTAGGGAGATCTTTAGGGATTGACCCTATTCCTTCAAAAACGTGCAATTATCAGTGTATATATTGTCAATTGGGAAAAACGACTAATTTTACAAATGAGAGAAGAGATTTTTACCTTAAAGAAGAAATTTATAAAGAAATGGAAGAAAGTATTACCCAAAACAAAGAAAAATTTGATTACATAACATTTGTAGGTAGCGGCGAACCTACATTATGCAAAAGTATAGGAGAACTGATTTTAAAAGCAAAAGAATTATCTAAAAAACCGATTTGTGTAATCACTAATGGTAGTTTATTATATAATGACGATGTAAAGGATGAAATTATAGTTTCTGATGTAGTTTTACCTACTTTAGATGCTGGAGATAAAAAATTATTCATTAAAATAAATCGTCCTCATCCCTCCATAAAGTATGAAAAAATGATTCAAGGATACATTGATTTTAGGAAAGAATTTAACGGTAAATTCTGGATAGAAATAATGTTAATGAAGGGAATTAACGATTCTAAAGAAGAACTATTAAAAATAAAAAATAAATTAGATTTAATTAAACCCGATAGAATTGACATTAACGTTCCAATAAGACCTCCTACTGAAGGTTGGGTGCAAATTCCTGATAAAAATGTTATTCCAATTTTAAACGATGTTTTTGGAGAATATAATAATATTAATTTTCCTGAGCGAGGAGTATTTAGTGTATTTAGTTCTAATTTTGAAATGGAATTAAAGACTTTACTTGAAAGACATCCAATGAGACAGCAACAAATTTTTGAAACATTTAGTTCAAAAAAGTTTAACGAGCAAGATTTATTGCTTCAATTGAATATTCTAGAATCGCAGAATAAGATTAAAAAAGTAATTTACAATAACCAGACCTTTTGGAAATTAATAAATTAACCAATAACCTAATTAGTAGCTATGCCAGTTTGTACGAAATGTAAAAAGGAAAAAGGATTAGACCAACTTGATAAATTCGATGATAAATTCATATGCTATTCCTGTTTATATCAGAATAATAAGCCGTTTAAGATCTTTCCAATCGGTTTTGTGGAAAATTTATTAGAACGAGGGGAAGGATTTGGGTTGAAAGGGAGCAGAAATGATGTTTCAAAAATCCACCTTTTTGGATCTCAACTACCATTTCTTTACAAATTAGAAGAGGATAAGTGGATTACTGTTGTTTATTATTTTCATAAGCAAGGTAAGATTCGATCGACCTTTCCTCGAGGGATAGATGGTAAAAAAGTAGGTATTTTCGCTTCTCGAACGCCTAATCGATTATCTCGCATTGGTATTACCAATGTTAAATTAGTTAAAATTAAAGACGCTACTTTATTCGTCAAGAACCTCGATGCGATAAATGGAACACCTGTATTAGATATTAAACTAGGTTCTAAAACGAGATGGTAGTATAGATTAGTAGGTCATATGTCATCAATTATTATGAAACCTTTTTTATTTCTCCCTTAGGTTTCTAAAGTTAATTTTTAGATAATTAAATATTGATCTTTCTATTAATAATATATTACTTTTTTGTAAAAAAAAAATCAAATTAGTTTTTATTAACTCATTCTTTTTAACAAACCATTACACTTAGGAGAATAAGGTGGAAATGCTTCGAGAAGTTTAGTGTTATTATATTTGTTATTATATTTTATGCAAGTTAATGTTTTTGAGGTTCCATGCAGTATAAGATTAGCTAAAGATATAATTCTTTTTCTATTTTTTTTAATAATTATCGGATTTTAAATTTCAATTTAAATTGAAAACACTTTTTTTGCTTCATCTAGCGCCTTTATTAATTCTGATAACTCCAGTTTCTGCAAACCATCCGGAATTGGAAATTTTGGAGGTTTTCCACCTAAAAGTTTCATCCATGCTTGACAAGCATATAAAGAAACTCCTACCTTATTTGCTTCTTTTATTAATTCGAAAGGATCTGAAGGAACACCCATCATAGCAGCATTTTTCTCTATATCTTTCGCATATGGTTCCAAGCCAGGCATAAATCTAAAATTTTTGTCCACAAGACTTGCCAATCCTTCTTGCATAAACACAACATGTACATCATCTCCTTTCTTCTTTTTATTCATTGCAATAACGAGGGCACTTAAATAAGAGTTAATTGTTCCCTCCTTACACAATATTTTTTATTGTTCATTATTAAGCTTATAACAATAAGATAAAAGCTTATCTAACTTTTTTAAATCTAAATCGTTTATTTTTATTACCTTTTCTTATAATATTTAATTACAATATGGGTTTTCTCCTGATTTAATATCTAAGAAAGGAGGAGTTTTATTAGAATTTAAGTATTTTTTTGAGTTTTATAAATACTTCTGTAGCTTTTCCTTTTAAAAAAATATCAACAATTGACTGAGTGTATTTAGTAGGTTCAATATTGACTTCAATAATTCGTGCACCATTTTCTCTTGCAAAATATGGAATTAAAGAAGCAGGCATTATCTCTCCAGTAGTTCCTACTAACATAAACAATTCGGCTGTCGAAGCATATTTGTTCGAAAGATTTTGAGCTTCAGCGGGAATTGGCTCATTAAAAAATACAAAATCAGGTTTTAACAAACCATCACAACTGGGACAGTGAGGAGGTAATTTTTCTTTATTTATAAGGTTATTACTATTAAATTTTTGAGTACAATTTAAACAGGTTAAGGTTCTTGATGTCCCATGATATTCTACAATACTTTTGCTCCCTGCCTTTTGATGTAGGTTATCTATATTTTGGGTAATTATTCCATAAATTAATCCTTTTTTTTCTAGTTCTGCGATGATATAATGAGCTTCATTTGGATTTGCTTGATTGAAAAACTCATAAAAAATCTCATATATCAATTCCCAAGATTTTTTTGGATATCTCCTAAAATTACTCATTAATAAAAAAGCTGGATTATATTTACTCCATAGTCCATTCTCACCACGAAAAGGTGGAATTCCACTTTCGACAGAAATTCCTGCTCCTGTAAAAAGTATAGTCTTCTTCGATTCCAAAATCCATTCTGCAGCTAATTGATAATCATCGATTTTCAATTTAATTTCCCTTTTAGACAAAAATAATAGTAATAATATGTTTATAAGTGATATGAAGAAAAATTTTTGTCGCTGGTATGATGAGACATCTGCGATGAAACGAGCTTAAGATAAAGGTTTGATTGATGAAAAATGGGTAAAAAACTATTGCTGGAACGAATGTAAAAATTGTATTCGAAAAAAAAGATTTAAAGAAGAGGGATATGTATCGCCTGATTATGTTCTTCCAGATGGGAGCGAGGATTCTAAATTAAAATAGTTTTCTAAGATTAATTAATTGTCCCAGAATATGTAAATGTAAAAAATCTTTTGGAAATTAACCTTAGACTTAAATAAATAGATTTCTTAAATAAGAATTAATAACCTATAAATTAAATTCGTTAAACAAGAGTTATATTCCATTTATATATATATTTGGGATTATTGCGTTGTTTGGACAATCTTTAAAACATTTTAAACAATTATCACATTTATCCATTGAGTTATTATTAAATTCAATGTATTCTTTGTTTGTATCTGACTCAACGCAAAGCTTAAATAAGTTTTGAAAGCAGAAATTTGACTCTAAACATTTTTTACAAACGATGCATCTCTCTTTATCAATTTTAAAATCAATTAAACGCCCCTCTTCTAACGAAATTACAACTATAGCGTTGTGTTCGCAAACATCTACACATTTCAAGCATCCTTTGCATTTATTATAATCGACGTATCGAAGTGAATCTCTAAAAAATATTGCTTTTGTTGGACAAGAATAAGAGCATTTTTCACAACGGACACAAAACTGCGGATTAACACTTATAGGAAATAATTTCTCCATTTTCATTCGGTTAAAGTTGTTGTAAATCTAAAATTTGTTTTCTAATCTATCTATTATGTCGTTTTGAATCGGAATTCCTAAATCAACAAAAGTAGCGTTATAACCTCCAACTTTTACAATTAAATCAGCGTAATTTTCGGGATGGATCTGTGCATCTTTTAAAGTTTCAGTTGAAACCACATTTGGTTGAATCTGCATACCGCCTTTATCAAAATAGGTTTTTAATAAGTGATAAAATTTTTCGATGTTTTCTTGACTTTCCAAGTTTTGAGGATGTAATCGCACATTAACAGCTACTCCGTTCGTAGAATGGTTGTAATTTAATTTTGCGATTGAATTCAATGTTGCGGTAATTCCGTTTTTTTCAACCTTATTCACGGGAGATAGACTATTTGAGATGGGTCTTCCTGCTTTTCTACCATCAGCTGTTGGTCGGGTTAAAATACCTTCCATTACATGGATGCCCATTGAATAAGCTCCAGCGCTATATCTACCTCCTCTTAAAGGTTTGTGTTTGGCTACCTCTAGAGTGAATAAATCCCATAATTCAACAGCAAACGAATCAATCTCAGCACCATCGTTTCCCCACTTTTCGTAATTATTAATTAATTTTTGGCGATAAACTTCATTATCTTCAAAGTTTGAATTGAGAATATCTATAAGATCTGATAAAGACATTAACTTTTCATCATACACAACTTTTTTAATATTATACATGGAATCAACTAAAGTAGCAAACCCATAAGCAGTAATCGACGAATAATTATTTTTTGCACCTCCACACACATAATCTTTTCCACTTTCCAAGCATCCATCAAGCGTAGCAGACACAAATGGATGTTGAAAATAGTTCATAGCTACTTTATCTCCAACTTCGGCAATCCTCACAGATAGTTCAATATTATGTTTAAGTTGGCGTGTAAACGCATCGTAAAATAGATTATATGTGGTAAACTCTCTTGGATTTCCTGTCTGTAAACCATCTATTTTTTCTGAGAAATTGCTATATCCATTATTTAAAGTTAATTCCAATACTCCGGGTAGATTAATGAACATCCTAGCTGTTGCTGAAAAACTGTTTCCTTGACCTGTAGGTTCTACACATCCTATTATAACGTAATTCCGAGCATCTTCGGGAGAGTAGCCAGTATTTTGAAGTGCTGGAACGATTACATCATCGTTATAAAACGCAATACCTGAAGTTTGTTTAAAAACCTTAATAGCGTTTTCAAAGAATTCTCTTGGGGTTTTCTTATGAATTCTTACAGAAAGATCAGTTGTGAAAACTTTTACATTCTTATAAGCTTCAAGAAAAAGGTAAGATAACTCATTTGTTGCGTCTTTACCATTTGAATCCATGCCTGCAATAGTAATTGTTTGGGTGTTTTGACCAAGAGCATTAGCTACTAAAGTAAAGTCTGTAGGTAATATTGTAACATTCCAAGTTAATTTTAAATTGAGTTCTTCTATTAATTCCAACGCGTGTTCCTTATCAATCTCACCGTTTTTAAGATCTTGAACATAATAAGGCCATAAAATCTGATCTAATCGACCAAGAGCCACAACACTTCGCTGATAAATAATATTTATTATATTTTGGGTAAACCATATAAATTGGACTGCCTCGTAAAAAGTTTCTGGGGCAGTTTGGGTAAATTTATTCATCATGACTCCAATAGTATTAAGCTCTTTTTTTCGTTTCTCGTCGTTTTGAGTTCTTGCCATTTCAAGAGAAAGAGTTGAAAATCTGTTTGAAAAATCTATAGCTGCTCTGTAATAAATTTTAACAGCCTCGTAGAAATGATATTTATCTTGAAAATCCTTATTATTTTTATCTAGATGGGATTGATATGCTTCAACCTCCTCGATTATCCCCTTATATCCTAAATTCAAGAGTTTTTCGTAGCCAGCACATAAATGGCCTTCTGTCGTTCCAATTTGAACAGAAATATTTGGAGCTAAGGAAGCAATTTGCCCCTCTCCTGTGACAAGTTTTTCTTCTCGTAATTTTGTATTAATCCGATTGTCTGCCAGCGATTTCCCTTTCCAAAAAGGAATTATTTCGAGTAACTCATCAATATCAGGCTCTTCGATAAAAAAAGGTTGAAGTTTCCTTCTTCTTAACTTCTTATAGGTTGTTCTCTTCTCTAAGCTGTTATCGTAACGTTGAAGATCGAGATTGATTTTTTCGCCTAAATTTTTACTAGTTTCGTTTCCAACCAGTAATTCATCGTCTCTAATAAAAATGGTCATATTTTTTAGAGTGTGTGCTATAGCTTTCGCTCTTTTAATAATTTCGGGATCATATGGATATTGTTTATAGATTTCAGTGAAAAATCTCATGCGTTCGATACACAGTTCATACTTACTTGATAGCAAGTTATCTTTAAGGTTATCTATCCGTTCAGAAGGAGCTTTAACAATCAAATTCTTCTCTGATATTTAAAATTGTAAATAGTAAATGATGTTTATAATAATCCACAATCTAATAAGTATTTTAAAACTTTAAAAAATAAGTGGAGTAGTATAATTAAAGTTTATTACCAAATCGTTCGAAATGAAAGTTACACTAAACCCAAACACCATCTACCAGAAAATGCTCCAAAATAAAATCAACAGGATAGAAGGTATTGAGTTTCTAATTTTGATCATAGAAAAATCTGATAATACTAACGCTAGGTTGGAAAGCTTAAAGATTCTATACAGACTGAAAACTCAAGATTACATTGTTTTTAAAACCCTAGAAAATTGCGTAATTTCTGACGAATTTGAAGAGATTAGGATAATTTCCGCAAAAATTATTTTTGAAAATTATTTACAAGCCGGAGAAAAATGCTTGGAATGGGCTCTATTAAACGATAAATCGTCTAGATTTCTTAAAGCTCTCGGAAAGATGTTAAATAATCCAAAAGTTGGCCAATACAAGACTTTATATGCAATTTATCTTCAAAGATTAGAGAAAATAGCTGAAAAGTTTGATGTTATTTCCGAGGAAGTTCCTTTCTTATTAGATTTAGAATTTAATCTTGACAATTACAATAGTTTTAATTGGAATTCAAACAGTAAGCTGATTTATGATAATGATGTAATGTTTAAAATTCAAGCCCAACACATATCAGAATTAAGTATATCCCTAAGAGACCAAGTTCCTTCCTCTATTAAATTATTGAAGAACTTAAAAAATTTGAATCTAAGTTGTAATAATTTAACTGATTTACCAAATACCTTAAGTGACCTTACAAATCTTGAAAGTCTTGATTTGAGTTGGAACGACTTTAAACTGATCCCGGATGTCTTGAATGAGTTAAGATGGATTGAGAAAATTAATTTTCAGAATAATCCTATTCAGAAATAACCCAGCTGTAATTTGTAAGAGATAGACTTTTCAAAAAATTTCATATTCTTTAGAACTTTAAAAGGAATATGACATTTCCAAATTTTCCAGATAAACATCGTGAGAGAACTGTTGTTCAAGCTGAAGATTTCTGGAAGTATAAGAAAGATCTTGGAATATTTCCTGATATTGAACCTCCAAAAGGAGTAATAATTTGTTATTCCCCTACGATACTAAACTATATTATAGAAAATTATTCTCTTACTAAGGTTGATAATGTATTTGGAAAAGATTTCTTTCTTTTAAACGATTCTGATAAAAAAATTGCTATTTGTGGAACTTTTGGAATTGGAGCTCCAGTAGTTGGAATTCTCTTGGAAGAACTTAACGCTTTCGGTATAAAATCATTCATTTCAATAGGGACTGCTGGATCTCTACAGAAAAATCTCCAATTAGGGACTACCATTATCTGCACGAGAGCAATTAGAGATGAGGGAACATCGCATCATTACGCATTAAGCGAGAAGTACTCATATCCTTCTCGTGACTTGACTGAAAAATTGATTGAGATAGCTAAAGATATGGATTTAAATTACCACACGGGAACAAGTTGGACAACAGATGCCCCTTATCGTGAAACTCTAGCGGAGTTAAAACATTACAGAGATGAAGGTGTATTAACGGTAGAAATGGAAGCTGCTGCTATATTTGTGATAGCAAAGTATCTTAATATCGAAGCAGGGGCAATTTTTACTATTAGCGATTATTTATCTGAAGAAAATTGGGAGCTACACTTTCATTTAACTGAGGACCATCTGCATACTTTATTTAGTCTAGCTAAAAAGACTTTATATGAACTTATTTGGTGTATATAATGGATTTCAACGATTTTAAAAAGGGATATTATTATTAGGAAAAAGATATGAGGAAATTAGTCTAATATTCTATCTCCAAGATCTTAGTTTTAGTTTG
>Ga0315534_1002211_pt1 | contig 13262 bp, 9 predicted proteins | sample SalMarSW160240MG_FD_203094 | JGI IMG/M metagenome (GOLD analysis project Ga0315534, IMG submission 203094) | Salt marsh sediment microbial communities from the Plum Island Ecosystem LTER, Massachusetts, United States - Salt Marsh Sediment SW1602-40 ... | reverse complement strand
CAGCGCTGGGTACACGACCAGCTTTGAGGTTACACAAAAATATACGACAACGCTGCTGCAGAGTTTACGGAATAAGATTTCCGAAAATCCTTCGCCCAACGAACAGGACAGAGAGAACAGTGTGGTGATCGGCATCGTCGAAAACAACATCGACACGGAGGGACTGGGTCGGGTGCAACTATCCTTCCCACATTTGTCCGACGTCAACCTGAGTAATTGGGCGCGCGTGGCGACAACCATGGCTGGCAGCAACCGAGGCACGTATTTCTTGCCGGAACGAGGGGATGAAGTCCTGGTGGTCTTCGAACGCGGAGACATCAATCGGCCGATCGTCATCGGTGCCCTGTGGAACGGCACCTCCAGGCCTCCGGAGATCAATACGGGGCTGAACGAGAAGAAGGTCATCAAAACCGGTTCGGGGATGCAGATATCGTTCGATGAGACCCCGGGAAACGAAAAACTGGAATTACGCGACAGAATCGGTTCGACGATCACGATGGATTCGCTAACCGGGAACGTCACCATCGAAGCGATGAACAACGTGGTCATCCGTTCCGGACCCGCTGGGAAGATCGATCTCAATCCCTAGCAGCCGTGGTGAAAAGCATGGAATTCCAGTATCGACGGAGTGAGCGCACATGGGAGATCTAGTTACGATATCGGGTCGTACGTTAACGCAATCGGCGCTAACACCACCATCTCTGACGTTTACCATCTTGGAAGTGGACCACCCGGCATTAAAAAGCTTTGGGCACGGAAACGCGATCCTTATCAATACGATCGATTTGCAATGCACTTGTTCGGGGAATTATGCCGCCGGTCAAACGTTCTCAGGGACGGGAAATGCATCCATCGTGGCTAACACGGCCCGTGTGAAATGCGAAGGTCAATCGATTCTACGCCAAGGCGATAATGTAACGATAAATTGCTCAGGAACAATTACGGAAACAAGTTCCGGAACGACGAGTCCTGGTTCCGCATCGGTTACAGTGACGGTCACCAACGCAAATCAAACGGATATCTTTGTGAGCAGTAGCTAAGATGTGTATTGAAGAAAGAGCAGTCTTCTATGAATAACGATATTCTCGGCAGAGGATGCACCTTCCCCATGGGAGTCAATCTACGTGGGGGGATTAAACAATCCAACCAAACCCAAAAGGTGCGTGAGTCGATCTTCATCATTCTCAGCACGCAGCAGGGCGAGCGGTTAATGCGGCCGACATTCGGCAGCAAACTCAACAGCCTGGTCTTCGCCCCCAACAACATCGCCACCGCCAATCTCGCACGCCATTACGTCGAAACGAGCCTGACGACCTGGGAACCGAGGATCGACCTCAACGAAATCATCGTCGAGAACGACAACCGACATGGCCGCTTGCTGATTCACATCCATTACACGATCAAAGCGACCTTAGAACCGCAGAACTTTGTCTATCCCTTTTATCTGGAACCACGAGGATAAGGAGAATCGCTATGTCGCGAGGACGATTGGTCCCGCCCAATTTAGACGACCGAATGTGGCAGGATATCGTGAACGAAACGGTAGCCCTGATCCCCACGTATGCAAAGGAGTGGACCGATCACAACCTGAGTGATCTGGGCATTACCCTCGTTGAATTGTTCGCCTGGCTCGTCGAGGGAATGATCTACCGACTCAACCGGGTGGCAGATCGGCAATTTATTGAATTCTTGAAGCTTATCGGCGTGACGCGTGATCCGGCGACGCCGGCTTCGGCCTACTTGACCTATCGCCTGTCCCCAATGTCCCCGGCGTTGATCGTGCCCAAAGGCAATCAAGTATCTACGCAACAGACGGAATCCGACGAGGCGATTATTTTCGAGACCAATGAAGACCTGACGGTCCTGCCGATCAACTTGACAACCGCCCTGCTGATCCAGAAAGTGATCCTGAATAAATACTCCAACGTATCGACCAACATCGTCGATTCACCACTTTCCGGAATGTCGTTCACCATTCCGTCCGGCCAGGCGACGATGATCGCGCTCGGATTCGATGAAGCCAGTACAGATGCGATCTCCCTGCTCGTTGACTTGTCCAAGCGTGCTCAGGAAGGCGACCTTCAAGTCCAATGGCGATATTCCCAGGGGACCGCGGAACCTTCGAGCTGGCCGCTGCTCCTTACCGTGGACGATACAACCGGGCATTTCCAGAAAAACGGAGTCGTCGAATTAGGCGTGCCGGGAGATTGGACGGCGCAAAACCCACAGGATTGGACCACCATATTTGCCGACTCCTTGGCCGATGAGGTCGATCAATCTCGTTTTTGGATCGGCATTCAGATCAGCAATTTACTTGTCGAATCCATCGAACTCGGCGTGAATCATATCCTCTTCAACAGCGTCCAGGCGACAAATGCAGTCACCATCCCCTCGGCAGAACCTCTTGGCACGAGTGACGGCTCGAAATTCCAGGCGTTCGAACTGCAGAACCAGCCTCTCTTCAAACAACCCGGGGCGATGAATCCCTACGGTCACCTGCACCTTCAAGTCCGGGAACCTGCATTGGGTGGCGGCTTCGATCCATGGACCGATTGGGAGCACGTGGAGGAATTCCCCGAAGGCTCCGGCAATCAATACCGTCTGGATCCGGTTACGGGGACGGTTGAATTCGGCAATCACGATCCATCGACCTCACCGGACGGTCATGGCCGAATTCCACCTGCGGACAGCGAAATTCAAGCAGCGACGTATCGCTACGTTGCTGGCGACGCCAATGGGAATCTACCGTCTGGCGTCATCAACGTGATCCGCGCGCCGCTCCCGGGACTCGTGGCTGCAACCAACAAAGGATTTGCGACCGGCGGATCGGACGAGGAAGACGTCGAGGAAACCAAGCGCCGTGGCCCTGAAGTATTACGCAACCGTTTCCGCGCCGTCACCGCCGAAGATTACGAATATTTGGCGCGTGAAGCGACCACGGACATCGAAAAGGTCCGCTGTCTTCCACCGAGAATGTTCACCACCTACGACACTTTGCCCGTTGGGATCAATGTTGGAGATCCATGGACCTATGGCAGCCTTAATCGGGACGCGGGAAACGTGAATGTGATCGTCATCCCCTTGGCCCCGCTCAGTAACCCGTCGCCGATGCCTTCCGAGGAACTGCTCCAGGAAGTGACGGATTATTTACAAGAACGCCGCGTCGTAACCAACCTCTTACGCGTGACCTACCCTCGCTATCTTCCGATTGAAGTCACTATTGACCTCAAAGTGTGGCAGAAAGCACTCGATACCGGTTTGGTCGAATCGGTAGCACAGGTCCAAAACGATATCGAGGATAAAATCGCCAAATTCCTCCACCCGACTCTCGGAGGTCCGGAGGGTACGGGCTGGGAAGTCGGTCAGGACATCATGATCTCGAGCATCTTCGATTACCTGCAGCCCGATTTAGATGTTGGATTCATCTCCGATCTTTCCATCCAAGCCGGGGCACCGCTCTACCTGCCTGCAGATCGGCCATACCCAATCGCCATCCCCAGTGTGTGGGTCCAACTGGCGGATTACGAGATCGTGTGCGGCGGCACGCCTACGGTTCTCGTGAGCGCCATCTAGGAGCGATACGGATCAATGTCGGATATCAGCAGCTACGTTAAATACATCCCGCCCGTCCTCTGGTCGGCGGAAAACGACCCCAGTCAATTCTTGGGCCGGATGCTTCGCATTTTCGAGAAAATCCTGACGGGCATCCCGATCGACACCCACGTCCAACGATCCAGCGCCGCATTCGTCAGCGCCACTGCAGATCAGATCCAGCTCGTAGACGCCGCAGATGCGGCGAAGTTTCAAGCCGGGGATTTGATAACGATCGAAGGGGCGATTCCGGTCGAGCGCGAGCAGATCGACCATATCCTGGGAGACGAACTCTTCCTGGCAGGAAACTTATTAGGATCGCACTTCGCTGGGACCGTACGCATCGCCGACTTAGAACCCGGCCAAACCACCTTCCGCGTCAACGACGGCATCAATTTGGGGCCACAGGTAATCGTCCGTATCCAACAAACCTCGACCAGCGAAATCGTCCAAATCGAGCAAATCAAAGATAGCTTCGTTTCGCTGACTTACGGCCTGGCGAATGCCTATCCGCTGGCAGACAGCGACGTGCCGGTGCGAATTCTGGATGGGCTCCCAATCCTCCACGACGAACACCAACACGTCACTCTTGAGCGGACCATCGATCGACTCCACTTGCTCAGCAATCCCTGGCATACACGCGAGGATTTTCTTCCCTGGCTCGCTTCTTGGGTTGCCCTGCTGCTCGATGAGTCGTGGAACGAATTCCAGAAACGTAAACTCATTTCCGAGATGGCGTCGATTTACCGCCAACGAGGGTTGAAGAGAGGTCTCCACACCTACCTGGACATCTTCGCATTTACGCAAGCAAGACCAAGGATCGCCATCGACGACGGGGAAGCCTGTTTACGAGTTACCTTTCAGGAGAATGGCCGGGCAAAACTCCACGCCGTCGCCCAAAGCAACACCGTGACTTGGGGAGATCCAATCGTGCTCCCTGGAGAGCTGGTGAGCGTCTTGATCCATCCCATGGGAATCGGTGTAGATAGCTATAACGACTACATCATCGCCGATCAAGGCGATACCTCCCTCACCGTCCTGCGGCCGCCAACCCTGTGGCGTATCTCTAGCATCGGCGACGTGGAATATTCCTCCGGCGGTCCCATTCCCATGCCGCAACCGCTTCACGCCGGAGCTCCATTAAAAAATCCGACTGCGGTGATTGTGGACGATCTCGACCGATACAGCGTCGTCGATTTTGGTACGATTTTCGGGATTTTCTCGATCGACTCCGCCATCTATCGCTTCGAGCCTCCGGCTTATACGCTTTCGACGGTCATCGATCAACTAACTGTTCCCTCACTCCCCGCTGTACGGCCGGTGGACATGATCTTGGACAGCTCCGACCGCTACGTACTTTTGGATCGAGGCGGGCATCTCTTTGGCGATCCTCCTGCCGGACCGAGCGTCCCGAAGATCATCGTCGTCAGTGAGGGACCGCTGGCCGTGGACACACATCCGATTTCCAGCGCCAGTGAACCCACGGCCCTGGTGGAAGATTCGTCGGGTCGCTTCATCGTGGCGGACGCTATGGACCAGAACAGCGACACGCCCGCCGATCTGATACGCGTGGATCCCTCCTCCGGTTGGTCGGAGACTTCATTGCTCGGCACGGTTCCCGCAGGTAAGAATCCACTCATCTTCCCCACCGGACTGGCGTTCGAAAGTGAGGATTCACTCCTGGTGTGTGACACGGGCGTTCGCCGCGGATATGACCCCTTTGATCCGGAGGGATCCGATTCGGCCTATCGATACATGGCCGAGCCCGCCGCCATTTTCAGGGTGGACCTTTCCCAGTCCCCACCGGTCATAACCAAGGTGACCGAAGAGAGACATCTGGTCAACCCCACTAAAATGGTTTTCGACCGCACGGGAAAACTGATTATCACAGACAGGGGCGATGCGATGAAAACCATCCCCAACAGCAACTGGCGTGCGGAATTACACGAATTCGGCGTCGTCGTGCACTTCTCCCGTCAACGACCCACGACGTTCGTCGAACGCAACAAGATTCGTCGCGGCATCATCGAAGTCATTGATGAACAAAAACCAAGCCACGCTTCTTGGTGGATGGACTTCTAAATTAATAAGGAGGAAGAGATGGGTTACGAGAAAGTCAAACGCAATCGATTCTATGAAGCACCGTACGAGTTTCCTCATTCCAGTATCCACCACTTCGAAGACCAGGAGGAATTTCACACGCCACTGAACAACATGCACAATGCCAACCTGCATGATTGGGGCTTGGCGCGAGGTCTCGAGGTGAGTGGCGCCATCGGCGGATCGGAGGTCGTCGTACACGCCGGTGTGGCAATCGACGCCGAGGGGCGACTGATCTCGCTCTCACCCATCGGGCATGGCGACATCGGCGCCAACCCCATGGGTGCCCCTCCGCAAAACGACGAAGTCACTGTTCCCGTGCATCTGAGCACAGGGCCTCATGCGGGCCAGACGGTTTACGTGACGGTGCAGTTCTCGGAAATCCTGCGCCCGGGTGAAGGTTCAGGCGGTCGTATGGAACAAGTTCCATGGATACGTCTCCAACCGGCGACAGGGACTGGAGCGTACACGGACGATGGCACCTCCATCATCCTCGCCGTAGCAGAAATTAACGGGAGCGGCAATCTAACCTCGTTGACGGCAACAAGCGGTTCGGTGTCCTACGGTCGTCGACTCGTGGGCTCTTCGATCGAAGAGCTGCGTGTCCAGCGTTCGACGAAGGCGGGAAACAGCGTCGAGCAGACCACCTCGGGGAAGATTGGTCCGGGCGAAAGTAGCGGCTTGAAGATCAGCGTGCCGGGAGCCTCCGACAACGTAACTATCTCGCGCGAGAATGGCAGCATCCTGAGTGATCTGGAAATTCGAGCAAGCGAAATCCTGGGCAAGGATAACGCCGGGTTGGATGCGCTGCGTTTCCGATCCGCCTACGCCTGGCTCACGGTTGGAACGGACGGCAACGAGGGAGACTTGGAAGTCAAGGACGGTGCCGGCCGGAGCGTCATGCACTTGGATGGCGGTAGTGCCACGCTGAATCTCGGCGCAAACGAGAACGGCGGGGATATTAACGTTAAAGACAGCCAAGGTAGGACCGTAATGAATTTCAACAGCAGCTACGCCGCCCTGTATCTCGGAGCCAACGGGAATGAAGGGGATTTGATCGTTCGCGACGGCGAGGGCAGGGATGCGCTAGTATTCGACAGCAACTATGCCTGGCTCACGGTCGGAAACGAGGGCAATGAAGGCGATATCGAAGTCAAAGACGGAAGTGGCCGACGAGTGATGCATTTCGATGGAGGCGGCGCCTGGTTGGCCGTCGGAGCGGATGGCAACGCCGGCGACATCGAAGTCAAGGATGGCGAGGGCCGCAGGGTGTTCCATTTCGACAGCCGCTATGCCGCCCTCTACCTGGGTGCGGAAGGAAACGAGGGGGATCTTGTCGTCCGCAACAGCTCCGGCGTCACAACCGCACAGATCGACGGCCAGACGGGGCGGCTGACTTCCAACGGACACATCATCGCCGGCAACCCGGCTCGGTACGTGCAAACTGTATGGCTTTTCGCTGACGATGGCACAGATACAGCCGAGATCGATCTCGGTTCGACACGGCAGGTGTTTGCCTATGTTTGCATGGTCGGAATGGACCCCAGGCACGATTTTGATAGCGGCGATGCGTTTGCAGTGGACATCTATAGTATCGACGGCAGCATTACCGGCAGTTGGATTCACAACGGAGCACATTTTGGCGGCGATGGTGCGAACAGCAATTTCAAGACCCCGGCGTTTTGGGGGCAAGCACAAAGAATCCTATTCAGGGCAAGGTCCTGGCAAGATGCGAGCGTTTTTGCACTGGGCGTTGTGTTCTACGAATAAGACCCGAATGCAACGTTGCATACCGAAGTAAAAGAAACGGGAGGAAAGAAACAATGGCTGAATTGGCGAAGACGAACATCATTTCACATGTTGTATACGATAAAAAAACCGGCAAGGTGCTGCACACGCATAGGTCCTTCGATGTTGAAAAAGGGGAGTATCGTAAATGCACCAAGAAAGAGATTCTCCAATTCGTCTCCTCGGATGACTCCACGCTCATCCGCGTGACGGACAACGATCCTAAAAACCTCGCCGTAGTTATCACAGAGGACACGCCGGAGGGTGCGATGCCGGGAATCGGCGGCTTGATGGTGGACAAGAAAACGAAGGCCGTCGTCCAAAAACCCAAGCTTCGGTTGAAGCCCAAGAAGATGGAGCTGCTGGGAAATGGCGAGGATGAGACTGAAATCGATATTTCCGTCGTCGATCGGGCCGGCAAGATCGAGCGTTCGTTCAGCGGAAACGTCAAGGTCTCTACCAGCCGAGGCAAGTTGTCGACCAAAGGCGGTTTTGTTGATATCAAAAACGGAAAGGGCAAAATCTCCCTTACTTCCGTGAACGAGACGGTCGCCCGGGTGAAAGTTGCGGTTCACGGCCTGGATGAGACCTGTGTTCGGGACGAAATCATTATCGAATTTCTATGAATTCGACCGCGGATAATGACCATCTCGATGGTTGACCAAAATCGGGGAGCAGTCCGACTCGATGCCACGATCTTGAGGTCACCTCGAGAGCGTGATGTCTTGATACCATGTGAGAAAGGGTACTACGACGATGTATCTACGTGATTTGGCCAAACGTAAGTGGAGAGAAGCAGGACTCTACAAGTCAAAGAAGTCCAGTGTGCAGAGTTTCCTGAAATACATCGAGGACAATCCTCTGGATTGTTGGGATGAGAGCATCAAGGTGTTCAGAAAGCGGTTCTACGATGCATTCGACGACCTCGTACCTCCTCTCTTGGATACGGACGATAAGTTGATGCGCTTGATCGTCATTCGAAGATTGAATGCGAAGAACCGTAAGGAATTGGACTTGCTCAAGAAATTGGCGAAGGATCTTGATGCGCATGAACACGAACTGGAATTGAAAGCGGTTGCTTTGGTTAGAAATAAAAGCGTTTTATCTGTTCTCAAGTCGCGCCAAGATCTATCGATGGAAGTCCGGCACATTTTCGAACCCATTCCGGAACGCCACAGGCACGCGACCAACATCGTTAGAAATGCGCCCTACGAAGAACAAAGGGCGATTAAATAATGGCGGAAAAAGTCGCCGAGGAAGTTGCAACACGCCAGCCCGACAAGAACGAGCGCGACGAACTATCCATCCAACAGGAATGGCCTTCGTCGCCTTACTCGAAAATATTGTCGCTTCAAAATCGTGTCGGTAATCAAGCCACGAATCGCGTCATTCAAACGAAACTGAGAAGCGGCCGGTCCGGCGATCGACACGAAAAGCCTGTCGACCCACTTGACGAAAACCGGATGCAGCATTCCGAACCCGACCGCCGGCAAGACGACATCGAGGCCGAGAGATCTCCGACCCCAACGAGCCAATCCTCTTCGAGCCGCCTATCGTCGCCTCACCCACCGTTCAATCTGGGAAACGCCCAGATTCTTCAGCCGGATCTTCCCACGAGAAGGCAGATCAGAGAAATCATCGGCGACCTGAAGCAGCCGGCTCAACTGCACACAGGCAGTGAAGCCGTGCGAGCAATTCACGAATTGGGAGCTCGGGCTTTTGCCTACAAAAACCACGTGGTCATCGACAGTTCGAGATACCCATCAGGATCCCACGACTTCGAAAGACTACTCGTTCACGAACTCACTCACGTCCGTCAGTATCAGGACCATCGATTGGGCAAGACACGTGAGAGCGAGGCGCTTGCGGCGGAGCGCAGAATGGGCGGCCGGATTGATCATCGATCCGCAATGGCTTCCAACTCGTTAATCAGCCTGACTCCCGATCACATCGTGGCTTTCCATCTCAATCTGGAGACATCTACGCTCGTAATCCTTATCGATGACGGAACGCGAATCAGGAGCGAGAATGTAGTCACGAATCTACGACCGGGACGATATCTCGTACATTGGGACAGCGCCGGTGGAGGACTCGAATTCAATCCCTGGCCTACAACGGAAGAGGTGATTCGATTTAACGTCAGGCTTGAAGTTGCCATTCGAACGCGTTACGCCCAATTGCGAGAACGCATCGAGGAAAGCGACCCGGTGCCGTTCACCGTTAGCGAAAGTGAAACACGCACTGCGGAGACACCTGGTCCAGTTGAAGCCGCTCCGACAACCGAGGCGGCAGAAGTTGATCTCCTGCAGGGCATGCAAGCATCTCCCGATGCGCTCCAGGGCATACACTTGTTTCCGGCCATCGACCCTGCGGAATTGCCTTCGACCGATGGCGTAGACATGGGGACGGATTTTCGTCTGGGAGTGTACCGTGTCTACCCGCAAGTCCGGCGCCACCCGGACGGATCGCGCACCGTGCCGTACTGCATTGCCTGGAACACACGTACGGAGCGCAACGAATTCATCATCGGCCCGGGAAGCATTCGCCAGTTCCAGGATCAGATCGACCTTTACACAAACGTCGCAGCGCTTTCTTACATGATGACGCCTCACGGACAACAACCACCGGCGTACATGGCCGAATCCTGGCGGGCGCAAACAGCGCTTCTCGCCGGCGATAGGGAAGGATATGAGCGCCATCGTTCGCGGGCGTGGGACGAACTCACACCAGATCGAGAACAAATCCTACAGGGAATTATTTCTGGGCTTCGAACTCTTCAGCGGGAAGGCATCGCCAGGCTGCGTGCGCAAGCAAATGAGCTTCCAGAGCCTGCCCGCTCGCGGGCACTTGTTGAAGTGCGGAACGTGGAAGCAATCTCGGAACTCTTCGTTCGACTGATGCTCGCTCTCGTGGGAATCGTTGCCGGAGCGATCGAGGCCCTGATCGGGATGGTCGTGGGTTTGTTTCGCCTTCTGATTGGGATCATGGATGGCATCCTTCTGTTTTTGTACGGATTCATCGATCAAGGCGAACGCTTCGACCGCTGGGCCGGCGAAGTTGGTGAGGCATTAGATCGATTGCCGGAGGCCTTGGGGGCGGCGATCGACAATTGGCGTACCGAATTCAACCGGGCCTCTGAAGACCGCCAGACCGTCATGATCGGGGAACTCACCGGTGAGATCCTCGCCATCATCGCTACCTTTGGAGCCGTGGCTACTCGGGCAGGCGCCGCTCCACGTCTTGTAGCCCGCTTAGAAGGAGCCGCCCCGAGATTTGCTTTCGTGGAAGCCGGGGAACTTGCACCTGCCGCCGCGGGAGTAAGCATCGATGTCGCCAGCCCTGCCGCCGCAGCCACCGGTGTTGGAACCGGCGTAATGGCAATGACGGGTGAACCCGGAGGGGGCCCTCGATCCACGAGCGAAGCGATCGATGATCTCGAGGATCTTGTCGAGGGGAGAGAAAGTTCGACAGCACGTGGAAGATCCACCAGTCGTGGAATCCGCGAGGAACAGATCGCCGCCGAAGCTGGAACGGCGATGGAGGGTCCCGAGATTGCCGCCTGGACGGAGGAACTCGGCTCAAGCTTTCAGGTCATTCACCGTACTCGCTTTCCCCAATGGCTGCGCAGGATTTTTCCAGGCCAGGGACGACCGGACATGGTCGCAATCAACACGACGGATCACTTGATCATCGTTGGCGACGTTACCTCACGTCCCGGAACGACCGTGGCTCGACTGTATGCGCGCCAGGAAACCATCTTGCACATTGAAAAGACTATCGAGTACGCCGAGCGCCTGGCCGGCCGCCTGCCGCCACAATTTCAAGGTTACCGTGTCGTCGCACAGGAGCGCTATTGGGAACTCGGGGGCCGACTATCTCGCCGGATTCGCGTGGGTTCTCAATAGGAACGGAGCCTCGATCAAAGCCCTATCGCCGCGCACTGTAAAATGCCTGCTCAACCTCTCGATAGAGTTTCCAATCCACACAATTTCTTCACAACTTTCTCATTACTCGCTAACACCACTTCCCTATACTCGTTTAGTGAAATCATCTCTCTGCAGAACAAAGGAGAACCCAATCTCATGCTTCGCAAATTGGATATCCGCAAATGGAGTCGCAAGCAGCTGCTCATTGGCGAAAGCGCCATCGTGCTACTCATCGCCGTGGCGGTTACGCTTTCACTCACCGTCTTCCGCCAAAGCGATGTTGCTGAAACCGAACAGCTGCAGACCGCACGCGTGCGCCAGGGCGACCTGGTGATCTACGCCAGCGGCACCGGCACGCTCATCGTGGGCAGCGAATTCGATCTGGGATTCGCCACCAGCGGACTCATCGCCGAGCTCAACGTACAGGCGGGCGACGAAGTCGAAGCCGGCGACGTATTGGCCGTGCAAGGCGAACGCGAGCAACTGGAAGCCAGCGTAGCCGCCGACCAACTCTCCGTGCTCGACGCCCAAAACGCACTGGACGAAATCTACGACAACGCCGATTTGGTAACAGCACAGGCGATGCTCGACGTGGCCGACGCCCAGGATGCCCTACATACCGCCGAGTACACCTGGTCGGTGCAGCAGGAAGGCAACCGCGCCAGCGAGGCAACCATCGCCGCTGCCGAGGCCAATCTAATTCTGGCCAAGATCGAACTCGATCGCGCCAAGACCGAATACGACAAATATTCCAACACCGCGGACACCAACCGCGCCAAGGCGAATGCCCTCTCGCAGTACGCCAACGCCCAGAATCGTTACGACTCGATCCTGCGCGAATTGAACTGGTACAAGGGCGAACCTACTGAAATCCAGCAGGCACAGTTGGACGCCGAACTCGCCATGGCCAAAGCGCAGGTCACAATCGCCGAACGCGCCTACGAGCGCGTTAAAGACGGTCCCGATCCTCAGGAAGTTCAAAAAGCAGAACTGCAGCTGGACAACGCAGAGGCAAAACTGGCCGTCTCGCAGCGTAATCTGGATGAATCCACGATCACCGCACCCATAGACGGCACGATCATGTCCGTCAGCGCCGGCGTCGGCGAGACCATCTCGGGGGCTTTCATCACCCTGGCCGACTTGAGTCAACCCTACCTGGAAATCTACCTCGACGAGACTGACCTGGATAAGATTGACTTGGATTACGAAGTGGAAGTGGTCTTCGACGCCCTGCCCGACCTGCTCTACACCGGCCACGTGGTGCAGTTGGATCCCGGTCTCTACAGCGAAGGCCCCATCTCGACCGTGCGCGGCTTAGTCCGCCTGGACGATGAAGGCAATCCCGGCCTGGACCGCTTGTTGATCGGCATGAACGCCGCCGTGGACGTGATCGGCGGCAAGGCGCTTGGCGCCATCCTCGTCCCCGTCGAAGCGCTGCGTGAACTTTCGCCGGGTGAATATGCCGTGTTTGTACTCGAGGACGGCGAACCCAAGCTGCGCGTGGTCGAAGTGGGCATCATGGATTTCACCTACACCGAGATCATCTCCGGCCTGGAAGTGGGTGACGTGGTCACGACCGGCATCGTGGAGACCAAATGATGGCCTCAAAAGCGATTATCGAAACGCACGAGGTGAAGAAAATCTACGGCAAGGGGGTTGCCTGTGTCGCCGCACTGGACGGCGTGAGCATACGTATCGAACGCGGTGAATTCGTGGCCGTGATGGGCCCCTCCGGCTCCGGCAAGAGCACGCTGATGAACATCCTCGGCTGCCTCGACCGCCCTACCGAAGGGTCCTACGTACTGGACGGTGAGGACATCAGCCAGAAGGACCGCGTCGAACTGGCGCACATCCGCG
>Ga0315534_1002210_pt1 | contig 13264 bp, 14 predicted proteins | sample SalMarSW160240MG_FD_203094 | JGI IMG/M metagenome (GOLD analysis project Ga0315534, IMG submission 203094) | Salt marsh sediment microbial communities from the Plum Island Ecosystem LTER, Massachusetts, United States - Salt Marsh Sediment SW1602-40 ... | reverse complement strand
ATCTCCGACTGCAATTTGAAGCGCCCGTTTCAGGGTATCTAGCTTCTTGTTTACAACCAGCTGCTGATTGACGTAATAATGGCCCTGGGCATCGATAGTGACTTCTATTGTAGTCTGATCGGTTTCAACCGGTTTTGCAGTAGACTGCGGCAGGTCCACGCTGATTTGCGACTCCCGCGTGAAGGTGGTGGATACCATAAAGAAGATCAGCAACAAAAACACTACGTCGATCAGGGGCGTCAGGTTGACATCCGGCTCTTGACGTTCGAATTTACGCAGGTTCATGATTGTCCCTTATCACTCTCCATTTCCCGATCTCCGTGCATGACTTCCACCATTTTCAGCGCTTCCCTTTCCATGATACTCACCAAACGCTCTACCTTCCCCCTGAAATAGCGGTAAAACATCAATGTGGGTATCGCGACAGAAAGTCCGGCTGCGGTGGTCAGCAATGCCTCTGAGATACCTCCGGCCAGGGCGGCGGGATTACCCACCCCCGCCGTAGTGATGGCAGTAAAGACCTTGATCATCCCGATGACGGTGCCTAACAGACCCAGCAGAGGCGTTATCGATGCGATTGTCCCTAAAGTATTCAAATAACGTTCCAGCTCGATCACCACATGCCTGCCGGTTTCCTCTATACTTTCTTTCATGATTACGCGGTCGTGGTGAATATTGACCAGTCCTGCGGCCAGGACCCTGCCCAGGGGTGAACCGGCGCGCAAGGATGCAATACGACTGGCGTCCAGTTGATTGTTTTTGGCCCACGTCCAGATCTTCTGGACCAGATCACCCGGACAGATACGTTTTTTCTGCAGCGACCAGAATCGCTCGCCGACGATCGCGAGCGACAGCACTGAACAGAGTATGATGGGCAACATCAACAAGCCGCCCGATTGCACAAGCTCAAACATGCGTAGCTATTCCATTAAGATATTTAAGTTTAGATATCAATCAGTTGCGATCATTCGCCATCCATAAGGCCCTTCATTCCACTCATGTATCACTATGCCAATACCTTTTTCCGTCCTGGCGAAATGTCGCAGGCGGCGAAACCATTCCATTCGTGCCCAGCTTAAAGCTGATCGCACCATGTTGTGCAGAATTATATAGTTTAGCATCAATCGATTGATAGCGTTTGATCACATCTTCCCTGGGAAATCCAAAACGGTTCATGTAGCCCACCGGAAATAACACGTATGCCGGACTGACTGCCCGTATAAATTCCATGGTTGATGATGTCTTGCTGCCATGATGCGGCGCAACCAGGATAGTGCTGGCCAACAGTTCATGCTGCACCTCAAGCAGTTTATGCTCCGCGCTCTTCTCGATGTCACCTGTCAGCAGGATCGAACCTGAACGGTTGGAGATACGCAATACACATGAAGCATTGTTGCCCTTGTAAGACCCGTTCCGGGGTGGATGGAGAATTTGAAAATCCACCGCATCCCAGTGCCAATCTTGCCCGCTATTACATGTTTCCGCCCGCATCCAGGTCAACTTGTCGGGGACGCTTGATAATGCATGTTTGATTTCAATTTCCTGCCAGATCGATTCCGCACCACCGATATGGTCCGAATCACCGTGCCCGATGATCAACATGTCTATCCCGGTAAGACCTTGATGACGAAGATACGGGATAACTGCCGCTTTGCCGGCATCAAACTGTTCACTGAATCTGGGCCCGGTATCGTAAACCAGTACATGATCGTGCGTTTGTATGACGGATGCCAGGCCCTGCCCTACATCCAGTAGTGTAAACCAGACTTCACCTTCCGCGGGCCTGGAAGGTGAAATCATAAATACGGGTAACACTAAAAATGCGCCCAGCCACCGACCGGGTATTCCCCGAGGGGCTATCAGCAATACCGTACCGGCAATAGCCGGCAACAAGGTCCAGGTAACCGGCACTTGATGTGGCCACTGTGTCAGGTCGAGATTTGCAACCCAGGCCAGGAAAGGCCATATAGCCGATAACAACAAACCGCCAAGGGACAACAGTATTCCTCCCAATGTCGGCATCGTTATGAGCAACACCGTACCCAGTAACACGACCGGCACGACCAGCAGGCTGATCCACGGCACAGCGATAAAGTTTGCAACCGGTGATAACACCGGTACACGTTGAAACAGGATGAGCATCAGGGGCAGTAACCCGATCATGATCAGCAGGTGTATCCGTCCCCATCTCCACCATGCACCAGCTTGGCCTATACGCCCGCTCATGCCGAACAGGATGACTGCTACCGCAGCAAATGAGAGCCAGAATCCGGCAGACATCACCGCCAGTGGATCCATCACCAGCACGGCAAACAACGCCAACAGCAGGGTATGCACCAGCGACCGATGACGCTGCAGCACGATGCTGAGCATGACTATGGCAATCATCACCAGGGCCCGTTGGGTAGGAATGGAAAATCCGGCCAAGGCGGCATAACAGGTCGCAGCAAGCAGCCCCGCGACTGCCGCAGCCTTGGGGGCCGGCCAACGTAATGCCAGCCAGCCAATATACGACCAAAACCCACGGATTATAAAAAAAACCAGACCGGCAACCAGTCCGATGTGCAGGCCGGAAATGGCCACCAGGTGACTGGTACCCGTTCTGGTCAGGACCTCCCATTGGTCGGGACTGATCCCCTGCCTTTCGCCTATTGCCAGGGCGGCGATTATGCCTGAATATTGATTATACGGCAGTATCTTATGTATGGTGTCCGCGAGTCGTTGTCGCAGGCGCTGCAAAGGCTTGTGTGCCTTATTCGACTCTATTAACCTGTTAACCGGATCGTGCCTGACGTATCCAGTTGCTCGTATCCGGTGCTGAAACAGCCAGCCTTCGTAATCAAAACCACCGGGGTTCATAAAGCCATGCGGACGTTTCAGGCGTATCTTTAATCGCCATGTATCACCGGTAACCAATGGAGGAACATCACCGTACCAGTTGAGCATTACCCGTCGTGGTTGTTCATCGACAGGTATATCCCCGGGAACATGTATCATGTTTTCGATATCAAATTGAAAACGCATCCCGTTGCTTCTGTGCTCGGGGATTGCCGATACAATTCCTTCCACGATAACATCCCTGCCTTCAATCCGGGGGGGCAGATCGGTTGACAGGATTATCGAGGCATGCATCAATGTCCATAGAAAGCCAGTGACGATCATGAGTGGCACTCTGATCACAGGAATGTAAAGTATCAGTGGTAAAATGACGAGGAATGACAGGCACCACCACCAGGCAGGTGGCTGTGTCAATTGCTGGAACAGCAATATACCTGTCAGAAACGCCGCTATTGCCGATCGCATGACTCAATCGATCGCGGCGTAGGCACAAATGTTAAACGCCATGTCGATGAAACAGTGAGATTATGCCAAAAAGAATAATAAAGCGGATCATGCCGGACCACAGGACGATTCGTGAACACAAGAATCTGAAATTTTTTGGTCAACTTTTACATGACCCCAATCTATGGCATTTAAACAGGCGCTCCGTCTCCGGTGCCTTTGCGGTTGGATTGTTTGTCGCCTTCGTACCAATCCCCTTTCAAATGGTACTTGCCGCAGCCATCGCAATTGTCGCGCGCGTCAATCTCCCTCTTGCGGCAACGCTGGTCTGGGTAACCAATCCGGTTACCATCCCTCCCATATACTACCTTGCCTATAAAACCGGTGCCTTGATATTGAATGAGCCGACCAGAAACATCAAATTCGAATTGACGATCGAATGGTTGATGACGAAGCTGGGATATATATGGGAGCCGTTTTTACTTGGCTGTTTCCTGTTCGGTGTAATCAGCGCCATTGCCGGCAGTCTGATTATTCGCGGTCTGTGGCGCCTGCAGGTCATCAAGAGCTGGCAGGCACGCAAGTCTAGGAGGCTGAGACAAAAATCCCTTCAAAACAAACGCTGAGTCTCGTATCAATCCCCTAGTGACCAGAATTGCCTGACTGGTACTGATGCAGGACACCGTTCTCCAGGGTCAGTACCCTGTCCATCTGTCTGGCCAGTGACATTTCATGTGTGACCACAATCAGACTCGTTTCAAGCTCTTCATTAAGTTCCATCATTAACTTAAAGGTTTGGTTAGCATTATTATGATCAAGATTCCCGGTCGGTTCATCCGCAAGCACACATTGAGGCCGGGTCACGAGGGCCCGGGCAACGGCGGCGCGCTGGCGCTCCCCGCCCGATAATTCTCCCGGTTTATGGTTCAAACGTGCAGATAACCCGACCTTGTCCAGGATAATGCGCGCCTTGGCCTTTGAATGGGTCGCTGATTCTCCCCGGATCATCAGCGGTATCGCAACATTTTCCAGTGCCGTGAATTCCGGCAACAAATGATGAAACTGATAGACAAATCCCAACAGCTGATTGCGTAACTGGCCACATTCCTTCACATTGAGCCTGGATATATTCCTGCCGCCGATCTCTACTTCCCCGCCGCTCATGGAATCAAGCCCGCCTATCAAGTGTAACAATGTGCTCTTGCCCGCCCCCGAACTGCCGACAACGGCGATCCGCTCACCGCGTTTCAATTCAAAACATACATCGGTCAATACGTCGATGGATATATTCCCCTGGCGAAAGGTCTTTACCAGATGGCGACAACTGATAATGACCTCGTCATTCATATCGCAATGCCTCTGCTGGCTGAGTACGGGCAGCACGCCAGGCCGGATAGATGGTGGCGATCACCGTGAGTAAAAAGGCAATGGAGCTGATATTAATGACATCGGTCCAGCGCATGTCAGATGGCAACTCGGTTATGTAATAGACATCGGCTGCCAGAAATTTGATGCCGAAAAGCTGCTCGATAGCGGGTACCAGGGTCTCGACATTAAGTGCAAGGATGATCCCGCCGATGGTGCCCAACATAGTGCCGATAACACCGATGATACATCCCTGTACCATGAAAATGGCCATTATCCCGCCCGGACTCAAGCCAAGGGTGCGTAATATGGCAATATCGCCGTGTTTATCCGTGACCATCATGACCAGTGTAGAGACGATATTGAAGGCGGCCACGGCGACAATCAGTAGCAGGATGACAAACATGACTGTTTTTTCCATCTGTACTGCACGAAAGAAATTAACATGCTGTCGTGTCCAGTCGCTGGCCCGATAGCGTCCGACATATTCCTGCTGTATCTGGCGTGCTATCTGTGGAGCAAGGAACATATTATCGAGTCTCAATCGTACGCCCGTCACCTTGTCCTGTAGACGAAACAAACGCTGTGCATCTTCAAGATGAATCAGCGCAAAGGCACTGTCATATTCATACATACCGATCTCGAAGATACCGACAACGGTAAAACGCTTCAGGCGTGGCAATATACCCACAGGGGTGACACTGGCCTGTGGGACCATCAGGGTGACCTTGTCTCCCATATCAACTCCAAGGGCGAAGGCCAGTTCGCTGCCTATCACGATCCCGTATTGCCCGGCATGGAGATTTTCAAGGCTCCCGCGCAGCATCTTGGAGCCCAGCTGTGAAACCTTCTCCTCCTCCAGCGGCATGATGCCGCGAATCACCGTGCCACTGACCGAAGACGACCTTGTCAACATTCCCTCGGCATGAATATACGGGGCCGCGCCCACGATATGTTCGTTACCGGTAACGGATGCAACCAGCTCGCGCCAGTCCTTCAGACCGTCCTGCTCGCCAAGTATTGTGACATGGGCCACCACGCCCAGAATTCGCTCACGCAACTCCTTTTCAAAACCGTTCATAACGGAGAGCACGACGATCAGGGCCATGACACCCAATGCAATGCCGAGCATGGAAATAAGGGAAATAAATGATATAAAGTGATTGCGCCGTTTTGCCCGCGTATAGCGCAAACCGATAAACAGCTCCAGTGGTTTAAACATTCCTGTCAAGGCAATAAGATGGTGTACAAGACATCGATCAATGATTTTCCAGAAAGATTGCAGCAGAAGGACACAGCGTCTTGACACAACAAGCCCGGCATTGCGGTCGCTTCCGGCAGATATGCTTACCGTGGTAGACGATCAAGGCATGATACTCGTTATATAATCCAACCAATAGAGATTGACTTTTTTTGTTGTTTTTTCTGTCACAATTTCCGCAAATCTGATTTTCCTGCAGGGACTGTTCGATGCAAACGCGCATCTTATCATAATGTTCCGTGCCATCCACTATCTCAAGCCTTGAAAACAGCCGTCTGGTATAGGCATCGATCACAAATACCGGCCGATGGAAGGCATATAGCAAAATATCATCGGCGGTTTCATAACCAATACCGTTGACCGAAAGCAAATCACGGCGTAGCGAATCGGTATCCAGCGTATCAAGCGCCTCGAAACCGCCTTTTGAGAGATACCACTTGCAAAAATTTTTCAGTCGTTGCGCCTTGATGTTGAAGTACCCGGACGGACGGATCAATCGCGCGAGCTTGCTGATAGTGGATCCGGTGATCTTGCTCGCATCGAACATCCCGGCATGCTTGAGGTTTGCGATTGCCTTTTCAACATTCGTCCACGCCGTATTCTGTGTCAATATGGCGCCTATCATGATCTCAAAGGGACCGTCACCCGGCCACCAATCCTGGGGACCGTAACGTTTGAAAAGTACATCATATACAGCATCAAGCTTCACAGATTGCATCACTATGGTCCATTGCCGGACCTGGATCTGGCGGACAATTTACGTCCTTTTTTTTGTCCGGATCGCGCCGCGTATGATTTCTTGCGTGCATGCCTGGTGATACCCGTAGCGCTAGCGCTCATCTTGTGTTGCAAGCCCGCCAGGGTGAGCAAGGCCTTCATATCGACATCATTCAGATCGGTCGATCTGCCGGGACGCAAGTCCCTCGCTAATATCACCGGTCCGAAGCGGACGCGTATCAAGCGGCTGACCGTTACACCCTGTGATTCCCACAGGCGGCGCACTTCGCGATTACGTCCTTCTCGCAATACCACATGATACCAGTGATTAGCGCCCTTACCACCCGCATCACGTATCGAATCGAATGACGCCATGCCATCCGAGAGCATCACACCGTCCGTGAGGCGATCCAGCACCTGATTGTCTACTTCCCCCCGCACACGGACGGCGTATTCACGTTCGATCCCGCCGGATGGATGCATCAGTTTATTGGCCAATTCCCCGTCGGTCGTCAACAGGAGAAGACCGCTTGAATTGATATCGAGGCGTCCAATAAGCACCCAACGACCTTGTTTCAAACGGGGAAGATCTTCAAATATCGTTGGTCGCCCTTCGGGATCCGAACGGGAGCAAATTTTGCCTTCAGGTTTATGATAGGCAATCACCCTTAAACGCAATGACGAGTCAAGACGCAGATTGATCCTGTCTCCGTCCAGGCGGATAAGATCGTTTTCCGTTATGCGATCACCGAGGGTAGCCGGTCGATCATTGATCGAGATGCGTCCGGCCCGTATCCAATTTTCTATCTGGCGCCTTGAGCCAATGCCGGCGCGTGCAAGAATCTTCTGGATACGTTCGGGTACAGTTTCGGGATTCAATACCGGGCGAATCAGGCAGTCGTGGCGGAAATCGATTTGCCGGATTTCTCCTTGACAATTTTCGTCGTGTCTTCCCCGTCATCTCCCAGCATCTTGTCAAGATTTGATTGCTCGCCATCCCCATAACTCTCATCCGGTTCATCACCCACTTCTGCATCATCGATGACGTCCAGATGAAGATCTCTCTGGATATCATCAATACTGCGGATCTCGGCCAGCGGCGGGAGTTCACTAAGACTCTTGAGATTGAAGTAATCGAGGAACTGTTTGGTCGTACCATAGAGGGCCGGCTTACCAGGTACCTCACGGTGTCCCACGATCTTTATCCAGTTGCGATCAAGCATGGTTTTGATGATGGAGCTGCTGACAGAAACACCCCGGACTTCCTCGATCTCGGCGCGTGTAATCGGTTGACGGTAGACGATCAATGCCAGGGTTTCGAGCAGCGCGCGTGAATAACGCACCGGCCGCTCTTCAGACAGGCGGGCAATCCACGGCGCAAGTTCCTTTCTGACCTGGATACGGTAACCGCTGCTGACCTGTTTAAGTTCCACGCCGCGTTCGGACAGATCCTCATCGAGATCGTTCAATACCTTGCGGATATCATCCCGCGACGGCATCTCATCATCCGTGAACAGTGTCAGGAGCTGATCGATCGAAAGCGGACGCCCTGCTGTCAACAAGGTGGCTTCGAGAATGTTTTTAAGTTGCTGATGATTCATTGACATGATGAGGTACCTTTACATAAATCGGACCGTAGGTTTCCGTTTGTATCATTTCTATCAGTGATTCCTTCAGTAACTCAAGGATGGCCAGCAATGTAACCACCACCCCTCTGCGCCCTTCTTCCGGTGTGAACAGCGTGACAAACTCGGTGAATTTTTTATCATTGACCACACTTAATATATTGGTCATGCGTTCACGAACCGACAAGGGTTCCATCAATACATGATGATGCGAATACATTTCGGCACGCGTCAGCACATCCCGAAACGCCATCAATATTTCCGGCAGATCAACCCTGGGATCAAGCCTTGCGACCCTGTTTCTCTCCGGCGATTCGATAGTGACAGGAAAGACATCGCGATCCAGCATATCCAGGGCATTAAGATCTTCAGCAGCCTTCTTGTAGCGTTCGTATTCCTGCAGACGGCGCACCAGTTCGGCGCGTGGATCTTCTTCCTCAGCTTCCTCAGCAGGACGTGGTAACAACATCCTCGATTTTATTTCAGCCAGCATCGCTGCCATCACCAGATACTCGGCGGCAAGTTCCAGGCGAATCTCCTTCATCAACTCGACATAAACCATGTACTGGCGGGTAATCTCGGCGATCGGGATATCGAGGATATCAAGATTCTGTCGCTTGATCATATAGAGCAACAAATCCAGCGGACCCTCGAATGCCTCCAGGAAAACCTCCAGCGCGTCCGGAGGGATATAAAGGTCCCGTGGAAGTTCAGTGACGGGCTGGCCCTGGACGATGGCAAAAGGCATCTCCTGCTGCTGGGCAATGTCCTCGTGCGGTTCGGTTGATATCATTGCATGTACGCAATCATCTCTGAATTAATCCGTCAGTCCCATCGCCTGTCTGACCTCGTCCAGTGTCTCGACGGCGACTTCACGCGCCTCTTCGCAACCCTCGCTGATAATGTTACGAACCAGATTCGGATTTTCGATAAACTCCGTCGCCCTTTCACGGATCGGGGCCTGTTCCGCCAAAACCGCGTCGATAACGGGTTGCTTGCATTCCAGACAGCCGATCCCGGCATTACGGCAGCCTTCCGATGCCCATTTTTGCACGGCCTCCGAAGAGTATATTCGATGAAATGGCCATACAGGACATTTATCCGGGTCACCCGGGTCCGAACGTCGTACCCGTGCCGGATCTGTTGGCATTGTACGCAATTTTTTCTCAACCATCACGGAATCTTCACGCAAACCGATGGTGTTACTGTATGATTTCGACATCTTTTGTCCATCAAGACCCGGCATCTTCGAAGTGGGAGTCAGTAACGCCGATGGTTCAGGCAGGATGATACGGCCCTCGCTCTCCAGATAACCGAACAGGCGTTCACGATCTCCCAGTGTGATATTTTGCTGTGCGGCCAGTAATGCCTTGGCTGTGTCCAGCGCCTCGTGATCACCCTGTTCCTGAAAACGTTTACGTAATTCTTTATATAGTTTGGCATTTTTTTTACCGATCTTTTTGATAGCCTCTGCGGCCTTTGCCACGAAATCCGGTTCTTTACCGTATATATGGTTAAACCGGCGCGCGATTTCCCGGGTGAGTTCGATATGGGCCACCTGGTCCTCACCGACGGGCACAAGACTTGCGCGATAGATCAGGATATCCGCACTCTGCAACAGTGGATAACCGAGAAAACCATAGGTATCAAGGTCTTTTTCCTTGAGCTTCTCCTGCTGGTCCTTGTAGCTTGGCACACGCTCCAGCCATCCCAGCGGCGTAATCATCGACAATAAAAGGTGCAGCTCGGCGTGTTCGGGAATACGAGACTGGATAAAGAGCCTGGCCGTGCCGGGATTTACGCCGCAGGCGAGCCAGTCTATAACCATCTCCCACTGGTTCGAGGCGATGATATCCTTGTTCTCATAATCCGTCGTCAGGGCATGCCAGTCGGCGACAAAGAAAAAACATTCATATTCGTGTTGCAGCCTGATCCAGTTCTTGAGAACCCCGTGGTAATGTCCCAAGTGCAACCGGCCGGTAGGTCGCATCCCGGACAGTACACGCTGATTTTGAGTAGACAGTGAAATCAATAAGTTACCACTACTATTTGAAATATTTTTTAACTATAGACCGAGCAACTGAAAGATAAGATTCTGTAATCCATAGACAGGCGGCCCTATAATCCGACTTAATATGCCGGTCGCAAGTAATGCTATCAAGATCAAGAATCCATAATTTTCGAGTCGATTGAATCTCCATGCGATCTTGTCGGGCAAAAGACTGGAGAGAACGCGGCTCCCATCCAGTGGGGGAACCGGCAATAGATTCAGCACCATTAATACGATATTGATCATAATCCCCGCCGCACCCATATAGATCATCGGTTGCGCTAGCCAGACCGCATTGTGGAGCAATAAATATCCCACCTTGATAACCAGTGCCCATAAAAAGGCCATAACCAGATTTGCCAGTGGGCCGCCGATCGCAACCAGCGCCATGTCGCGCCTGGGATGTTTAAGATTTTCCCAGGTAACGGGTACCGGTTTTGCCCAACCGAACACAATACCACCAAGCATCAACATCAGGAGTGGCAGCAAGACAGTGCCAACCGGGTCGATGTGTTTAATGGGATTCAGCGTCAATCTGCCCAGCATCATGGCCGTTTTATCGCCCAGTCGCAAGGCAATCCAGCCATGGGCAACCTCATGAACTGTGATGGCGAACAAAACCGGCAGCGCCCATACAGCAATGCGTTGCATCACGCTCAGATCATCCATTGATCCGCCGAAATCCTTTGATCAGCCAGAAATAATCAGGATACATTGCTTTCCGTCAGAAAGGTGGTATCGCCTTTCCCCTGCCTGATGACCACCGGTACGTCTCCAGCCAGATCAATGATGGTCGTTGGCTCAAAACCGCAGTATCCGCCGTCAATAATGACATCAACCTGCGGTCCCAGCCTGTCTTGCATATCCTCGGGATCAGTCAGCGGCATTTCCTCATTTGGCAGGATCAGGGTCACACTCATCAACGGTTCACCCAACGATTCAAGCAAGGCCAGGGCAATAGGATGATCGGGGATACGCAGCCCGATGGTCTTGCGTTTTGGGTTTTGCAGACGTCTTGGCACCTCACGGGTCGCGTTTAATATAAAGGTATACGGCCCCGGGGTGAGTGACTTGATGAGACGGAATGCGCGATTATCGAGCCTAGCATAACTGGCAATTTCCGATAAATCCCGGCATACCAATGTAAAATTATGTTGCTCATCAAGATTCCTGATACGCCGGATGCGATCCATCGCCGCCTTGTTGCCTATCAGACAACCCAATGCATAACTTGAATCTGTCGGATATATGATGACGCCGCCATGACGAATGACAGTCACGACCTGACTGATCAGGCGTGACTGGGGGTTTTGTGGATGGATCGTGATGAATTGCATTATCTGAACTCATTAAACCTGATTCACTGAAGCGTTGTGGCAATCTTACTCCGATTGTTCACGGGCCACGGTTCCCAGATCGGTCGGCATCCCTCCGGTAATGATGGCAGTTTTCCCAATTCCACCCATCCATTGCCCGGTGCATGAAAATCAGAGCCCGCCGAGGCAAACATTTGGAAATCATTGGCATGACGTGCCATTGTTATGCGATCCCGATGGTCATGACTACTGGTCACCACCTCGATACCAGCACCACCAAGCTCTTTGAACTCTCCGATCAGGTTTTTTAAAAGCGATTGTCCAAGCTTGTATCGAGCCGGATGTGCGATTACCGCTTGTCCGCCGGCGGCTCTGATCCAGCTTACCGCAGCTTCAAGCGGAGCCCACTGACAAGAGACATAACAGCGCTTGCCGCGTTTGAGGTAACGCTTGAATGCATCCTGCATATCGCGCGCATGCCCGTGTTCGACCAGATAACGTGCAAAATGAGTCCTGCTGATGACATCGCCATCGGCGTATGCCCTTGCTCCGGCATACACCCCTTCAATGCCGCATTTTTCAAAACGTTTACCCATCTCCATGGCACGCCACAACCGTTGCTCCCGCAAGCTGGCTAATCCCTGCAAGAGGGTATCGTCAACGGGATCTATACCCAACCCGAGGACATGGATCAGATGCCCGTTCCACGTCACAGAAATCTCGACACCGGGGACCAGCAAAATGCCGGCCCTGTTTGCGGCGTCTCTTGCTTCGGAGATACCCGAGGTCACATCATGATCTGTCAGGGCAAGCACATCGACACCCTTAATCGCCGCACGTTGAACCAGTGCAGTCGGCGTCAGCACCCCATCGGAACAAACGGAGTGGCTGTGCAGATCATAACATAGCGCCATATTTCCCTTGTTCATGCTATAATTTGCCGTTTCAAACGCAACATTATGACATGTTTCAACATTTTTCGATGAATATTTTCGAGACACGTGAAATTTTTATTTGATTTTTTCCCGGTACTGCTGTTTTTCGTTGCATTCAAACTCTACGACATCTTTACAGCGACCGCTGTAGCGATTGCTGCATCATTCATACAGGTGGGTCTGTACTGGATTAAAAATCGCCGCTTTGAATCGATGCATCTGGTCACCCTGGGTATCATTGTGATATTCGGCGGTGCAACCCTCTTATTGAGGGATGAGGTCTTCATAAAATGGAAACCCACGGTTCTGAACTGGTTGTTCGCAGTGGCATTCACTGGCAGTCATTTCATCGGCAAAAAACCCATCGTACAACGCATGATGGCAAGCGCCATCACCCTGCCTTCAACAATCTGGTACCGGCTCAATCTTCTGTGGATAATTTTTTTTACTGTGATAGGATTCATCAATCTTTATGTCGCCTTTCATTTTGATACCGCCACCTGGGTGGATTTCAAGGTATTCGGAATTCTGGGCCTCACTCTGGCATTTGTAGTTATTCAGTCCTTTTTCATCGCCCGTTACATAAAACCGGATCAGAGTACCGAGGAAGATTAGTCATGCTCTATGCCATTATGGGTGCAGATAATCAAAACAGTCTTGAGACACGGCTTGCAAACCGTGCTTCACACCTGGAACGCCTCAACAGACTCAGG
>Ga0315534_1002209_pt1 | contig 13264 bp, 4 predicted proteins | sample SalMarSW160240MG_FD_203094 | JGI IMG/M metagenome (GOLD analysis project Ga0315534, IMG submission 203094) | Salt marsh sediment microbial communities from the Plum Island Ecosystem LTER, Massachusetts, United States - Salt Marsh Sediment SW1602-40 ... | reverse complement strand
GTAAATGCCTGTGCTAAACCAGCATACGCCAATGCAAATAATGAATCCTTTTTTATTGCCAGATTGAAAAGATCAATTGCATCATCAATTTCCTTCACGGACTGACTCCCACGCAATAGACCCCGACCCTGAAGATACAGTTCATTGGCTTTATATGATTTTGAACCCCCGGCAGTTAAAATGTCGTACATCTCGGATTCCATCTGCAGTCCCAGCATTTCAACCATTACCTGGATAATTTCATCCTGAAGAATTAGATTATTATCTATTTGGTAATCAAGTTTTTCTGAGCTTATCAGACGTTGTTTTTTGGCGTCGATTACATTGAGGATTAGCCGGCTGGTCTTGCCGTCCATTTGTATGCTTCCGGAGATGACCAGGGAAGCTCCAAATTGTTGTCTGGCTTCATTGGCAGTAATTGATCCGGGAATTTCACTGGCAGGAATAACAGAAAACGATTGCCGGGCATTACCGACTTTGGTAAGCATGTAGGTAAGAGACTCTACCAATCCACTGGCAAAATAATTTACACCGGAGGCTTCTCCAATAATTTTCAAGGGCAAGACAGCTATCGTATTTCTCCTTGTTCCACTGAGTGGAGAATCATCTTTGAAAATTTTGGGATATAACAGGATACCAATAACAACGATAAGAACAGCAATGAACATGTTACTGGTTCTTAGTCTTTTGCGTGCTTTAAGTGTTACTTCCTGCTCCTTTATAACTGATTCTGAAGGCTCAGTTTTAATGATGCCTTTCGGGGTGATATCGTATATCCAGGATATGATCACCGTGATGATCGCACCGATGATCAGGAGGTAAAGAACGATATTAACGGACCAATCCGGCAATCCCCAGCGGGGGAAAATGATATCCACTGCTTCAAGGATTATAAAAGCAGTGCCTGCATAGATTGCCAGTGTCCGAAGGACATTTCGTCTTTTTAGTTCCTGCCAGAACTGAAAGAATGAATTGGATTTCTTTTGCATTAGTGGAAATGTTGCACCAGGTAAATCTAATAAAAAAGAGAGAATCAATCAAGAAACACCCAAAAGGATCAGTGCTCTCGTACTACGACTGTGGGTAAGGCTTGTGGGCTGGCAGTTCGTGGTACGAGTTTGTGAAGTCGTACTCCGATCTTACCAAAGGTATCCCTGTGGGAGAAGTCGGAGCACGACAAGTTATGCACGTCAAGTGTCGGGGCACGACCGGCTTTTCTCGTCAACCAAAAACATCAGGATTGTCCAATTATTATTACCCGAAAAGTCCAGTGATTTTATCGATGTCGAGACGTAAGATCTTACGTCTCTATGTTGAAAATACCCTCAAAAATCCAGGGATGGCACCCCTCAACCCAGGTATTGTGTTGTTATTCAACGGGAAAACGATCCATGGACCGTTACACGCAATCCGCAATTCTAATCCCCTTCGTTCCCCTTTACAGGCATACTCTCGCCGGAATACCGCACTTCAGCCAGTTTGATGATGCCAAAAATGAGTGCTGCAGAAACCACAAGAACAACCAGTGTGCCAAGGGATTTCCAGATGATATCATCCGCCACAATTTCCCATATGGAGAGCAGGGCAAGTATAGTAAATACAATTACCGCAAGGACAAAGGCCATAGCGATAACGTTTCTGATTTTATACTGCATTGTATACCTTTATTACAATTATGGAATAAAGGTAACAAAATCGCTTAACATAAATCCAGGAGTCTTTAAGGATATTAAATCCTGAGTTTAATGTTGATTCTTTCAAGAATTCCGGTAATTTGAACGATAAGCAGGGCAAACAGAACGGATTTTATGATCCCGACCGGTCCTGTTCGTAAACTTAACGGCAGCGATATCCCGGTTAGTGCCATGACACTATACCAGTAATATGGGATTAGATAACAGGTAAGGGTGCTAGTCCCTGCGGCATCAATGAGTGAAAACCATTTTCTTCCGTTCCGGATATCAATGAGCAGATAGAGTATACCGAAAAAGAGGTAACTGATCCCGGAGCAGATTCCGATCCATGCAGGGGTAGCCCTGATCTTTGAGATTCCCCAGAGTGGACGTGTTCCAAAACCAAAAGCGAACATGATAATGGCCAGCGCCAGCATGGCCAGTAAAAATTGCATTGCGGTTGCCTTCTCCTTCAACTTTATGTAAATTACTGAGGCGGTAACTCCCGCCATGGTAAAGGCCGGCATGGAACCATCACCAACGATCCAGATGTATTTTTTTACTCCGGAGAGGAAATCCAGCCATCCGGCAAAGACTCCCGTGTTAAACAGATTAAAAAAGACCAGCCCGGCAATGATGATCGCCAGGTTGGTTCGGGCAAAGAGATAGATGAATGATGAGATCAGGTACGCCCAACCGATCAGACCGAGGATACCCCACCAGTAAGTGCGGATCCAGACCGGTTCTTCCGCAGTACCTCCCCTGTAAATTGATGCTAAAAAGATCAGAAGCAGAATCCCGGTAATCCTGAGTCCGATGAAGAGATGGTTTATCACTCCTTCCCGTTTGGGATAGCTGTTCCAAATAAGGAAGAAACCGACGGTGATCAGGATCTCCCACCAGTATTTATTCATCCAGGCAAGCTCCATGTTGTAATGTTCAAGATTGACATGAAAAACACCCATAATGATCAGTGCTGCAGAACGAAGCAGGATGTGCAAGGAGATCTGTCCGATGGTTTCACCTTTTTTCAATCGGTTATTGATAGCAAAGGGAATGGACAGTCCGACAATAAAGAGAAAAGCAGGGAAAACCACATCTGCCAGTCCCATGGCATCCTCATTTGCAGCGGCATGTCCAAGCCAGGATGGGATATCTTCAAGGGTCCATAGATCATTCACAAAGATCATTAAGAGCATGGTCAATGCCCTGAAAACATCAATGGATCCGATTCTGCCCGATAATTTTTTCATGGGGAATTACAGGTAAAAGAAAGTTAAAAGGTACTTATTCAATTGTCTCTATATTCATTGCCTCAAAGAGTTTTTTAAAGCAGGCAACACTATTTTCATCCTGATTTCGAGGGGGTCGTTTGCCATAAAATTGATCCAGGTATACCTCAGGATCGGACCAGACTGTTTGCATCATTCCCCTGAATCGTTCACTCATCTGTGCAGTTGAATTTCGCCGCCAGGTTATCATATTATTCATCTGTTCGACAGCAACGTCCGGTTTCCTGTATGGACAGGTTATCACCCTGAATCCCTTCATAGCGAAGTAAACCGCAGTGGGATCGGGCCTTTCGTAGTGCCAGTCACAGATAACCACATCCTTTGGTATCATGTCGATGGCCCGGTATGTATTGTTCATACTGGCTTCCCACATGCCCATTCCGGTTGTGGCTCCGTCGATTAACCGGTCACCCCACATCCACATTTCCCAGCCATTCTGTGCCAGGTGGTCCCTGATGAGTCTCACCTCTCCTGCGAATAACTCGGCCTTATCCTTGCCTCTGCATCGGGGGCATTTATCATCACCGATGTAAAACACCTCGTCCATTCCGGCATGGAAAATGCTTGCTTCAAATACAGTCATGATCTCATCCACAACTGCAAATACCACGTCGTGTACCTTGGGATGGAGTGGACAATAACTCAGGCAATACAGACCATCTTCATTGGGCCATTTGTATTCTTCCGGCATTTCAATGTGCGGTGTTTCATTGAATTCAGGAAAGTGACGCAACAGGCTCGCTGTTGTTGAATGCCATGATTGATGCCCAAGTAAATTGATCTGGGGGATAAGTTCAATATTATGCCTCCTGCATGTCTTTACGATCTGTTTTACTTCCGACTCTGACAGGGCACTGGAATCCTGCAATTCGGGAAAGGATTGATACTGGTAGTTCCAGTCAACCCTGAGAACGAGGGTGTTGACTTTTCTGGGAGCCAATTCATTGTCTATGAATTGGATAAACGAGTCCAGGTGATCAGTACGAGGTGCCGAAATGCAGAATCCCCGGACAGGGATCAGGTTGTCCAACGAATCTTGAGCAAAAAGCCAGGGATTTAGCATAAATAGAATGAGGAACAAAAAAAATGGTTTGGCTTTCATGGTTTTATCGTGTTTATAGAATAAGAAATCAGGGTTGGATATCTATTCTGATTGATATGGTGTTAAATATAAGCAAAACAATTTTTATCTTGGAAGGGATGAGTGATGAGAGGAGGGAGAGTGATGAATGATGATTGATGAGTGAGTTGAGTTATTGGGTTATTGAGGTGTCTGATTGGAAGGTATGAGAGGGGAAGAAGGGGCGCTCGGTTCCCTCCTTCGTTAAAACTACGGAGGGCAAAGCTTGGTACTCGGTAAAAAAAGTAACCAGTGACGAGATAATAAGTCCTCAGTCTGCAGTCCGCAGTCTACAGCATGACAATGCCTGAATAACGTTGACCTTTTTTAGTTACTTGTGATGTAAATGTTGACTTTTTCTTTTTTGCCTACTTTTTTCTTTTTATTAATAATCCAGGTCTTTGTTAATAATCCCTCTGCAACCATATTTTCAAATCCTGGTAATTTTCGTTATTTTACCTTGGATTTTCAAACAAATGTGCTGGTCATGAAAGCAATGGTTTTGAATAAGGTTACTGATCTGTCGGTTGACAGCAATCCCCTGGAATTGGTTACAATCCCTGATCCCGTGCCGGGTGAGAGGGAAGTTCTTCTGGAAGTTACAGCCTGCGGGGTATGCCATACCGAGCTGGATGAGATTGAAGGGAGGACACCGCCTACTCAGTTCCCTGTGGTATTGGGTCACGAGGTTATTGGCACCGTTGTGGAAAGCGGTACAGGAGCCAACCGGCACAAAAGGGATGACCGGCTGGGTGTAGGATGGATCGGCTCAGCCTGTGGTGCCTGCGAATATTGCCTGTCGGGAAATGATAATTTATGTACCGATTTTAAAGCTACCGGCAGGGATATACATGGTGGATATGCTCAATACATGACTGTTCGGGAAGATTTTGCCTTTCCGGTCCCGGAATCCTTTTCTGATCTTGAAGCAGCACCGCTGCTTTGTGCCGGTGCAATCGGGTACCGATCACTGAAGCTGTGCAACCTTGTAAACGGGCAGTATCTGGGCCTTACCGGTTTTGGCGCTTCGGGTCACCTGGTCCTGAAAATGGCAAAGCACCTTTTCCCGGGAACCAGGATCTATGTTTTTGCCAGAAGCCCGGAAGAAAGGCAATTTGCCCTGGAGCTCGGAGCGGAATGGGCCGGTGATACAGGAGAAACCTCACCGGAAAATTTACATGCCATAATTGATACCACACCGGTGTGGAAACCAGTGGTTGAGGCGTTAAAGAATCTCACACCGGGTGGCAGGCTGGTCATCAATGCGATCCGCAAGGAGGAGGTTGACAAAGAATACCTGCTGAAGCTCGATTATCCTGACCATCTCTGGATGGAGAAGGAGATAAAAAGTGTAGCGAATGTGAGCAGCAATGACATCCGGGAATTCCTGCTGCTTGCGGATAAGATGAAGATCAAGCCCGAAACAACGGAATACCGGCTGGAAGATGCCAACAGAGCCCTGATGGAACTCAAAAAAAGTAAGATCAGGGGAGCAAAGGTGTTGGTGATGAAGGGATAAGATAGTACAGATTTCAGAGTACAGAGTTATTTCGGATTTCCTGCCTGCGGCAGACAGGCGGATTGTAAATTTCGAATTTGATTTAATGAAACAATCTGATAATCAAACAACTGAGTTGCCATTGAGTTATCATCGAGCTACAATCGAAATACCATTGAGTTAGCATTGAATAACCCTGTGAAATAGTGAATTTGTCACTCCTGCTATGCAGGACTTCACAGGGTAACCCATAGTATGACCATTATTTTACTACTGCATGACCATTGCTTTGCCTGTTTTTAAGCAGGCGAGCACCCAACTTTTTTCACCACCCCAAAACCTCATTTCCTCACCGGAAACCTTTGATTAATGGAAATCGTAACCATATGGCTATACTTTTCAGCTATATTTGCGTATCAGGTTGTAAGGTTGGCATATTGGTGGAGCACTGGTTCATTTAGATAGTATCTTCCACTTGATTAATAAAATGTTGAGTGAATTATTAATAATATAGTGGGAAATGATAAAAATTTCCAACTTTTCAACAGATAATCTGAATTCATATTTTGTTATATTGCAAAATTTTAATTCAAAATCCGGTCAAAAGGCCAAATGGAGATGCCAGAACTGACAAAATCATACAGTTTGCACTGTTACGCATGCAACCAATCATTAACTAACTTAGTCATATTTAAAAACTTGGACATATTTTTTGTCGATTTTAACAGGACTTGACGATAAAAAACCGATTAAGGAGGTGCCGATCTGATTTTATACAGATTTTCTGGCTCCCTGTGGGTTTATTGTTATGTTTAAACGCATGTCACATATGGATATACTATTTGATTCCGCTTTCAGGTTAGTATATTTCCCTATAATATACTCGAAGTCTAAGATGATATATAGGTATTTGGTTGCCGTTTTTTTCATGGTGATTATTTCAACAACCATTTCCCTGGCTCAACCTGCAAATGATAACATCGGTTCTGCTCAGGTTATTTCCATTGATAATTATTGCTCAGCAGATGCTGAATTTACCACATTGGGTGCTACCGGTGATGGCACTGCAGCATCATGCTGGAATACCGCTCCCGATCGTAATGTCTGGTTTACGTTTCAGGCTACAACTAATATGGTAAACGTTACCGTACTGAGAGGCGGAACCTATGGAACTGTTCGCAGGATCAATGTTGCGCTCTTTGAAAGTGATGGTACAACCGAGGTGTCGTGTAACCTCTACATCGGGGATAATGACAATGTTACAGTGGGAAGCCCTGATCTTACACCGGGTAACTGGTATTACATTGCTGTAGATAACAATTATGGGCCCTATGCAGGTACCTTTACCCTATGTGCTGATGACGCAGTTGATTATGATTATTTTGAAGGTGCAATTGAAATCACCGATATAAGTGATTGGACATCTCCTGATGCAGCATATACCACATATGGAGCTACTGTTGCTCCGGCAGAAACTGCACCAGCTTGCTGGAATACATCTCCGGATTATACACGCTGGTTTACGTTCCAGGCAACAACATCGGAAATCAATATTGAGGTCAGACGGGGAGGTGTGTATGGAACGGTCAGAAGAATCAATGCAGCCATCTTTGAAGCTGATGGAACAACGGTTGTTAATTGCAAACGGTATATTGGTGATAATGACAATGTCACTGTTGGCGCTGTCAATCTGACTCCCGGCAACTGGTATTACCTGTCTGTCGATAACAATTATGGGCCATACCGCGGATCGTTTAGTTTGTACGTTGATGAAAATGCAGACTATGATTACTATGAAGGTGCAATAGAACTCACTGATATTACTGACTGGTGTTCAGCTGAGGCGGCCTATACTACGTATGGAGCTACTGCAGTGCCTGGTGAGACCAAACCTACCTGTTGGGATACCAATCCGGATTATACCCGGTGGTTCAAGTTCACTGCAAACACAAATATGATTAACGTTATAGTTAAAAGAGGATCCACCGGGACTATACGGAGAATTAATGCTGCCCTGTGGGAATCTGATGGAACCACTCCGGTTTCGTGTAATCGATATGTGTATGATCTTGACAGTGTTGTTGTAGGTTCAATTGATCTCATTCCCGGAAACACCTATTACCTGTCCGTGGATAATAATTATTCAGGTTATCGTGGTTCCTTTATGTTATGTGTTGATAATCAGATGGACTACGATTTTTTTGAAGGTGCTAAAGATGTTACCTATCTAATAAATTCCTGTTCCGGTGATGCTGAGTTTACAACCGTAGGGGCAACCTCACCTCCAACAGAAACTGCCCCATCTTGTTGGGATACCGGTCCGGATTACACCCGCTGGTTCAAGTTTGTAGCTACAAAACCCGCCATTAATATTGAGGTGAAACGGGGAGGTACCCTGGGAACTATCCGGAGAATTAATGTCGCTCTTTATGAAGATGACGGAACAACTGTTCTTGATTGTAACCGGTATGTGTACAACGATGATAATGTTCAGGTTGGTTATGAGGGACTCACCGTTGGGAAATGGTACTACTTTGCAGTTGATAATAATTACAGCGGATACCGTGGTACCTTTACCTTATGTCTGGATGATAATGTTAGCTATGACTATTATGAAGGGGCACTGGAACTGGGTATTATTCATGACTGGAGCAGTACGGATGCAGCATATACTACTGTAGGGGCAACACCAGACCGGAATCCCGGTAGTACCTGGAATACTAATCCTGATTATAACCGGTGGTTTAAATTTACGGCAACCACCAGCCATATCCAGGTTGAAGTCAGGCGCGGTGGAACATATGGCACGATCCTGAGGATTAATGCAGCCATCTGGCAGGCAGATGGGCTGACCGAAGTAGCCAGTAATCGTTACGTCAATAACGACGATAACGTGGTGGTTCAATCAATGAACCTTATTCCGGGCAACGTATATTATATCTCCGTGGATAATAACTATTCCGGATACCGTGGTACGTTTTCATTGTATGTAAATGACCAGGTTGATTATGATTTTTATGAAGGAGCAAAAGATGTTACTTATATAATCAATTCATCTTCAAATCCGGGAGAATACACCACGTTGGGTGCCACTCAGGACAAGGTTCCACCACCCGGTTGCTGGAATACCGGACCGGATTATAACCGCTGGTTTAAATTCCAGGCAACTTCACCGGGAATTAATGTTACGGTAAGGAGGGGTGGTGCCTATGGTACAATCCGCCGGATTAATGTGGCTATTTTTGAAGCGGATGGTACTACCGAACTGGCTTGTAACCGGTATATTGATAATGATGATGACGTTGATGTCAGTTATGAAGGATTGACTATTGGCAACTGGTATTATATCTCTGTGGACAACAATTACAGTGGATACCGGGGAACTTTTACCCTGGAACTGGATGATGCGGTCAGTTATGACTTTTACGAAGGTGCTATTGAATTGACTGATATTCATAACTGGGAGTCGGATCCTGCTGAATACACAACAAAAGGAGCCACAGGCGATCGTAATCCCGGTCTATGCTGGAACACAAGCCCGGACTATAACCGTTGGTTCAAGTTTGTTGCAACCACACCGGTGATCACTGTTGAAGTTAAACGGGGAGGTATTTATGGGGATATACGTCGCATCAATGCAGCCATCTGGGAGGCTGATGGAACCACCCCTGTGGCATGTAACCGCTACGTGAATAATGACGATAATGTAATCGTTGGTTCAAAAAACCTTACCCCGGGCAACACCTATTATATTTCTGTCGATAACAATTACAACGGTTATCGCGGTTCGTTTACATTAGCCGTCACGGATGAGATGGATTATGATTTTTATGAAGGGGCTTACGAGATAACAGACCTGAACAACTGGCAATCTGCTGATGAGGAATTTACCACGATCGGTGCCACCCCTGACCTGAATCCGGGATCCTGCTGGAATACATCTCCGGACTATAACCGATGGTTCAAGTTCAGGGCAATTAGCCCCGATGTTACAATCCAGGTTCTGCGAGGAGGTTCTTACGGGACGGTACTACGCATCAATGCTGCCTTATGGGAAGCCGATGGAACCACCGAAGTTGCCTGTAGCAGGTATGTTGCTAATGATGATAATGTTACCATAACCCATTCAGGATTAACCGTTGGTAACTGGTATTATGTTTCAGTGGATAACAACTACAGCGGTTACCGGGGAACGTTCACCCTAGCTGTAAACAACGTTAGCAGTGATGAATTCTGGGCTATCGCCGATGATGTCTGGGATAATTCGAATACCTGGTCCTATTCGGAAGGAGGGGCACCGGTTCCCGCAGGGATCACACCTTCCTCCGGAAATGTTGTTCATATTGGAGGATATACGGTTACTGTAGATGATGCTGATGTTGCCTGTGCTGAGTTGTTAATGGAAGTAAAGAGCAATACCACGGCTCTTATTGTGGATGGTGTAGAACTCGAGGTAATGGGGAAAGCCACCATAACCAATCCCGGCAATAATGTTGATGGATTTATTGAGGTGGAATATGGTGGAACACTCACAGTGAATAATAATTTGGAGTTCAACCGGGATGGTGGAGATAACACCCTTAGTTTGGAAATTAATAGAAATGGATCAGCAGTATATATCAAGCAGGATCTTATCGTAAACAGCACTGCCGGATCCGTTTCTGAGACACAAATCAATATGTTCAATGCCTCCCTGTTGGAGATCAATGATAATTTGCGTTTGAATCATACCGGTGGTGAGAAAATATTGTGTGGGCTTGGTAACAGTGCAATTCTCAGGGTTTTCAAGGATATTGTTTTCACTGCAAGCGATGTTGACAAGGTTGAAATTGAATTAATACAAGCTTCTTCAATAGAGATTGGCCGCAATTTCGTTCGGGGAACTCCTGCTTATGGAATCCTGGATTGTCAGCAAACTTCGACCGTACTATTTAATAGTGCCGATTATATCCAAACCATTCCTCAGAATGCAGGTGAAGGAACCGATGGATTTACTTACCAGAATATTGAAATCAACAACACCAGGCTGACCGCTCCTCAACTCAGTCTGGAGGGAGACGTGGTTGTTAATAGAGATTTAAATTTAATTGATGGAGTTGTTCATACTGAATCCGGGAAAGTGATTACGCTGACCAGTGGAGCAACGCTTTCAGGTGGAGGAATAAACAGCTATGTCGAGGGGCCTTTCGAAAAATTAGGTAATACAGCCTTTACATTTCCTATCGGTAAAGATGGCTTGTATCAGCCAATCCAGATATCCGCTCCTGCGCTGGTTACGGATGGCTTCATAGCCGAGTACTTTAACGATGATCCTGATGCATTATACAGTCGCTCTTCAAAAGAAATTACCATTGATAATGTTGCCGATACGGAATACTGGACCCTTGAGAAATCAGCCGGCAGTTCCAATATAACCGTTACTCTTGCGTGGGATGGTGATGGATCATGCATCAGCGATCTGGTTTCACTGAAAGTGGTCGCCTGGGATGGCAGTCAATGGACTGATCTTGGAAATGCGGCTACAACCGGAGATGTGTTTAACGGAACGATCCTCTCATCCGGAACAATAGATGAAGTATTCAACCCGGTAACTTTTGGTAATCCATATTCTGCCACCGATTTTTCGGGTTTGGCCGGGCCTTATTGCCAGGATGCTGCACCCGTGGTGTTAACCGGTTCACCACAGGATGCAAATGGTACCTTTACCGGTCAGGGAATAAGTGACAATGGGGATGGTACTGCACTTTTTGATCCGTTAGCTGCCGGTGCAGGAACCCATACAATCACCTATACTTATACCCTACCTGCGGGATGTGGTGGATCGACAAGTCAGGATGTAACTGTCTATCCTGCTCCAACGACTACAATGACAGGGAGTGCTACCATCTGCCAGGGGGTTCCTACCAATATTTCCATCTTTTTTACTGGAACCGCCCCATGGGATGTAATCTATACAGACGGAACAGATATGTTCAATGTGGTTACATCCAGTAACCCGTATCTGTTTTCTACAAGCGTTCCTGGTACTTATGAAGTAACTGACCTGGTTGATGGTAACGGATGTATGGGAACGGTCTTTGGCAATAAGGCAATCATAACAACCTATGCACAACCGGCAAAACCCACCATTTCAGTAGTTACGGGTGTGCCAGATTTTTGTGATGGCGAAAGTGTAACACTCGAATCGACTGCAGCAGATTACTATTACTGGTCAAATAGCACCACAACTCAACAAAATGTTATCTTGGAGACAGGAAATTATACCGTTCAGGTCTATAATACGTACGGTTGTTTGAGTGAAGTCTCGGATCCGTTCCCGGTAAATGTTTACGATCTCCCGGTTCCTACACTGGTGAGTAGCGATGCCGATAACACCATATGTGCAGGTGAACTGGTGACGTTTACAGCCGGAGGTGGAACCATGTATGAGTTCTTCGTTGATGGATCCAGTGTCCAGGGACCGCTAGCAACAAACAATTATGCAACAACATTGCTAAATGATGGAGAGACCGTGACCGTTGAGGTAACGAATGCAAACAATTGTTCTGCATTGAGTGCAGGAATTACAACTACTGTTATTATCGATGTTACTCCGCCAACCATAACATGCCCGGGAGACCAGGTTGAAAACCCGGATGCGAATTGTGAGGTCATACTTCCAGATTATACAGGATTAGCCATTGTTACTGATAATTGTGATGCCACACCTGTTGTTACACAGAATCCCATTCCGGGAACAGTGATTAGCAGTCCGACTACAATTACTCTGACTGCTACTGATGGTGGTGGAAATAGTGCCAATTGTACATTTGACGTTACCCTTAATGATGTTACACCACCGGTTGCTGTCTGTCAGGATATTACAGTGCAACTCGATGCAACCGGTAATGCAGCCATTGTAGCCTCTGATATCGATGGAGGCAGTACAGATAATTGCGGTATTGCCGGTTTATCAGCCAGTCAGACTACCTTTGATTGCAGTGACGTCGGAGCAAACACAGTCACTCTGATCGTCACTGATAACAATGGGAATTCAGATAACTGTAGTGCAACGGTTACTGTTGAGGATAATATAGCACCAACGGTTATTTGTCAGAATATAACGGTTCAATTGGATGTTACAGGTAATGTAACTATTGCCCCTGTTGATATTAATAACGGGAGTTCGGATGCATGTGGAATAGCCAGTATGATATTGGATATTACTGATTTTACATGCGCTGATGTTGGTGCCAATACAGTCACACTAACCGTTACCGATAACAATGGTAATCTGGCAACATGTAATGCTATTGTGACTGTTGAAGATGTTGAAGATCCGGTAATTACATGCCCGGGAAACATTAGCGTAAATGTAGATCCGGGGCAGTGTGAAGCTGCAGTTATCATTCCGGTTGCTACGGCAACAGATAATTGTAGTGTAGTAATAACGAACGATCAGAATGCTGGTGGTGCAGATGCCAGTGATACCTACCCGGTTGGTACAACTACTGTTACTTTTACAGCAACTGATGTTGGAGGGAATACAGATTTTTGTTCAATGACTGTGACGGTTACGGATAATGAACCACCGGTAATCAGCGGATGTCCTGCCGACCAGGGACCGCTGGCAATGGATGCCGGGTTATGCGGAGCAACGGTAAACTGGGTCGATCCGACAGCGAATGACAACTGTGACGGA
>Ga0315534_1002208_pt1 | contig 13265 bp, 11 predicted proteins | sample SalMarSW160240MG_FD_203094 | JGI IMG/M metagenome (GOLD analysis project Ga0315534, IMG submission 203094) | Salt marsh sediment microbial communities from the Plum Island Ecosystem LTER, Massachusetts, United States - Salt Marsh Sediment SW1602-40 ... | reverse complement strand
ATATGACTGAAATGGGTATTAAATACATAGACCACCTTTTTTGTTTTTTTCTTCTCCAGTTTTACCCAGCTTACCACCCTGGGCAGGTGGGCTCCCCAGGATATACTGCCTGTATCACTGGGATTCTCGGATAACCAGAAAGTCGACTCATCCAGCAGGTTGAACTTCGTTTTTTTATACACGATAGCAGCATATTCCCCTTTTTCCTTCCCGTCATCCCGACCAACTCCACTTCTTGCATAATCCGGTAATATAGCACCCAGATCTGTAAACTGCCGGTGCGTCACTTCCTGCATTCCTATGATATCGGGATACATTGAATGGATCAGGTCGGTCACCATGTGCTTGCGGTTAGACCAGCTATTCTCTCCATCAGCCGGATTATCATATCGGATATTGAAGGACAGGACTGTGATTCTTTCCTGATTTAATGAACAGGAGATCAAAAATACAAGAAGCAAATACAGGATAATCTTATTGGTGCTCATGATGTTATGTTTTTCAGAAAAGTAACTCGAAACATATAAAAAGGGATTGACGAATATCGATGATTCAATCCTTTATCAAATACATGGTGAATTGTATACCTGTCACTGCCCGGCTTGTTTTTCCACTTCCCGGAATACCCGCATCAGATTGCCTCCCCAGATTTTAGCAATCTCCTTTTCAGTATACCCTCTTTTCACCAGTTCTCGGGTAATATTACCCATTTCACTGACATCGGAACAGTCTTTTAGCCCTCCACCTCCATCAAAATCAGATCCAATGCCAACGTGATCAATTCCGATAAGCTCAACAACGTGGTCTATATGATCAACCAGGTCAGCAACAGTAGCATATTCTCTCGGGTATCTTTCCCTGATTTCTGCACGTTCCTTCCGGTACAGTTCCATCCGATCAGTTGAAAGCGTATCCGGATCACCATATTTATTCTCCAGCATATCATACGCTTGCTGCATGGCTTCCTCATCTTCTCTCTCTTTCACAAAAGAGCTTACCAGGGTAACCTGTATCACACCGTTATTTTCCTTGAGCTTCAACAACATCTCATCCGACAGGTTTCTTGGATGATTACAGAGAGCCCTGGTACAACTGTGTGAAGCAATCACCGGTGTACGTGAATATTCAACGACATCAAAAAAGGATTCATCGGAGATGTGTGAAACATCAACCATAATCCCCAAACGGTTCATCTCTTCAACAACCTGCATTCCAAAATCGCTTAATCCATGATGCAAAGGGCCTTCATCATCCGTTGAGCTGTCACAGATATCATTATTGCGTGAATGACAGAGGGTGATGTATCTTGCCCCCAGATCATAAAAGGTCTTAACCAGTGATAGATCCCTGCCAATAGCATAACCATTTTCGATACCGATGTAAACTGCCCGCTTCCCGAGTGCTTCAATTCGTAATGCATCAGCAGACCTGGTGGCTGGTTCAGCCAGATCGCCGTTCTTTTTCAGTTCAGTATGTATCCTTTCAAAGAGGGTCATGGCTTTTCCCCTTACAGTTTCATAACCCTCTTCATCAAGAGGTCCCTGAGCAACATAAACCGCAAAGAAGATCGCATCCAGGCCGCCCTCTTTCATCCTTGGAAAATCAACCTTGCCGGTACGTTCATCCGGGGTGGTCCCACCGCGAAGATCGATATGATCCAGTGCCAAAGGAGTATCAGCATGCGTATCAACTGTTAATACCCTCTCATGGATTGCTATGGCTTTTGCAGTATTATCATTTTCATCCCTCTTTCCCTGGCAGGAGATCACCAGTAAGGTTATCACCAGAGAAGTGACGTTAAACAATGACCGCTTGATTCTCATAATAAGCAGATATTTAATGGAAGTACTAAAAATAACCATATATCAATTAAATTAACGGATTGTTACCGGAAATTTGAGGAAATGTATTGCATTTTTTTTCTATATTCGTCTGAATAAATCAGGAAACCATCCTCCTTGAACACACAAAGATATATCCATCCGTTCTGCACTGCAAGCGGGAAAGGTGCAAATTCCATCGTTCAATAAACGCCCTTTCATCATGACGTCTCAAACACTTATTCTGGTTATCTTTTTCATCCTCACTCCTTTTTTAATCCTGTTTCTTGAGAAACATTTTATCCTGGTCAAAAAAGTGGGTGCAGTTTTAATTTGTTACGGTTTGGGATTGATCATCGGTAATTTAGGGATCCTTCCTGAAGGGAGTGAGAAGTACCAGGAATTACTGATGAATATAACCATCCCGATTGCCCTGCCGTTGATCCTTTTTTCGTTGAATGTCAGGAGATGGTTAAAGATGGCCGGTTCAGCCATGCTATCCCTGGGCATCGGGTTATTCACCGTCATTGCAATGGTTATTGCCGGCTACTTCATTTTTGTTGATGATATCGATGAAATCTGGAAAGTCACCGGAATGCTTGTGAGCGTGTACACCGGAGGAACGCCGAACATGGCTGCCATGAAGACTGCCCTGAACGTAAACCAGGAACTTTACCTCATGACACACACGTACGATCTCTTTTTGGGAGCCATTTATTTGATCTTTATCCTCTCAGTCGGACAGCGGGTTTTCCTGCTGTTTTTGCGTCCGTTCAAGTCAACGGAAGAGGGTCCCTCGCCTGATGTGGCTGATTCTCAAGAGGATTTCGAATCGTATGAGGGCATATTCACGAAAATAGTCTTTTTACCCCTGCTGGCAGCGCTTGGATTATCACTGCTCATCGTTGCCGCAAGTTATGGATTGAGTCTCCTCTTTCCGGAAAGTTTCATGACGGCAGCAATCATACTCCTGATCACAACCTTCAGTATCGCGTTCTCCTTTGTTCCAAAAATCAATCGGATTAAAAAAACGTTTCAGGGAGGGATGTACATCATCCTTATATTCTGCCTGGTCGTAGCCTCAATGGCAGACATCCGTCAGCTGGCTAACATTACTTTTTCTCTTTTCTGGTTTGTTGCACTGGTGATGTTCGGGTCACATTTTCTTCATGCCCTGATTGCCAGATTCTTCAGGTTAGATGCCGATACCGTGATCATTTCGGGAAGTGCCCTGATCTGTTCTCCACCGTTTGTACCCGTTATTGCTGGCGCGTTAAAGAACCGGGAGGTGATATTGACCGGGCTTGCAGTCGGAATCGCCGGGTATGCAGTGGGAAATTACCTGGGGGTATTGATTGCCTATGTGTTGAAATAGGTATTGGTATATTGAAAATAGGATGTATTTATTTGAGAACTGGTTGCATAGTATTAAACCAACTGGAGAAATGGGAATGTTAATACCGGCAAGTACAAGATTAAAAACTATGTACTCAGTAACTCACTTACCTACTAACCTAATAACTCTTCAAGGAGTTCAACTAAGGTTTCTTTCTTTCCAAACTCACAGAAAACTTATCAACTTATAACTGATAACTTTTAACTTCTTCATCGCGGGTAGCGGCCAAACAGTTTCTTGAAAAACCGATGGAACTTATGTGGACCGGTTACGGGTTCAGCATACATGAAAATGCACTCCTTTGTAATCAATTCCAGGTTGTTTTCCCGGGCAAGGTTCAGGGCTTCGTCCGTATGAGACATCTGTTGAATCCACACCTTCTTAATTCCCTTTTTTATTGCTTCCTCCAGGAGTGATTTAGTCTCCCGCTTCGGGGTAACGATATACAACCGGTCAACTTCATCAGGAAGCGATGCCATGTCGGGATAGCATTTCGATTCACCAATCCGTTCAGCATTCGGATTTCCAGAAAAAATATGAATTAAATCCTGTCTTTCAAATTTTCTATTTTCTCACGCATATTGAGGAAGAAGCGGTTTCTTTCCCGCTCGGCAGTACCACTGATCAGGGTTGATTTGCCAATGAGGTTTTTGCCCCAGAAATAATTTTTCTGAAAGAATCCGGGGTGATCGGTATACAACAGGTTAATGGCATTATTGGTTATATAAGTGATCCCTTCCGTTTCCCGTTTAACAAGGATCGTATTATCTGCCAGTACCAGGTCGTTGTAGTATAATTTAAAATTTCCTTCCTGGCCCGAGGGCTTCATTCCAAAAGGAAATTTAAATCCATATTCAGCCTGTTTCTGGAGATGTCCCATTAATTCCAATAACTTATCCAGTACGATGAAAATATGAGATCTGTCTTCAAAGTACCCCGAATCCCTGTAAAACAGGATCTGTTTAAAGAAACTATTCAATGCTTCAGCACTGATCAGTTCAATGGTTGGAACCTGAAGATAAGACTGAATTAGTTTTTTACTGAGTTCTGAGAGCTGCATGCTCTGATCTTCAAATGAAAATTTCTTGTCCTGGTAATCGGAAAAACCCTGGTTGGATTTCCTCCAGAAAAAGAGTTTGAAAGCAGCAACTTCAGGCACCTGAATAACGTGTAAAAGATTTAACTCATTCAGAATGAAAATTACTTCACCCCCGCCCTGTCTGAAATGACCCGCAAAATCCCTCAACAGGGCTTCAAAATAATCCTCAAACCGGAAATCCTGCTCATCCAGCAAATAAGAGCTAAAGCATATCTTCCCCGTATAGTGGTCCAGGAGACGATCAATGGATATGGCGTAGTGTTTTGACAATTTGCAGAATTCATCCAGCGATAACTGTTTTTCACCACGTATTCTCCGATAGGCACTATCCGTACTGATCCCTAATAATTCGGAAATTTCATCCACGAGTGAAAGATGGGCAGGCAACCGGTTTTTTATCTGCTGAAAGAATTGATTCTGAATATTCTGAGCTAATTCCATTCCATATCAAAATTAGGATTTTTTAAGAATCAAGTCAATGGTTTGGATCAATTATTTGCAGATCTCAATTATGACAACCCCGTTTTGTCAAAATTTGCCAATTCTTCAGCATGCTGGACCGGCTTGCCCATCCCATTTGCAGAATCTGAAAAAAGCCTTTCCTGCGATGTAAATTTCCGTTTCGCCACGGACCTGTTCAACCGTAACTTTGATCTGAAAAAACCATTACTGACTTAAAAAACGAGAGCCATGAAAACAAAAACATTATTATTATCAGTTTATATTCTTCTCACAATCTGCATCCAAGGTTGTGAGGAAGAAGAAAATTCCGATTGGATGTTAATTTTTGAGGATCATTTTGAAGATTATATCATAGGGACCTATCCTTCGGAACGGTGGACAACCCGGTTCGACGGTAAATCAGCAGAAATCAGTGATATGGTTTCATGCTCCGGAGAGCAATCCTTCAGGTTGACTTCCTATCCAACCTGGGCACGTGTGGAAGCAGTACCCCTGGATAGTATGCCAGACTATTTATGCTACGAAGGGTGCATTTATCTCGGTCAGCCCGACAAAGGCTATACAATCGGGCTGGGGTTTAAAGAATCAAGCACTACTTACCGGTTCAGAAATTCATTCCAGTTCGCAAACGATGGCCGGTTGCTAATCAATGGAGACCCTTGTATGACCTGGTCGGCGGAAACATGGTATAAGGTGAGGCTTGAAATAGATTTCGTAAATATGAGGGGGAAAGCCTGGGTTAATGATATCCTGATCCAGGAAACAATTAACATTACCGACAAAGAGGAATGCATAGACTTTGCCCTGTGCGGTTATAATTTCAATAGCGGTACAAGCACCGCTTACTATGACGACATAAAGATCTATATGAAATGATCCCTGGAAAAATTTTGATAAGAGTGTTCGGTCAGATGGTAATATTGGCCTCATTATTCCTTTTTTCGTCAACCGTGTTGAGCCAGATCCCGCAACGCTCCGGTTCGGGAAGATTGTTTTTCGATACACTGAAAATAGATCTGTACAATCCACCTGCCTGGAACTGGCATCTGAACTGCACATTTTTTCAAACAGAAATCCTGCCTGACCAGTCGATGGTCCTTTACCCAGGAAGAGCGTTTTCGTTGTTTAATGGTAATCAATGGGAAACGGCTTTTGGAATTCGATCCGTAATAACAAATTCAGACTACCGCGTTCTTAATGCATGGAAACCAGTCCCATATCTGAGAAAGGAACACTGGATCTCAAGGACAGGCAGGTTCATTATCCGGACCATCGATTTCTTCTCTGATTATGATCTTGAGTGGGCGGATGAGGTAATTTATGATTTTGGCGTAACTTACAGAAAAGAACAATATTTTGATCAGATCCATCGCGGTTATCCGTCATCACTGTATCAATTCAATGCAATACCTGATTCCTCAATCCTGAGGAAATCCATTCTTTATACTCCTGTCTTAAAACAGGATACAACAGGATTTACCAAGATTAAATAGAGGTATACTATCTGTTCACCATGTTGGGTACAATTTTGCAGCTCTCGTTTGTTTGTTTCTTTCCGGCGATAACCATCGCTGCAGCAAACCGGTATAAAGTGTTTAAATACCTCAGCCCGATCATCCTTTGTTACCTTACCGGCATAGTGGCCGGGAACATCCGATTTCTTGATTTCGACCGGAATCTCATGACGAATGTAACAGGAATAAGCATTTTCATTGCCATCCCGCTTCTTCTCTTTTCTTCCGATATTGTGAAATGGTTGAAGCATTCAAAAACAACCTTTCTCTCCTTTTTTCTTGGGGTCCTGGGTGTGGTGACCAGCTCAATCATCGCCTGCCTGATATTCAGGGATAATCTGGAAGAGGCTGAGGAAGTTGCAGGAATGATGATCGGAGTGTATACCGGTGGCACACCCAATATGAGTGCCATCGGGCTCTCGCTAAAGGTTGAAGAAGAGACGTTTATCCTGCTAAATAGTGCCGATATCGTATTCAGCGCAATCTATTTCATTTTCCTGCTTACGATAGCAAAAAAAACATTACTGCTATTCCTTCCACGGTTCAAAGGGTACAATGGTGAGAATAAGAACAACCAGGATGAATCGGATAACTTTAAAGAATTACCCCTTTGGGATAAGATCCGGAATATTGCAGCCGGAAGTCTTGTTTCCCTCTCAATGGTGGGTATTGGGCTGCTATTTTCCTGGCTGATCAGTGGAAAAATGGATGAGATAAGGATCGTTATCCTGACAATCACTACGCTGGCAATTGCCTGCTCTTTCATCAAACCGGTTCGGTCCATAAAGGGTACCTATCCGTCAGCAGAATACCTCCTGCTTATCTTTGCCGTGGCCATGGGAACAATGGCCGATTTTTCAGAGCTGATCAAAGCCAGTTCATCACTATTCTATTTCTGCGGAATAGTTGTGGGGTTGTCTGTCATTATACATTTCTTGCTATCTTTCCTCTTCCGGATTGATGCAGATACCGTGATCATCACTTCGACAGCTGCTATCTTTGGCCCTGCTTTTATTGGACCGGTCGCCAATGGAATTCAGAACAGGGAGATCATTGTTCCCGGTATTACCATGGGATTGCTTGGATATGCAATCGGTAATTACGTTGGGTTAGCTACAGCAGGATTATTAACTCTATTATAACTTCAAAATGATGAAAAAGGAGAAAGTGCGATTTCCTCAAAACGGATTGGATTCAAGCGAGATACATGCACAAATTGAAAAAAAGAAAGCGGGTGATGCGAAATGGAATACCGGCAAAATGTTCGGATTCGTTTACCATCCCGGAGATGAAGTCGGTGATACATTGAAAAATGTGTACCTGAAATACTTTTATGAAAATGGATTAAACCCATCACTCTTTCCCTCGGTGCGAAATATGGAAAACGAAACCGTTGCCATGGTATCTGACCTGTTGCATGGCGATGAACAGGTAGTTGGGAATATAACTTCCGGGGGTACGGAAAGCATCCTGATGGTGGTTAAGGTTGCCCGCGAAAAAGCATCCAGGGATTATCCGCAGATAAAATATCCTGAGATTGTATTGCCTGTATCAGCACATCCTGCATTTGAGAAAGCCGCCTATTACCTGGGAATAAAAACAATTCATGTTGCGACCGGTGAAGATTACCGGGTGGATATGGAAGGGATCCGGAAGGCAATATCTAAGAATACGATCCTTCTTGTAGGATCAGCCCCCTGTTTCCCATATGGTGTGATTGATCCGATCGAGGAACTGGGCAAGCTGGCACTTGAACACGAAATCCCTTTTCATGTAGATGCCTGCCTGGGTGGATTGATGCTCCCATTTGTAGAAAAACTGGGTTATCCAATCCCACCTTTCGACTTCAGAATTCCCGGGGTAACATCCATCTCAGCCGATCTGCATAAATACGGGTATGCCGCAAAAGGAGCATCGGTAATCCTGTATAGAAACAGCAAACTTAGAAAATTGCAATATTATGTCTTTACTGATTGGCCGGGTGGAATTTTTGCTTCAACAGCCATGTTGGGTACCAAAAGCTGCGGACCCATTGCCACAGCCTGGTCAGTTATTAAAATGCTTGGTATTAAAGGCTACCTGGAAATGGCTGATGAAGTGATGAAAACCACCAAACGTCTTCAGGAAGGGATAAACGCAATCGATGGACTCCATGTAACAGGTACACCAGATATGTCTATCTTCTCCTTTACCTCAGACTATAGCAATATCTTCCTGATCGGTGATGAAATGAAAACAAAAGGATGGCACATGGATATGTTGCAGTTCCCTGATTCATTGCACCTTACAGTAACCAGAACGAACATTCCGGTTGTGGATGAATTCCTGAAAGACCTTGAAGAGGCTGCGCAAAAAACAAGGAAATTAAGCTGGAATAAAATAACAACAAAACTTACCGTATCAGCAACCGGCAGGCTATCCAAAGCCTTGCCTGAAAAAACATTTCAAAAAATCGCTTCAGCCTCAGCCAAAATAGCGGAGCATGATAAATCCGGTAAACCATCACGCATGGCAGCCATTTATGGTATCTCAGGCACACTTGAAAAAAGGGAAAACGTTCACGAACTGGTTTTAAACCTGCTCGACCAGATGTACACGCCGGATTGACAGCCAGGGAATAAATTCTTTTCAAACAATAACAGTATGCACCGGTTACCAGGAGAAAGGCTCAGTACCATTCTGAAATCCGAACAGTAGTGAATCAACCTTGTGAATAACAAAAAAAAAATGCCAGGCACTGATTGAAGGACATCAGGCCTGGCATACTTTATCACACTATGAAAAGTGCTGCTGTTTAATACATTTTATTAATCAACTCACCAAAAGCATTTCTTCTTTTCAAGATGAACCTCAATTGCTCACCTGCTTTGGTAATCAGATTCAATCCATTTGGAAATATCTTCTTCGTATTGTAAAAAATAACCTCTTTAATCTGTTCAGGTAAAATCTCCAGATTGTAAGTAGTGCATTCGGGATTCTTTGAAAGAAAGTAAATGCGCTGGTTGGTGACAATCAATTTACCGGTTACCTTGTTCTCATCGCAATGATGTTCCGTATCCCCGGCTTTGAGAACAACTTCGTTCGCTTTTAAATTTACTACCATGGTACTTCTGTTTAAGTAATCATTCTTAAGGTTCGTGCTTCCTGCTCACCTGTGAATTCCTCTCATAAATAATGCCAGTCATTACATCTTTTTGGTAATTAGCTGGTTAGGCCAGTTTGTTTCTCTTTATTGGACACTGCTTTTGTTCGAAAATGATACACTACGCGTTCGTATTCAGACGGTTTATCTTTCTTTTCTTTACTGTAAAGACGATCGGGATGGTAAAAAGTTGCAGGTAATATCAACCTTATTGACAAAAAAAAATGATTACCTTAATCCGGATTGTTAAACCTGTTAACCAAAAGGTGTTTCATGGTCGATATTTTTTCAGCATTTACCGGTTCTCTTCTATTCCTTTTACTGTTCTGGGCATCTCTTACATCCATTGCGGAAAGGGAGTTAAAAGCTGCAGTGAGGTTCATTGTTCTGGCAATCCTTATTCTCTCCCCGTATGTACTGCTTCACTTCCTGAAATTTCCCGGAGCAGTGTTCCTTCAATGGGGCTTCATTGGATTGCCCTACCTTTTCGGTCTGAGCCTCCTGATACCTCTGCAACCAACAGGATACAGGTCCAGGTCTATCCCCAAACCGGGGCAGGATGAAAGAGATACGATGTTCTCCAGAAAAGATCTCATCCCAGGCACTGAAACATATGATGCATACTACCAGCGTAAACCCGAGCATATAAAGGCAGACAATGGTTTCAGAGCCAACCCGGGACTGCTCCAACGCGGCACTAAGTACTTTAACCGGGCAGCCTATGCTGCGGCAAATGCAAGTTTCCAGACAGTTGAGCAACTTCACCCGATGGCATTCTCTGTCATACCAGCTCACCGGGAACCGGATAACACAATAATGATAACTGGTTTTATTAGAAACTGGGGGGCAAAACTTGGAGCTCTGGAAGTGGGATTTACCCGGTTAAAAGATTATCATTTCTATACTGTTGGAGGAAGACGGGAACGATATGGAAGGATGATAAAAAATGATCATCAATATGCCATTGTATGTACTGTTGAAATGGATCATACCATGATGGCATCAGCACCGGCTGCTCCAACAGTCATGGAATCAGCACAACAGTATCTCTCTTCAGGAATCATTGCTATTCAAATAGCTGAACTTATCCGGAACCTTGGATATTCGGCAAGAGCTCATATCGATGCAAATTATGAGTTGATATGTCCTATCGTAGCAAGAGATGCCGGGTTGGGAGAAATTGGCAGAATGGGATTACTGATGACAACCCGGCATGGCCCGAGAGTGAGAATCGCTGTAGTTACTACAGATCTTCCATTGGAAATTGACAAACCTTCGCATGAACCCTACATCCTGGATTTTTGTACCCGGTGTAAAAAATGTGCCGAAGTATGTCCTGTTCAGGCTATATCCTTCGATAATCGTGCGCCGGTCGAGGGGGTCGTGAGATGGAAAATAAACGCAGAAGCCTGTTATACATACTGGACAAAAGCCGGTACAGACTGCGGACGCTGTGTAATTGTATGTCCTTTTTCACATCCCGACACACTGCTTCATCTCCTGGTAAGAAAAGGCGTCAAAAATTCGGTTCTATTCAGTAAACTTGCAATTCATCTGGATCATCTGATCTATGGTAAAAAACCGGAACCCAAAAAAGTACCTGCATGGATACCAACCCGTATCAGAGAAGAATAATGATGTACCCGAACACTTCCTGCTCCCAATAAACCAAACCAACCCCGAGAAGCTGATCCTGCCAAATTACTGTGAACCGTTTTTATTATTAAAAATTTGGATGCATCTTTGCGATAGTTTAATTTGGATTTATAATCTGAGTGCCGACTAATCGACTATCCAATATGTCATACATTACCAGAGCGATCAATGTAGTTGTGTCATGTTTATCCGCAGAAAGGTTCTATTCTGCGATGAACCTTGCATATAAAAAACTTCACAACCAATACTACATGCTTCACTATCCATTCTATAAAAACGAAGAGGATGATTTCCTTCAGAGCCAGAAGAACCTAACCAATCATTGCTTGTCAAAGATATCACCCATTAAAGGAAAAACGGTTCTTGATATCGGGTGTGGTAATGGTATTCAGGGGTTGCATATATCCAGGGATCATCAACCGGGAAAATATATCGGGATCGATATTTCACCCGGTAACATAAAAATTGCACAGGATATACTAAAAAAGAACGCTTCTGAAAACATGATTTTTCACGTGGATAATGCACAGGAAATGGCCAACATCAATGATAATTCCGTTGATGTTGTGATCAATATCGAAAGTGCGCTTCATTACCCTGATAAAATAAAGTTTCTCAAAGAGGTAAACCGTGTATTGAAACCGGGTGGAGAGTTCTTGATTGCAGATGTATTAACGAAAAGAAAGCCAAACGGCACAGATCAAAACGGGAAGAAGCGATGGGGTATCTTTCACCACTGGACACTGGAACAATATTGCCAGTCATTCCCGTATGTTAATTTGAAATTGATAACCACAGATGATATCTCCCAATCCATTCTTAAAGGCTTTACGAACTACAGGAGATGGTTCAGGGGGACAAAGGTGAATGGAGTTTTGAAACGCTGGGCATCGGACCTGCTTATATTCCTCAATGCGAAAATCTATGCGTACATGTATGCGAGAAATCGTTCATATTACATCTTTGCCGGGATAAAGCCACTGCCCGATAGATTGCTGTAAAAAAAGGGTATTGCAAAACATAGTTATACAGAATTACGTTTAGAGAAAAGCCGTTATTTTTATCCGCTATGGAAAAGACCCGCAAAGTAGTAATTACCGGAATTGGGCCAATTACATCCATCGGTATTGGGAAAGATGAATTTTGGAAAAATCTTTTAGATAAAAAGATCAATCTCTCTCCTATCCCCGAGAAATTTATGATAAATCACAATTTCAGGTCGCGGTTTCTTGTGCCTTTTCCTCGCTTTTCAATTGAAGATTGGGGCCTTCCAACCAAATACAACAGCATTATGGAAGAGACCTCAAAGTTATCGGTTGTAGGAACGATCATGGCGCTGAAAGATGCGGGCTTCACCGGAGATGATTTCCAGTCGATCATTCCCGAACACCTGAAAAACTCAATGACCATCCTTGGAATAGGGATCGTCGCATTGAAAACCGCTCTCTATCAATACGCTATACAAGGATTAGCTCACAAACCCGAAATTCTTGAAGAACTCGATGTTTATCCGCGATATAACCGGATGGCAATCCCAAGTATCATGCCGAATTCAGCATCTTGCTGGAATACTATTGTGTTTAATATTCATGGACCAAACTTTACCATAAACACATCCTGCTCCTCGGGAACCTATGCCGTGGGAGAGGCTTATGAAAAAATCCGTAACGGATCAGTGGATTTGGTGATTACAGGTGGAGTCGAGTGTTTGCAGGATAACGTCGGAGCAACCATGAGAGGATTCGATACCCTTGGAACACTCACGAAGTCAGAAGATGGCAGACCCCTGCCCTTTTCAAAAAAACGCAGCGGCTTCCTGTTCTCTGAAGGTGGAGGGTGTATCCTTATCCTCGAAGAGATGAATAATGCGCTCAAGAGAGGTGCTGATATCTACGCTGAAATAATTGGTTATGGCTCAAACAGTGATGCCTATAACCTTGTACAAATGGAACCGTCCGGAACCCAGATAAAAAAACTCCTTCGGAACGTTATCGGTGACCTGAAAGTGGACTATCTCAACACGCACGGAACAGCTACAATACTGAATGATGAAGTCGAAGCCCGAATCATCCAGGATGTTTTTGGTGATGAGCAGGATCAACCATTGCTTAATTCGACTAAAGGGAATCTCGGACATACCGTTGGAGCTGCCGGTGCTATTGAAATTGCAGTTACA
>Ga0315534_1002207_pt1 | contig 13268 bp, 11 predicted proteins | sample SalMarSW160240MG_FD_203094 | JGI IMG/M metagenome (GOLD analysis project Ga0315534, IMG submission 203094) | Salt marsh sediment microbial communities from the Plum Island Ecosystem LTER, Massachusetts, United States - Salt Marsh Sediment SW1602-40 ... | reverse complement strand
GGTCAGTACGATGTTTTCGTCAAAGGGATACTGTGTCTTTTCCCTAATTGTGACTTTTGTGCCATTGCCGACTTTTGCAGTGACCTGAGAAGGCGCATATAGTACAGCGGCCAATCCGTTGTCGGGAGTGGCGAGCCAGAGGTGCTGGGTGTAGTAGGGCCAGCCGTGGCCGGCGTTATGCTGGCAGCATCGGTGAATGTGTGGGTTGAAATGCAGCATAGGACCGCTATTTTGGAAACCGGGAGCTTTGTTGTGTCGGTCGCAAAGAATCAAATTGGGAGCCGTGAGGTAATGAAGGGCTTTCATATCGGGTGTCATTGAAGCGGGCAGCGAATTGAATGTTACTTCTTCGCATCGGTCGGCCCACAAAGGGTCGCCGGTGAATGTCAGCAGCATTTCATCTGAGAGCATCATCTCGACCATTGCGCAGGTCTCGGCGGCCTGGCGTGGGCCGACATAGCCTGGCCTGGCGTTCTCATCGGCCCCAAACATACCGCCGGGGACCTGGCCATATATGCCCATTACAGTCTGATAGTCGCGCTCGGTGGCGTCCAGAAATTTAGAATCTTTTGACTGCTGGTAGAAAACGGCGGGGCCGCGAAAACACTGGGCGATGTTTACAACGTGCCAACTGGCGACGCCGCCTGTCCAGTCAGCGGTGTTGCGGTGTATTTTTTCGCCAAGGTCGAGAAGGAACGAATCGCCCGTGCGGTTGTAAAGCCAGTAGACGCTGGCGAGGTTGTCACCTGCCCGCTGGTTTTGCCAGAAGGGTTCGAGGAAATCCTCGTCGGGGATTGTATTTTGCCAGCGGAAGTATTTTGTCATAAGCTCGATGACGCGCTTGTCACCGGAAAACTCATAATAGGACTGCAAGATGTTGAGCATAATCATATTAGGCCAGACGTCGGGCTTGCTTCCGTCGATGCGTTTTAGATTTGAGCGCGGCCCGAAGTAGCCGTCTTCGCGCTGGCTTGCGATTGTGGCATCGATCCAGGTTTGTGCCTCGTCGATGATTCGCTTATCACTTAGGACGTATCCGAGGTTGCTGAATCCTTTTAGCCAGTAGGGGACCTCTTCCCAGGGGCTGTGACCCTGGCCTTCTTTGCTGAGCCAGGCGTTGTCTTCCTTTTTTAGGAATCGGCTGATTTCGAGCAGGTGGCCTGTGAAACCGTCGGCTTCGAGCTTGAGCTGTTTACGTACCCAACCTTGCGGTTTGATTGCCTCTATAGGCAGCTTTATAAATGGGCTTGGTGTCAATGGGGGACGGTTGCCGATGTAGAAGCTGTTTTTGGCGCTGGTGTCCGGCTGTTCAACGAGAGCAATGCGTTCATCCGCAGAACTACAGCCGATGGCGGTGAGGCAAGCAAGCAACACGGTACTAAATAGTGGATACTTAAACATTATCAATTCCTTCAAATTCAGATGAACAGAGATTTCTCAAGTAGGGCCTCAATCGAGCCTTCAACAAACCACCGTTTAGTTCCATAAAGGTGGATAATTCGACGATTATACGCAAAAACCAGAATTTTGCTAATAAAAAATGAGGTATGGCATATTCCCAATCATACATTAACAGTTATAATTGCAATTGCCTGCGATATTAAGCTCGAAACGAAATGGAAGATATAAACATTACAGTAGTTTGTGATAATAATCCGTATAAAGATGGATTAGAAACTAAGTGGGGATTTTCGTGTCTGATAGCCGGGCCTGAGAAAACTATTCTTTTCGATACCGGGCCGGGCGGCTCTCTACTCAGCAATATGGAAAAATTGGCGATAGAGACGTCCGGAATAGATGCTGTTGTTCTTTCTCACATTCACCCTGACCATACCGGAGGAATGGAGAGCTTTCTTGAAAAGAATGCTGATGTTGCTGTTTATCTGCCGAGGTCATTTCCTACTAAATTTAAGCATAACATTCGCGAATATGGAGCAAAAGTTGTTGAGGTCGAACAAGCAATAGAAATCTGCAAAAATGTATATTCAGGTGGTCAGTTTGGAAAATGGATTAAAGAGCAGTCTTTAATTATTCACACAGAGAGGGGCTTGATAGTGATAACGGGCTGTGCGCATCCGGGTATTGTGAATATGGTTAAAGCAGCAAAAGATTTGATGAAAGAGGATATTATTTTGGTTATGGGCGGCTTCCATCTGGAGTGGGCGGGCAAAGGTAAAATAGAAAAAATCATATCGTCTTTTAAGCAATTGGGTGTTCGATATGTTGGCCCCTGCCACTGTACCGGTGAAAAAGCAAGGAGCCTGTTCGAGGAGCATTTTAGCAGGAATTATGTGAATATCGGCGCAGGGAAGATAATAACACTGGCTGATTTGCAATAAATCCGGTATACTATATTAATATGAATGAAGAAGGCCAAGATAATCTGGCAGCGAGAGATTATGAAGATGCTGGATATCTCGATGATGAGTATATTCCGCCTGATGCCCGACCGGTTTGTATGAAGTGTCTTAAACCATGCCATCCACTTCAGAACTACTGCTACAATTGCGATTCCAACGATGTTATAAATCCTTTAGCATCCTATATGCCTATCGAACGTATTCGTTTTATGTGCGGATTTTACGGAGACATGTGGCGGAAAGTATTGTATGATAAAAAAGCTTCTATAATGTTACGGTCGCTTTGTTTGTTTATGACTATTTCTTTCGCTCCCATCTTGATAATCGTAGGTCTGCCATTATTTTTCATAGATAAGATTGGAAATCCCCAGCTTGAGAAAACGGTAGAGACAGTGTTTTACATCCTTCTGGCGGCGATATTGTTAATTTTCTTTACGCTGTATTACCTGTCACTTTGAGATTGTCGGGACGTACCCAATTCAAGGAAAACGCACGGAATAAAAGAATTTTTATGACTGGCAAAGTTTTCTTGACAAATTGCTCCGGCTTATAGATAAATATATTAAAATAAACTGAGAGTATCTTTGCGAGGAGATATATTTATGCGTTTGATAGTAAAAAAAGCCGAACAAGCTGTCGGACAGTTTCACTTCAGTAAAGGGCCTATTTATGTTGGCAGACACCCGGACAGCCAGGTTTTACTGCCCGACAGGAAGGTGTCACGACAACATGCTGTAATGTTTACCACGCCGGAAGGAAAGTGGATGGTGGAGGACCTTGATTCGGCAAACCAGACTTTTCTCAACGGAGAGGCAATCCATAAAGCTGAAATCAAGACGGGCGATACCATTAGTATAGCTGATTTTACGCTCGGAATCAATCTCGAAGACACGAGCGCGGCAGAAGAACCAACTCATCTGGAAGATACGCTCACCGCCGCCTCTCGTGTGACTCGTGGTCCTCAGATAATAGAGCGAAAACCGGACGCCGAGCATGCGCCTGAACTTAGATTTGCTGCCAAAAGGGTGAAAGATTTTATGCATGCGGTCGAGTCAATATGCAAAGCGAACGGGCCTGATGAACTGCTTCAGGTCCTGTTAAATGTTATATTAAAACAGTTCAGCGGTCACCGCAGCTGGTGCGCCTTAAGAAACCAGCCGACGGGGCCAATGACCAGTCACGCAGGCAAAAGCCGAGACGGAAAAACAGTTGAATTAATCGAAATAGAACTAAATGAAAAAATCACTCAAGCAGTAGAGAAAGGACAGTTTTTACTTTTGCCGCAAGTTTCGGCTCAGACCGGAGAAGGGGGTGTGCGTTCGGCAATGATAGCCCCTATTGTGGACCCGACGGGCTGCTTCGGTGTATTGTATGTTGATAACACCACAGACCGCGAGCAATATACTCTCAGCGATTTGGACTACCTGATGCTGCTGGCCATCAATACGGCCGCTATACTTGAGAACTTCTGATTTCCGGAAGCAGCAATAATTGCAGATTGTTACCGAACTATTGTCTTTTGTATTTCCCGATTAACTGTCCCTGGCCGACGATATGTCCTTCCATAGCTTTGAGCAGGTCTTTTTTGCGTGCGCCTGCCGCCAGGTCAAGCTCCGCATCGAGGGCGTAAATCTTAAAGAAGTATCTGTGAGTGCCGCCCGGAGGGCAGGGGCCTCCATAGCCGATTCTGCGGAAGTCATTAGTACCCTGTCCGGTACCGCCGGGCAGGTTTTCATCAGGAGGGATATTCTCGGTCAGCTCTGTTGTATCAGCAGGCAGATTGAACAAGACCCAGTGTACCCAGGTTCCCATAGGCGCATCGGGGTCGTCGCTTATCAGTGCGATGCTTTTTGTGCCATCAGGGATGGCGTCCCACTGTAATGGCGGGGAAATATCGTTGCCATCACAGGTATACTTCGATGGAATCATATCTTCATTTTCAAAAGCTGAGCTTTTAATTTTAATCTCCATATTTTTGCCTCCTTTTGCTTTGTAATCAGCTTTTTGGCTGTCCTTGCAAGACAGCAGCAAATTTGGTCCTTTATATAGTTACAGGATAATTGTTTCTCTGGTTTTGTCAAATCGTGCGACCTTGTTTTGTCTCAGGCCGAGCATGCCCATCTGTAAGGCGGTTTGGACGTGGTAGGCCAGGTCCATCGGGCTGAGCGTATCGGTGTTGCGCGAGCGGCAGCAATCGAGGAATTTTTGCCAGTATCCTACAAAGTCTTCACCACCTTCTATAGCGAATCGCTGGGTTTTTTTATTTGAGCCCTGTGTGGGGATGAAGACGATTTCATTGTTTTGGATAGTCATGGTGCCGTCCCAACCGCGGATTACGGGGATACGCTGTCCGGAACCGCGTGACCCTGTGCCTGGGTAGTCGTTTGCCTGAGTTCCGAGCAAGGCGATGGTGATATTTTCGGGGTAATCAATGAGAGTATTGAAGGTGTCGGGAATTTCGCGCTGATGGTATCGGAACATACCGCCGGTTGCCACGACCTTGGCGGGCATGGTGACACCGAGCATGTGCACTACGAGAGTGAGGACGTGGGGGAAGAGGTCGGTTGAGGGTCCTCCGGCGTAGTCTTCATACATTCGCCAGCGGAAGAAGCGGCTGGCATCAAAGGGACGTTCAGGTGAATCACCCAGAAAGGCCTGCCAGTTCAGGTCGGGGCCGGGTTTGGCGTTTTGGTCGTCGATTGGCATACCCGCCTCGCCCCAGTCACCGACGCGGAAATAACCACATTCAGCGTGGACGGGCTGGCCAATCAAGCCATCCTGAATGAGCTTCTTTATCTGGTGCCAGGCAGGGTCTGACATTCCCTGTGTTCCGAGCTGGAAGACCCGGCCGGACTTTTTTACCTCTGCGGCCAAGCGCTTTGTCAATTCGAACTGACGCCAATGTGTTACTGGTTTCTCACAATAGACGTCCTTTCCTGCTTTAACGGCATCAATGGCCTGGTAGCCATGGATGTGGTCCGGCGTGGCGATGCAGACGACATCGACGTTCGGGTCGGCAAGTAACTCGCGATGGTCCATATATCCCTTAGCTTTGTAACCTTCGACGACTTTTTGCAGGCGAGGTTTGTAGACGTCGCAGGCTGCGACGATATCGATATTAGCAGCTTTTTGAGTTTTGAGATAATGTACGGTCTGAAGGTGGGCGTTGCTTCGTCCGCCACAGCCGATAAAGCCTATGCCTATGCGTTCGTTGGCTCCGAGCACATTAGGAGTAAAGTTTTGCGTAGTAGTCCCCACAGCGGTCAGGGCAGCCGCAGCGGTGCCTGCCCTGCGGATGAACTGGCGGCGAGACAACGTATTGTTTGTATCCGATTGTCGTTTCCAGTCAGACATAACTATCTCCATAATTTCTTAATTACAATTTCCCTTATTATTTTCAGTTAACGTTCACATTTATTTAGCGGTCCAGTGCCGGTACAGTTTACTAATCTGGTCTTTTCCAATTATACCATCCCAGAGGGCGACTGCGTATCGCAACACTAATGGTTTGCCTGAGACTACTTTGAGCGGTTCGACGTGCAGATTCATTGTAGCGGACAGGTATGCGAATGGTTCGGTCATAGTAAACCATGTGGCGGGGTGGCGCGGATTATTCGGATGGTCGAACATTGCGATGGTAATGGGTTTGCCATCGGCATTGGCGGAGTAAGCGCACCAGGTTGAGCGGAGGAGCCGTTCTTCGCCACGAAAGACAGTGCCGATCTTACCATCGGCATTGATGAAGCGTCCACCTGTATCCATTGATGTTAGAAAGCGCATACCCAGGCCGTGATAATGGGCGCCGGTGATTGTGGCTGATTCGGCTCCCTCGGGAAGCTCAAATTCAGACTTCCAGGTCAAAAGGGTGGCGTCCAGGTCCGCAGCCTGGCGGATTTCAACGGTTCGTTTCTCCTTTAGCAAAAGTTGCCCGTTGGAATTGTTCCAGTCAATTAGCTCCGTAAAGCCTGCCCGTCGCATATCATGACGTTTGTCATTTTCCGTATCGGTCTTCACATCAGATTTAGTATTAGTGAAGGATTTGTGTACCTGTTTGCCGGCGTCAGGAGTCTCTTCCCAGAAGTTGACACCATCTACCTTGACCGCGAACATCAAAGCGTGATGATGGAGGTGGTCAAAAGGCGCGTCGCGCAAGATGTTGACACCGGCCGGTGAGAATAGCTGCCGGATGTATGGCTTAAAGGGTACGTTATTGTAACGGTAAAGCAGCAGGGGGCTATGATCAGAGTGAACGGAAACCGAGTTCCCATCCGTCGTGATACTTATAGGGTTTTCCGCAAGCACAGGGTTAGGAATCGCTGTGATAATGAAAGTAACGACAAGGGAAATGTTGGTTCTAATGCGATTAGATATTTTCATAACAATCCTCCTTATTAACAATAACATTTAGTCGTCATTATACAACAAAAGTAAATACAAAGTACAGAACAATCATACATAACGCCAGGATAACGCTGAGTAATTTATAGTTTCCGATGCCGGGCCAGCCCTTTTCGCGGAGCGGCTCCAATGGAGATTTCCAGATGAGTTTGAGTTTTTGCTCCGTCAGCGGTTCGGGGAATAATCGCGAGACGACAACCATTATAACAGTGCAAACACACGCCAGGTAGAAGCTGGCCATCATAAACGGTATATTCCAGCCTGTTGTTTCTTTGAACCAGTCCAGCAGGAAGACGGCAAGGCCGAGCAGGGAACCGGTTACAAGCGTGACGAATGAACCGCGGGAGGACGCTTTTTTCCAGAATACGCCGGCGACGAAGACGACGGTAATCGGCGGCGCAATATAACATATAGCGGCGTTGATGCCCTGGAAGATGGTCTTGAAATGGCCGCAGAGGGGAGACCATATAACGGCGAGAATCATACCGAAAAAGGTCACAATCCGGCCGATGAGGACGAGGCGGCGCTGCGAGGTGTTCGGTGCCCAGCGTTTGTATAAATCATAGGTAAAGAGTGTGGCCACCGAGTTCAGTGCGCCGGAGACGGTGCTCATTAGTGCGGCCATTAAAGCGGCGGCAACCAATCCGCGAATGCCGATGGGTAACAGGTGGGCAATCATGTGGGAATATGTTTTTGCGGCGTCGACTTTGCCTTCTGTGTTAAGGGGAAGTGCGGGGAGTAATCCTTTGTGGATTAGTGCCAGGCAAATCAGGCCGGGCAGGACGAATATAAAGACGGGCAGGATTTTGATAAAGCCTGTAAAGAGCGGCCCCACCCTTGCGTGATTCTCATCTTTGGCACCAAGTACCCGCTGGACGATTGTCTGGTCCGTACACCAATACCAGATGCCAATTATGGGATAGCCGAGCAGTACGGAATACCAGGGCAGGCCCGAGGCGTCGCCGTGCGGGCGCAGCACCGTGAGCTTGACGGCATCGACGTTTTCGGCGATGCCGGAGAAGCCGCCGATTTTGACATAGCTGATGGCGGTCAGGACGATTGCACCGAGCAGGAGAATGATGGTCTGGACGGATTCGGTCAAGACGACGGCCATCAGGCCGCCGACAATTGTGTAAAAACCGGTCAGAGCGGCGATGAGGATGATGCTTGTCATTATGTTAATGCCGAACATGCCTTCCAGTACGACGGCACCGGCATAGAGCGAAAAACCGATGTGAATGAAGATAGCCGAAATGATAGAGAGCAGGGCCAACCAGTCGCGGCTTGCCCGGCTGTATCGCTTTTCCAAGAAATCGGGCAGGGTCGTGACATTGGAACGGATGTAGAACGGGGCAAAAAACAGGGCGAGGATTATCAAGGCAAAGGGGGCCATCCATTCGAAGTTTCCGTATGCCAGGCCGTTGGTGTAACCCTCTTCTGCGAGGCTGACTAAATGGACGGTGGAGATATTGGTGGCGAACAGGGCCAGGCCAATGACGGGCCAGCGGAGCGATTTGCCGGCCAGGAAATATTCGCTGGCCTGTTCGGTTTTCTTTTTTCGCAGGCCTGCCCAGCATCCCAGACCCATAATGAAGGCAAAGTAACAAATAATGATAATTAAATCAGTGTTACTGATTTGCATCGAATTTCCATTTCATAAATGTCGAACTACAAACTTAGCGATATTTTTGTTTTGTCAGCTCGATAACCTGCTCAACGTTGGATTTGTTTATAATGGCTGTTCCAGCGTCCATATCCGAGGGCATAATACCATATCGCAGATAGAGAGTCAGTTGAATTACGGGATAGAAGCCCTGTATATAAGGCTGCTGGTCAACGGTGCATCGGATGTGACCTTGACGGATTAGACTCAGGGTTTTTTGAGACAGGTCAAAGCCTGCGGACCAATAGCCTTTGTTCGGGAAATACTTTTCGATGGCCCTGCCGGCCGCTTCCGTGTCCGACTGGCCTGTGTTTAGGATGATTCTGATGTCGGGATTTTCTTTTAGGGCCGCGGCGATGACTTCGGCGCCTTTGAGGGACTCGCTGCCCGTCATAATGACGGTCCATCGAACCTGCTTTTGTTTAAGGACCTGCTGGAGGCCGGCCAGGCGGTCTTCCAATGCTGAGACTCCCTCATCGTGCATGGTCATCAGGATGTGGGCATTTTCAGGGATGTTTGGCAGGACGTATTTTGCGAGGCTTTGACCGGCTTGATAAAAACGCTGGTTAACACAACTCAGACGGGCATTGGGTGTGGCGTGGTCGTCGACGTTGAATCCGACAACGGGGACACCTTTTTCAATCGCCTGGCGAATCACCTCATCAAAAGCAACCGGGTCAATGATGTTCAATGCGATGCCGTCGTAACCATCGGCAACGGCTTGGGTCACCATTGCCGCCTGTGCCTGTACATCCACGCCTTCTGTGCCAATAAAGTCACATTGAACACCCATCATCTCGGCTGCATCATTGACACCTTTTTTTACCGGCTCAAAGAATTTGGCGTTGACGACACATGTAATGAAGACCAATCGCAGCGGCCTGTCAAGTTTCGGAGTTTTCGATTCAGTAAAAGTCTGATTTGTTGAGCAGCCGAGAAGAGAGATGAAAATTAAAGACAGTATTGATAATGTTTGTATTCGTGAGAATTGCATTTTTGTTACCTTTTTCATATTGCAGCGATAATAAAATTGTTTTAGTTACTTAACAGGAGCAACTTTCAGCCCTCTCACATTAACAACCTTGTATCCACGAGCACTCATTTTGTTTAACCGGGAAATCCGGATTGTCAGGATGATTTCTTGTACATGGCCGTCAGGTTACGTAAGAGTCTTTAAGTGCTCAATTATATTGGGCAGTCTGTCCAGGGTCAAAAACAGTATGGATAAAATTGCGATAATCCACATAGCAGGTTTGACATCTCGTGCCTTTCCTGACACGAGTTTTATAAGTGCGAATGAGACAAAGCCAAAAGCCAATCCCGTACTGATGCTGTAGCTGAGAGCAATCATCACCATAATAATAAAAGCGGGAAACGCCCTGTCCATGCCGGTGAAGTCTATTTTTTTAACCTCCTTCATCATAAACAGTCCGACCATAATAAGAGCCGGTGCCGTTGCATACAGCGGAACAATCGCGACAATGGGCACGAATAATAATGCCATCAGGAATAAACCGCCAGTGACTATCGAAGTCAATCCCGACCGTCCGCCTTGCTCGATTCCTGCTGCCGATTCGACATACGCAGTTACCGTAGATGTTCCCATTAGAGAACCTATTACGGTTGCGACGGCATCAATGCCCAATAACCTGTCGATGCCTTTTATATTGCCTTTTTCATCGGCCATCCCGGCCTGGTGACAACATGCAACAAGAGTTCCGACGCTGTCAAACATATCTATAAAGGTCAAAGTGAAAATAGTTCCGAAAAAGCTCCACTTCAGAGCGCTGAGAATATCCAAATGGAAAGCGATTTTCTGGATATTGAGATGCAGTGAGATGAACTGCTGCGGGATTTCTACATCTTTATCAAATAGAACGGCCAAAACAGTGGATGCGAAAATGCCGACGACGAGTCCACCGGCAATTTTTTTCATTTCAAAGACAATCATTACGAGCAGGCCGACCAAGCCAATAAGGACCGTTATGGTCAGAGGACCGGCGGAGACGAACGTAATCGGGTCCTTGACAATGACTCCGAGATTTTTCAGGCCTATGAAGGTGATAAATAGTCCGATACCAACTGCAATAGCTGAAACCAGCGATGGTGGTATCGCTTCTACGATTTTCTTTCTCAAGCCCAGTAAAGTGACCGCTAAAAACAACAGGCCGGAGATAAAGACTACGCCCAAGGCCGTCTGCCAATCCATTTTGCCGGAGGCGACGAGGTAGGCAAAAAAAGCATTGAGGCCCATACCGGGTGCCATAGCTATAGGCGCTTTAGCGACTAAGCCGACGATAATGGTAGTAATCGCTGTTACTATGCAGGTGACAGCTATCAAGGCGTCTTTGTCCATCCGTTCAATGCCTATCAATTGCTGTTCGGGGACACCTTCGAGGCTTAGGATGGACGGATTGACGAAGATAATGTAGGCCATTGTAAGAAACGTTGTGACGCCCGCCACGATTTCTATTCTGACTCCGGTCTGTTTTTCTTTGAGATGAAAGAATTCAGAAATCATTTTATTACCTTAATTTTTTCTACCTCTGCACGTTATCGAGTCTTTCCGCTTTTTCCAACAGTACGTTATGAGCTTATCAGTTCGGCAATTTTGGCAATAAGGGCGGCGGAGTTTTTTGCGGCCATTTCCTGAAACATCATAGAATCCTCTCTCGCGGTCTCATCGGCTTTATCGCTGATACTTCGCACGACAAGATGTGGAATCCGGCGCTGATAGCAAATTTGTGCAACCGCTGCGCCTTCCATCTCGACGGCATCGGCGTTGAGCATTTCGCGCAATTCCTTACATTTGGCCGGTGATGCGACGAACACATCGCCTGTAACAATAACTCCCTTTATGACCTGGGGGATTCTTTCTGCGACGGTAGTCCTAATCTTTTCCAGCTCAACCAGTTCGGCGGCCTGTTCGGCAAATTTTAACAGGCGCTTATCCGCAGGTAAATAAACTGGATTTCGGTCGCCGTCGAGGGGATTGATGACTCCTCTATTGTAAAAGCCATCCTCTCCCAGTATTCCCATATCGTGATGAGCGGTTTCAACGGCTATGACTATATCTCCGGGATAAAGCTGGGGATTGACGCCGCCCGCGATGCCGGAGAAGATTACTTCGCTCGGCCTGAAATGCTCTATTACCAGCGTAGTAGTCATTGCGGCATTGACTTTTCCTATGCCGGTCCACGCCACGACGACAGGCCTGCCGTACAACTTGCCGGTTACAAATCTCATTCCTTCAATTCTCTGCTGTTGTGTATGTGTGAGCTGCTGCTCAAGCATTATTATCTCTTTATTGAAAGCTCCCAATATCGCAGTAGTCGGCTTAGATTCAGCTTCGTGAGGGACTTTAGTGCATGAGCTACACAAGGTAATCACAGATATGCAGATAATCAGTATAGGTTTATTGTATCCCATTTTTGGCTCTCTCCGAATTTAAAGGTAAGGTATAAGCTTATGAAGAAATCGAGAGAAACCGGTCGATTTGACCGTATTCTTATATCACATTTTATAAATTGAACATAGAGAGTATCTCACTTGCTACCGGTGGACATCCGGAAAGGAATACTCCACAGTTTTTGTGTTCGGCGGTACAGTTACCAATACACATAGTGCCGTGCGGCAGTTCCGTATGGCCTTTACCGATAGCGATAATGATATCTTTATCATCGGATATGGAATCACGTAACTGCTTTCCGTATTTCCTGAGGAACATCAATAATGTTGACTGGCATGCACTGCAGGATTGCTGGTCCAGAATAGTAAATCCGGCAAATTCTATCGACAGTTCATCAGGAGGCGGAGCAAAAGGACTCTGTACATCCTTCCAGTTTTGAGGACTAACATCGATTGAATCAAGGTTAATTACGCCATAGCCTCTTTCCGCTCCCATCCGTAAATGCGGAACATCATAGGCGGATATTCCCATTATACCACATGCCAGTGAATCCGCTGCAAAGGCATCGACACCGGCAAGCACAACGCCCAAAGCCTTTGGATTACCGGCACTCGGCCCCAGCCCTTCCATACCAATTGTTCCATCGATGATTGACAGATGAGGCCGTAACACCGATGACAAATCAGCAATGGCTATATCCAATGATTTTTCCTTGTGCCCTGAAAGCTGCGGCAGCATATGTAAGTCCACTTTGGTACGCCGCCACAAACATCCCTTCATATTTTTCACGGACAGCGTTACACCCGTATGCATGTGCGTTTTCATCACGGGAATTGAAACGATAATATCATATTCTGCAATCTGGCTGCACACTTTGAGCGATTTAATCGCCAAACCATCGGGGATATTAACAGTTACATACTGACGTATGTTCATATCGAGCAATGGACAATTTCGCGTGTTGGCAACAGCGGCAATACCACTGGTTTCAAACGCCTCCAGCGTCGTAACGCCGGTTATTGGGCTTTCACCTACGGCAACGTCGGCCCCGTATTCCCTGAAGGCATCAATGGCGGCAGCCACAACCTGAGGATGTGTTGTAATGCCTGTTTCAGGCGCTACATTGCGACCGGCATTGGGCTTAAGTAATACGCGTTTGTTCTTTGAGGGTGATAAATCAATATTTGAAAGGGCCTTTCGTGTATTCTTATAAGGGCCGTCTCCCGATGCCCAAAAAACCGATGGACGGGAAGTGTCTACCTTAAAAGGTGTTTGCGACAAGATAGTATCGACAACAGCTTCCTTATCAGTGTCGAAGGAGCCGTGTGAATTGTCAGCGTGATTTTTCTTCATTGTCTTATTGTGTTTGGGTTCATATTCCCGATGACAATAGTTTCAACTTGCCTATGCCCGATTATCATACAATCTTAACACAAGG
>Ga0315534_1002205_pt1 | contig 13272 bp, 11 predicted proteins | sample SalMarSW160240MG_FD_203094 | JGI IMG/M metagenome (GOLD analysis project Ga0315534, IMG submission 203094) | Salt marsh sediment microbial communities from the Plum Island Ecosystem LTER, Massachusetts, United States - Salt Marsh Sediment SW1602-40 ... | reverse complement strand
GAAGAGATAAAACATTCCAACCTTGATAATGCCTTCCAGATCCCGGCCAAATTACTATCCGTTGGTTATACTATTCGTCCTGTCAGAAAAGGATACAGGCCTCCTGCACTACATCTCAGGGAAGATGAGATTGAAACAATGGCCAGGGTCGAGCATATCAGATGGTGCTGGGATAAGATTTTACATGGTTGGATATTTGGCAAAACCAAAGATGCCCGTAAGAAAACACATCCGGCCATAATACCATATGAAGATCTTTCCGAATCAGAAAAAGAAAAGGACCGTGAACTAGTAAGGCTAATCCCTGCCTTGCTCCAGGATGTTGATTATGAGGCAGTTCATATTAATCCGGAAAAGATCAGCAAGTTGCCATATGCAATAAAGCCGCTGAGCAGCATTCAGAGAATACTGGATGAAACAGAGAAAATGAACCTCCAGATAAGGAAACTGGTTGCATTGTCTCCCGGTGTGGAAGAGATGGTAGAAGTGAGGAACAAAAAAATAGAAGAAGCGGTAAAAGAGATTGAATCCAGTTATAACTATGCACTTCATATCCAGGAATCATTTTTACCCGATAATCTTTATGTTCGGGAATGCTTCCCCGACAGCTTCATACTGTTTAAGCCAAAAGATATTGTGAGCGGCGATTTTTATTTCTTCAGCAAACAGGACAACATAATAATATTTGCGGTCGCAGATTGTACGGGACATGGTATCCCTGGGGCTCTGTTGAGCACGATTGGCTACGGAATCCTTGGCCAGGCTGTAAACGAACTTAAACTTACAGATCCTTCCGATATCCTTCAGCATTTATATTCGCGGATGCACAGGTTTCTGAAACTGGGTGAAGAAAAAACAGGTATAAGGGATGATATGGATATAGCCCTCTGTAACCTGGATATCCGGAACCATATATTGACATATTCAGGAATTGGCAATCCTTTGTATCATCTCAATAAAGGCAAACTTGATGAGTACCGTCCGGGAAATTTCAGGAAAAATTATGATGAACAAGATGAGCATGAATATATATCTGACAGGATACACATTAACACTGGAGACTCAATATATTTATTATCTGATGGTTATGCCGACCAGTTTGGCGGCAGCAATCATAAAAAATATCAATCTGGCAGGTTAAAGAGTTTACTGCTCAAAATACAGGATCTCCCAATGCCAGAACAGGGTGACAGGTTATATGAAGAGATTGAGAGATGGCGTGAGATAAATAATGAAGAACAAACTGATGATATGCTGGTGATCGGGATAAAGATCTGAGGTTCCGCTACTCTAAGGTCTCTCCATACATCAAAAGTTTATTGATATTTTTATGAATACTCTCTTCAAAAAACCGACATTCTCTATCGATGTTTTTCCTATAATTGTTTAGTAACTTCTTACATCTGATATATTTAAATGTATAGTTCAGATCTGCTGCTGAATACCTTAAACTCATGCTCCCAGGCAAATGATTTCGTATCGCAATAGGTGCGGGAAATGATCGGGATAAAAACAAGGCATTTCAGTTTCCCCTTCGGCGATTCATCCACATCATGTGTTTCAAGGAATCCATCATATCTATTGTCCTTCTGCCGATAGCTTATAAATATATCGAAATCAAAACCGGGGACCAGGTTCGCCATCTTAACCGTTCATTGTGATGGAATTACGAAAGTATGGGACACAAGTCAAATAAATTATCATTTTATACCATGATGATTTATCCTGATTAATAATATTTTAATAAATTTGGTATATTAAATATGAAAAGAAAGATTTCCATACTGTTTTGCCTGGCAATTTTTCTAATCTCTCCTGTTCTGGGACAAGATGACAATAACAGATCTCAAATGCAGGAATCTGATACATTATATGCCAGTTTCAGACTCTTTGAGAATGAGGACCTTCTTGAAATTACCCTTAGGTTTGATCTCTCAACATATTTCAGAACCAAGCCAAAAAAGGAGTATTTGAAAGCTAATATAACCATCCATCTTAGCGAAACTGATTCTATTAATAAAGATATAAGATTGCGAAGCCGGGGAATATTCCGGAATCAATTCTGTAAATATCCACCAATTGAGCTTAACTTTAAGAAAGTAGATTTCGGGTATAGTGATCTCGACAATATATCCAAGCTAAAGATGGTTACTGAATGTTCTTCAGGCTCAGAAAACAGAGGTTACCTTCTCAGGGAGTACCTTATTTATAAAATGTTTAATGTCTTAACCGATACCAGCTTCAGGGTGCGATTACTAACAGTAAACTATATTGATACAGAAAACAAAAGGAAACCATTGAAGCAATATGGCTTCTTCATAGAGCCCCTGGAAATGTTAATAGCCAGGACAAACACTGTTGAGGTTAAATCACCTGCACTAACACAAAAGCATATCATTCCTAATTTAATGGACAGGCTTGCCATATTTTGTTATATGATAGGGAATTATGACTGGTCAATACCCGGACAGCATAATGTAAAAGTGATAAAACCTATGGTTATTGATCCTACCGGGCTCGGGATAGCAGTTCCATACGATTTTGACTGGACAGGTCTGGTAAATGCATCATATGCGATACCTCACGAAGATATTGGAACAGCATCTGTTCGTGAACGAATTTACACAGGTATATGTCGAAGCAAGGAAGTTTTTCAGAAAGACCTGGAAATATTTGCAGAAAATAAGGATGAATTCTACATGTTAGTAAATGAATTTCCCTATCTTAACACGAAAGAAAAAAGAGATGTGACCAGATATCTTGATGAGTTTTTTGACCGGTTAACCGGAAAATCAATGTTAACCAATATATTCATGAACAGCTGTAAGAATTTTTAAATTAAATACTTAAAAATATGTCTGACAACTTTTTTAACCTGAATAATCCGGATTTCTACGGAATTTTAATACGTTTCGCAATTCATCTCTTCTTTCTATTTATACTTATCCGGGTAATCTACTACAAATATTCCAAGAAGGAGAAATTCCTGTTTACCTTTTTCCTGATGGGTATAACTGTCTTCTTCATTACATCGATGCTGAGATCAGTATGGATTGAATTTGGAATGGCCTTTGGGCTATTTGCAGTATTTGCAATTCTCAGGTTCAGAACAAGGAATTTTAGCCTGAAAGATATGTCATATATCTTTACAGTTATCGGGATTTCCGTCATTAACTCTATGAAATTAGTAGGATTTCCTGTCCTTGGAGCTATTATCTTCAATATGATTATAGTAATCTCAGTAATCCTGCTTGAGAGATTCACGGCTAAGCATAATACCGTAACACATTCAATAATTTATGAAAATCTTGAATTACTAAAATCTGGCAAAAAACAGAAAATTTTAAATGAGATATCGGAAATGACAGGTAAAAATATACGCAGGATCAAAATACGAAGAATAAATTTCAAAAGGAAGATAGCGCGGCTGGATATTTTTTATAATGAATAAATTACATTCAGACTCTATCTATTAATTATCAATTATTTATAATTAAACCTCAGTAATGTAGGCCTCATATTCTGTCCTTCATTTGATACCAGCATATCCCCGTTTTCCAAAAAGGCAATCCCCTCTGGCATATTGAATAAATATGGATCTAGTCTTATTATATCCTTAATGTTGCCTTTCAGGTTAAAAATAAATAGCATCTGATCTTCTGCCGATAAAACAAATAAATTGTCATTTATTGGATGAATACCTATTGCAGAAGGTTTGAATTTAATATCCGGTTTATCTTTCTTGTCCTTTTTTTTACCTTTTTCTTCATTAAAGATATTATTCTCTGCAGCAAACTTTTTTATTGATGATAAACTAAAGCTTATCACCGGTTTTGCAATGAGTTTTCTCCTGCCAAGATCAAATCCGTAAACTCCTCTTTTCGATTCAACTTCCGAATCTTTATCAGCCTTATCTTTGGGAGCAATCAATAGTCTGTTGTTTTTCCGGTCATAACAGAGACCTTCAATCTCGTTGTGAGGAATCTCTTTTAATCTTATTTCTTCTGCAACTTCAGAAGTATTCAGATCTTTTATTTCGAACAGGACAGCATCACTTCTTATCACATAAAACCTCATGTTAGCATATGCAATGTCTTCATAATCGCCGTTGCCATAAAAGGTAAGATGCTTTTTTATTTCTTTTTGCCGTATATCATAAATAAATACTATTCCGTTTTCATCCTGTATGCATGCAATTGATGATGAATCAATTACAGTAATCCCTGATATTTCATAAAGAACAGGAGGCAAGATGATTATCTCATCAGGTTTACTTAAATCATAGCCTGCAGGATTTATACCATTTACACTGATAACGGCTGAGGTATCTCCTTTATCAACCGAATTGGCACAACTCAATATACTCAGAAAAATAATCGATAGAAGGTATGAGGAAATCATAATAATACTGGTTATTCTTTTATCCATTTCTGGTTGATCTTCTTATTAATTACTAAATCATTATATGGCAAGTTACTCCGTGTTCTTTCTCCGTGCAACCCCGTGTCACTCCGTGGTTAATACTTTTTAGATCTATTTTTCATAAACAATTTCTTTAGCACCTGTAACTGAGTTTTCTGTTGCATTTATTTTTGTGGATTTACTTCCAATGAAAATTGCAGTTATCTGATTTCCTTTTCCTGTGGAACGGATGATATTATTGCTAATAGTTATGTCATGTGTTTCACCAACGATGTGGAATCCGTGTGCCTCTCCGTTCATTCCGTTATTTTCAATGGTATTATTTGTGAAGGTATTTCTGTGTCCGGCATTTTGTTCATTTTCATTGCGGAAGAGAACGCCATGGGAACCATTGTCATAAACATGATTATTCTCAAATATATTGTCAGTATCCTTATGACCTATTGAAAAACCATTATCACCGTTTGCATAGACTTTATTATTTCTGAATATTCCGTTCTGTACCCTCCAGCAGAGAAAGATACCATCTCCCTTGTTATGATGGCTTATGCAATTTTCAACTATTGAATGGTCGGATCCTGTTCCCGGATGGAATCCCAATCCTTCTCCGCTTGAGGCTTCACATCCTCTGAATGTAATGTTTTCGGTTATCTGCCAGCTGAAAGTGTCGCCGTTGAATTCGTTCACCTGAACATTTTCAACAAGACAATTTTTTGATTTGTGGATATAAATTCCTCCTCCCCGGCAGCCATTAATATAGTAATTTGTACTCTTGTTTCCCTCCACAACAAGATCTGCAATCTTTACATTTTCAGCCTCAACAGCCTCAACTATTGAAAAACTATTAGTAATGGTGCCGTTAAGAGAAGCAAGATAATCATTAACTGTTCTGCTGTCAAAATATATAGTATTATCTTGTATATCAGTTATTACTGCTGTTGTCACATCCCATCCTGAATTATGTTTATCATCATACAATTGAATACCCATTCCAATTTTAAAGCCGCTTGCATCTTTCACCATGGCTTTCAGCATGCCCCAGTCGGCATCAATTATAAAACTCGTTTTAAAACCATCACATTTATGTAAAATTGTATTTTCTCCTGATCCAATCAGCGAGATATTACGTGAGAGACGGACAGGTCCGGTTATTTCATAAGTTCCCGGATTCAGTTTTACTGTTCCTCCGTCTCTTAATTTTAATGCATCAAGGGCAAGATTTATTGCTTCGGATGTAAAACCGGGAATATCAGCACCCTGACCGCCGACAGTTATAACCTGGTCAGCATGCCTTACATCGACAAGCCCGATATTTTGGCTGTAAGTAGTTGAACTTACAGACAGGCAAATAATGATCCCTCCCAATGATCTCCATATTTTACTATTCATATTGATACCTCCTTTTTTATTTCAGATACAGGATAAAGTTAGGAAAGATTAAAATACAAGCCAAATGAATCAATAGGGCTAAAGCCCTCCTATGTGGGGTGTCCTTAAAATCGTTGGCTAAAGCCAGCGGTAATTCATTCATAAACAGGCTGTTAGAATTAATTAATAATCAACTTAATAGCCTATTTTATTACTGCCGGCTTTAACTGACTATCTATTAGAATAAAGATTATTGATCGGATTAATTCAATTGCTGTCAGCTTCAGCTGACGGATGATAAGCTCTCCCTATAATTACAGGACTTTAGTCCAATTTATTCAATTACCGTCAGCTTCAGCTGACGGATGATAAGCTCTCCCTATAATTACAGGACTTTAGTCCAATTTATTCAATTACCGTCAGCTTCAGCTGACGGATGATAAGCTCTCCCTATAATTACAGGACTTTAGTCCAATTTATTCTGTTGTTGATACTCCTGAATGATCTTTTCTAATTCCTCTTCAAATGAAATTGTCTGATGATGCTCAGGCTGATTTCTTATATAGTTTCTCAATGGCTCAAGCTGTGACATTCCAATTGAAATTGAATAAAAATCGTCTTGCCATTCAAATTTTATCCTTGTTAACCTGTTTCTGTTGATCCAGAATGAACTCTCTCCTTTTATCAATTGCATAATATCAGAAATATTCTGTTTCCCACCGAGTGATATCAATGCGTGCAGATGCTGATGATATCCGTTTATATGGTCAATATGAATACCTTTTTTCTGGGCATTCTCACGGATATGACAGATCACTTTATCCCTGATTTCATCCTTTAAGAAAGGAATCCTGTTTTTAGTGGTCCATACGCAATGGACCAGTATTTTTAAATAAGACATATTATAGAAATGCTAGCGATTAACAATTTAAAGATAATAAGAATATACTTCTTTAACAAGATAATTTGGGCTAAAGCCCTAATTGGGGAATGAAGCCCTTACCCGTTGGCTAAAGCCAACGGTAATTAATCTCTTAGCTCTACAGATTTTATTCCGGAAGATAATTCAATTGTCCTCGGTTTCTCTCCCAAAGGCAAATAGCCCACAGCAAAAAATACTCCTTATTTTACACTTACATTATTCTGGAAGACACTCAATTACCGTCGGCTTTAGCCGACGGAGAATAGGCTCTCTCTGCTTTACAGGGACTTTAGTCCCTCATAAATAAGACCTTCAAAAATGGTAGTTTAAATTTTTATTCATAATTTGAACCTCAAATAAAATTCAACCAAAAATGAAAAAGTATCATATCCTTCTGGTAACGATTCTTTTATTGAGTTCATTTATGCTCCATGCACAGAAAAACAAGACATTTGAAGTAAGATCACCTAACGCGAATATCGTACTGCAAATCGAAGCCGGTGCAAAACTTCAATGGTCCGTTATGTATAAAAGTGAACAGATAATTGCACCCTCAGCCATTTCCTTACAGCTGATCGACGGAACAACCTTTGGAGAAAACCCGGTGGTAAAGTCGGCCAAAAATGTTGAGATCAATACTTCGTTTAATGCCATAAACTATAAAAAGGCAACTGTAACTGATCATTGTAACCAGCTTACATTAAGTTGCAAAGGAGATTACGGAGTTGTCTTCAGGGTATATGATGATGCAGTGGCTTATCGCTTTTTTATAAAGAAAAAAGGTGAATTACTGATAAAAAATGAAGAGGCAAACTTCAATTTCGCTGCCGATCATAAGGCATTTATTCCATATATGTGGGATTACAGGGATGGAGAGATCTTTAATTGTTCGTTTGAGTCACTCTATACTGAACAAAAGATCTCTGAATTCAGAAAAGATTCTCTTGCATTCCTTCCTCTGCTTGTTGATGTGGGAAACGGCAAAAAAGTGGTAATTATTGAAGCAGACCTGGAAGATTACCCTGGCATGTTCCTCGATGTAAACCAGACAAGACAGGGATTTAAAGGGGTTTTTGCTCCATATCCGCTGGAATATAAAAGAGTTGGAATTAATTATATCCCTACAAAAAGAGCAGATTATATCGCAAAAACAAATGGTACCCGTAATTATCCGTGGCGGGCAGTAGTTATCAGCGAACAGGATAAAGACCTGCTGAATGTTGATATCGTTCAGAAACTGGCTTCTCCTCCGCTATTGGAAGATATCTCATGGATCGAACCGGGGCAGGTTGCCTGGGACTGGTGGAACGATATGAATCTTTCGCATGTCGATTTCAGGGCAGGAATTAACACAGCTACATACAAATATAACATTGACTTTGCTACTGCAAATAATATAAAATACATAATCCTTGATGCAGGATGGTCAATGCCCAATGATCTTTCAAAGACTAACCCGGCAGTTAACCTTCAGGAAATTATTGCCTATGGAAAAGAAAAAGGTGTGGGTGTTGTATTATGGGCATCATGGATTGAGATCCTTCAACAGATGGACAAGGTTTTTCCGCTGTTTCAGGAAATGGGAGTCAAAGGACTTAAAATCGATTTTATCGACCGCGATGACCAGGTTGCGGTGGCCTCAACTTATGAAATAGCAAAAAAAGCAGCCGATCATCACCTTCTGGTCGATTATCATGGAGTGTTTAAACCAACAGGATTACAACGCACGTATCCTAATGTTGTTGGTTATGAGGGCGTTAAAGGAATGGAAAACGTTAAATGGGCTGTTGAGGATGTACCGCGTTATGATGTCAGTCTTCCATATATACGCATGATGGCCGGTCTCATGGATTATACTCCCGGTGCAATGAGAAATTCAAACAGGAGGAATTTCAGACCGATAAACTCCAATCCCATGAGCCAGGGCACACGCTGCCATCAGCTTGCCATGTATGTCATTTTTGAAGTACCTTTCCAGATGCTCTCCGACAATGCCACAATCTATATGAAAGAACAGGAAAGCACTGACTTTATTACAAAAGTGCCGACTGTTTTTGATAAAACAGTTCCGCTTGACGGAAAAGTTGCAGAATATGTGGCCATTTCCAGGAGAAAAGGAGATACCTGGTATGTGGGAGCCATGACAAACTGGACACCACGGGAATTAACGATTGATTTTTCATTCCTCGGAGAGGGAGAATGGAGTGCAGTTGTTTTCCAGGATGGGATCAATGCCGGTCGTGATGCCACTGATTATAAAAAAGAAACTATAACAATCTCATCAGCTGATAAATTGAAAATTAATCTTGCTCCGGGCGGTGGTTGGGCTGCAAGGATAGAGAAACTATAAATAGTTTTCCTCAACAGTTTCTGAATTATATTTTAAATCTATAACCTGAATATAAATTTGCATTTTTAAGGTATTAGCCTTATATTTACCAATATTTATTAAGGCTATAACCTTATGAAAACAAAAATAATTATTCTTGGACAGCTCGACAGAAAGATTAAAATGCTCAGGAAAGCAGAGAATATGACAATTCCGTCATCAGGCTGGATCTTTGCAATCAGGAGGGCTTTAGGAATGTCTCTCCGTCAGTTGGGGCTCAGAATGGATATAACTCCCCAGAGTGTAAAAGAGATGGAAGACCGTGAAAAAAATGGGACCATATCGCTTAATGTACTCCGGGAATTCGGTAAAAGTATGGATATGAAGCTCGTTTATGGTTTCATCCCTAAACAAAAGAGTCTTGAGAAACTTGTTGAAGAACATGCTGTAAGGCTGGCTGAAGAGATTGTTAAAAGGACCTCTACAAACATGGAGCTCGAGGACCAGAAGTTAGGGTCTGAACTTATTAAAAAAGCAATTAAAGAAAAAGCTGTTGAACTTAAACAGGAAATGCCTAAGTTCTTATGGGACTGAAACTGGAATACATAGAAGGACAGACTCCTATTGATGAGGACGAAAAAGAGGGTCTGATAATAAAAACCATATCAACCAGGGGAGAACTTGATGAATTTGAGCAGGCAAATATTCAGCAGGCGGTTGAATGGACCATGAAAGTTACTTTCAGTAAAGAAGAAATACTTACAGAAAATTTTATTCTGCTGGTACATAAAAAAATGTTCGGTGAGGTGTGGGAATGGGCAGGAACCAAAAGGAAAACAAACAAGAATATAGGAGTTGACAAAAGCCAGATATCAATTGAGATCAAAAAACTAATTAAAGATTGTGAATATTGGATCGACAATAAAATATTTCAGCCTGATGAAATTGCTGTCCGTTTCAGTCACAGAGTTGTACAGGTACATGTATTTCCAAATGGGAACGGCAGGCATTCAAGGTTGATCGCGGATATTTTTATTTCTCATATTTTTAAGAAACCTGTATTTACCTGGGGCAGGTCAAATCTCTCAAAAAGCGGAGATTCCAGAAAAAAGTACCTTGATGCACTCCATAAAGCTGACGAAGGCATAATGAAGCCATTAGTTACTTTTGCCAGATCATGATCAATTCTTTCGTTTTTGCTTTATATAAGAGGCAATATTGTGAACATTGTCAATCCATATGCCATTGGCAGGATCAGTTGCATATTTGCATATAGCTTCAATAGTTTTTAACTGAGAAGTTTGATTTCCTGCTTCATTCATTTCGTGTCCTGCCAGGATGAGCCAGTACCCTTCTGCTTTTGCTGTCTCTATCAGCTTCAGGATCTGCTCAAATGATTTCCCATCCAGTTCAGATGCATTAAGCTGGGCAAGGTCGCAATATTCAGGATCGTCAGGTGCCTCGTTAAGCCAGCCCCTCCCGCTTTCAAACATGAGTGCTATCAGAGGCACATAACTCTGTACATTTATTCCCCTGCCAATAAAGGTTTGTCCACATGGGTATGCAAATGATACTGGACGAACGCCGAGGGTCTCTTCAATAAGTCGGTTTGCTGAATCCAGCTCCTCTTTCATCCTCTCAAGAGAATAATCTTCCAGCGCCTTGTCCCTTGACCAGGTGAAGTTCCCGGAGCAGGGATGCAAAACCGAATGATTCCCTATCTCGTGACCACTATTGACAGCCATTCTCCATTTTTCAATCCTTTTTAACATACTACCCGGTGAGATATAGAAGGTGGCTTTCACTTCATATTTGTCGAGAAGGGGAATGCCCAGATCCGGCTGGGAAAGACGGGCATCATCAAATGTCAGGCTCAGTGCCATTTGTTTACCTTCGGGCCAGGGAAAGCCCTGCACAGTATCGGTTGAATTATCACTGTCGTATGCCTGGCTAAAAGCAGAAGAGTTAATAATGCTGAGAGCTGTTAATAAGAAATAAGTGGCCAGTTGTTTATGTTTGTTGTTCATCATGATACTCAAATAAATTATACAGATTGACGCCATGCGGCTTAAAAACCATTCACAAATTTATCAATATCTACAATACAGATCGCTACTACGCAGCTAATTTACATTATCTTTGCCTGATTCAATCTGACACAACATGCTGACAGTACTTGAACACCCTCTGATAACACATAAACTCACCCAGCTACGGCGTAAAGAGACTGAAACAAAGGATTTCCGGTATAATCTTAGCGAAATCGCAGCCCTCATGGCATACGAAATTACCCGCGACCTTCCTATGAAAGAGGCTGATATTGAAACTCCCATGAGTAAATATAAAACACATGAACTTGCCGGAACTGTGGTGCTTATTCCTGTACTAAGAGCAGGACTAGGAATGGTTGAAGGAATTACAAACCTTATACCAGATGCGAAAGTTGGTCATATTGGTATGTACAGGGATCACGAAACCCTGAAGCCGATGACTTATTATTCAAAATTGCCTGATAATCTCGCAGAAGCTGTGGTGATGATACTCGATCCAATGCTTGCAACAGGAGGGAGCGCAACAGCAGCTATACAGGCTCTTAAGGAAAGCGGGGCAAAGAAAATCAAACTTGTTTGCATAATCGGTGCACCGGAAGGAGTAAAAAGAATTGAGGAGGATCATCCTGATGTACAGATCTATCTTGCGGGACTCGATGAAAGACTTAATGAAGTAGGATACATTGTCCCCGGTCTCGGAGACGCAGGAGACAGACTTTTTGGAACAAAATAATATGTCTGTTCAAAATGTCATAGAAGTAAAGGAGGTCTGGAAGTCCTTTAAAACAGTACAGGCTGTGAAAGGGGTAAGTCTCAATATTCCGAAAGGACAATTTGTAGCCCTCCTGGGGCCAAACGGAGCCGGGAAAACCACTCTTGTTGAAATGATTGAAGGCATCCAGAAACAGGACAGGGGTGAGATCACAATAATGGGCAAACACTGGAAAGGTAATGAGGATTCACTACGCAGGATCATCGGACTTTCACTACAGGAGACAAGATTCATCGATAAACTCAGAGTTACAGAAACACTTCGGCTCTTCGCCAGCTTCTTTAATCTTGGCCAGGAGAGAGTCAATGAAATAATTGAAATTGTGGGGCTGGAAGATAAAAGAAGATCTTATGTTGTCAATCTTTCCGGCGGACAAAGACAACGGCTGGCAATTGGAATTGCACTTATCAATACACCAGCCATCCTTCTTCTCGACGAACCCACTACAGGTCTTGATCCAAATGCACGCAGGGAAATCTGGGATATTCTCAGGAAACTTAAGAAGATGTCAGAGACATCGATGATCCTGACAACTCATTATATGGAGGAAGCAGAAAAGTTATGTGATTATATTATAATCCTCCATAACGGAGTTATACTGCGTGAAGGTACAATTGATCAGCTGCTGGTTGAAAACAATTCACTTGATGACCTATTTATCTCGCTGACAGGAAGGAGGATCTATGAGTAAGTTCCCCAGATTAAACCAGTTATGGCTGCTTACACTGGCTCATTTCCGTGAAATAACCCGGGAACCGGGGGTTCTTTTCTGGGGTATAGTATTCCCTATTCTTATGTCGCTTGGCCTGGGTCTCGCATTCACAAAAAAAGGGGATATGCTTCGAAAGGTAGCTGTAATAAAATCCAGTGAGATATCAATCGGGGACACTTCAGCGATAGTCAGCTTCCTTCAGCAGAAATGTGAATTAAATAAATCAGGGAAAGAGGACGACTATAAATGGCGTTTTGAAATAAGGGATGAAAAACTGGGCAATTCAATCTTCCTTTTTTATGAACTTGAATGGGATGATGCTATGGTCCTTCTGAAAAGAGGAACTGTCAATCTGATCCTTTACAGCAATAATGGCAACACTGAATATCATTTTGATCCTGTAAATTCTGACGCCGAACTGACATATCTTAAGCTGAGCAATATTATTGGGACAGGTGAGATAATTCCTCAAAGAAACAGTACCGAGATAAAACCTCTTACAGTTACCGGAACCAGGTATATTGATTTCCTGATACCGGGCCTGATAACCCTTGGTGTTATGATGTCGACCATGTGGGGTATCAGTTACAGTATAATAGAAAAACGTTCTAAGAAACTCCTGCGCCGCCTGGTTGCTACTCCAATGAGAAAGTCTCATTTTCTCATTGCCCTTATAGCTGTCAGATTAACAATGAA
>Ga0315534_1002202_pt1 | contig 13286 bp, 7 predicted proteins | sample SalMarSW160240MG_FD_203094 | JGI IMG/M metagenome (GOLD analysis project Ga0315534, IMG submission 203094) | Salt marsh sediment microbial communities from the Plum Island Ecosystem LTER, Massachusetts, United States - Salt Marsh Sediment SW1602-40 ... | reverse complement strand
CACCTCCCCGTGCAGCAGCACGAGCAGGTCGATGTCGCTCTCCTCGTGGTAGTCACCCCGCGCCATCGAGCCGTAGAGCACCAGGCCGGCGAACCGCTCGCCGTAGAGCTCCTGCAATGCCTGTTTGCACTGCTTCAGGATGCCGTCGATCTCGGGCGAAACCACCGCGTCGCTCCGATTGTCCGCGGCCACAGGACCGATAGGACCCATACGACCTATGGGCCGCGGCTGATCACTAGTACTTCACCGGTGTCCACCGCCGCGTGCCGGCGCTTTTGAGGACAGCGTCGACGATGCACATCTCGACATGGCCATCGGCGAACGTTGCGTAGAGCGGGCGCTTGACCCGCCGGCCGCGGCGGATGTCCTTGTACGCCAGCATGCACATGTTTTTCGTGCCGACCGGATAGCCCTCGGTGTGGCCGCCGGGGTAGTGGGCGAAGGGCGCCGCCTCGGGGAACATCAGCGACGCGTCCTTGACCAGCTTCTCGTTCGCCTTGTCGCGATAGCCGATCCGGAGCTCGTTGGGCCGCTCCTGGTCCCACCAGATGGACGCCTTCGAGCCGTCGATCCCGAACGTGAAGCCGTTCTTGTAGCCGGCGCTGATCTGGCTGGTCACCACCGTCGCCGTCGCGCCGTTCGATAGTTTCATCATCGCCATCGCCAGGTCTTCCGTCCGCACGCGGTACTTCTTGTAGTCGCGGGCACTGAGCTTCTTGCCGGCGAAGGCCTCGATCTCGCGCAACGGCCGCAGGCGCTGCTTGTAGACGGTCATGAACTCGCCGATGACCTCGGTCACGTGGGCGCCCATCAGCGTCTGGATCATGTCGCACCAGTGGCTCCCGATGTCGGCGAAGCACCGGCTCAGCCCCGAGTCCTTCGGGTTGATCCGCCAGTTGTAGTCGGTCGGCTTGATCAGCCAGTCCTGGATGTACGTGCCGTGCGCGTTCCAGATCTCGCCCAGTATCCCCTTCTTGATCATCACCCGGGCGTGCTGGATGACCGGATTAAGGCGGTAGTTGAAGTTCATCGCGTTGACCAGGCCGCTCTTCTTCGCCAGCTTCACCAAGGCCCGCGACTCCTTCGAGTTCATCGCCAGCGGCTTCTCGCTGATGCAGTGCTTGCCCGCCTCGAGGATCGCGCAGTTGACCGGGAAGTGCAGGTTGTTCGGCGTGCAGTTATGGACCGCGACGATGTACGGATCCGCGAGCATCTTCTTGTAGTCGCCGTAGGCGCGCGGGATGCCCATCGCGTCGGCCTTGGCCTCGGCCACCTCCTGGTTGACCTCGGCGAGCGCGACCACCTCGATGTTCCCCAGCCGCCGAACCGCCTCGACGTGGGCCGGCCCAATGAACCCCGTCCCAATAACACCCACCTTGATGGTCTTCATCTGTGTCGCCTCCCAAGCATGTGAACGAATCCCGCCCAATGCCGCTATCTTACGGACGAGCCCACCGAGAATCAAGTGGTTTACATCGAGGGCCGGCCAAACGTGGAGCGGGCCTTTTCGCTTTCGGCAGCCTATGTACCATGCTATAATCTTGGACGCCAAAACGACACGGAGGTCCCCGTGGCGAAGATCCTTATCGTCGACAACGAGCCCGCCATTCTCGAAATGATCACCTGCGGCCTCGAACCGTCCGGCTTCGACCTCGATACCGCCCCCGGCGGACTGCCGGCCATCGAAAAGATGCAGCAGCGGGATTACGACGTCGTCATCACCGACATCCGGATGGACGACGCCGACGGCTTCCAGGTCCTCGAAGCCGCCCGGGCGCGCCCGTCGCCGCCCGAGGTCATCATCATCACGGGATTCGGGTCGATCCACTCGGCCGTCGACGCGATGAAACTGGGCGCGGCCGACTACATTGCCAAGCCGCTTGACATCGCCAGACTGGCCGAGACCGTCGGTACCATTCTCGAACGACGAAAAGGGCAGTCCACGGGGCCGGCCGACCGGGTGGACCCGGCGGACGGAGACTTCGCGGGCATGGTGGGGCGAAGCGAGCCGATGCAGCAGCTCTACCGCCTCATTCAGCAGGTCGCTCCGACCTCGTCGACCGTGATGATCGCCGGCGAGAGCGGAGCCGGGAAGGAGTTGGTCGCCCGCGCCATCCACGCGAACAGCCCCCGGCGCGACGGTCCCTTCGTCGCGATCGAGTGTGGCTCTGTTCCCGAGAGCCTCCTCGAAAGTGAGCTTTTCGGCCACGTCAGGGGCGCGTTCACCGGGGCGGTCGATGACAAGACCGGCCTGTTCGAGGCGGCGAACGGCGGGACCGTGCTGTTGGACGAAATCTCTGAGATGAAACGCGGGCTCCAGCAGAAGCTGCTCCGCAGTATCCAGGAGAAAGCCGTCCGGCCCATTGGCAGCACGACCGTGCGGAAGGTCGACGTCCGCATCCTGTCCGCGACCAACCGGGACCTGGGCGCGCTGGTCGCGCAGAAGACATTCCGCGAGGACCTCTATTACCGTCTGAACGTCGTGCCGATCCCTGTGCCTTCGCTCGCGGAACGGCGTGAGGACATCCCGCTGCTCGCCCAGCACTTCGCCCGCAAATACGCCCGCCGCTTTCGCCGACGGGCCCCGGCTATCAGCGACACCGTGCTCGCCGTGCTCAGCAAGGCCAACTGGCCCGGCAGCGTGAGGCAGCTCGAGAACGTCATCGAGTGTGCCGTCACGTTCACCGACGGAGACGAGGTCCGCCCGGAGCATCTCCCGCCCGATTTCATCGACAGCTTCGCGCTCGCCGGGAATGTTGCGGCGGGGAACAAAGCTGCCCGGAAGCGCCTCAAACCGGCCGACATCACGCCGCTCGGCGCCGCCATCCGCTACCTCGAACGCCAGATGCTTTCCAAGGCGCTCGACGCATCCAACGGCAACAAAGAGCAAGCGGCGCAGATGCTCGGCATCGACCGCGCTACCCTCTACCGCAAGCTCAAAGCCTACAAACTGGCCGAAGGCCGGCAGAGATCATCTCCGAACTGACACTCTGACCGTGGAGCAAGTCATGAACGCGATTCCCGTGTTTGTCGGACGCGCCGAACTGGAATGCGAGCTGGAGCAACTGCGCGACGAAGGGAAGGACGTCAAGCGTCTGAAGGCCGACTTCAAGCGGCTGATGCGGCGCGACCTGACGAAGCCCGCGGCACAGGTCGCGGCGCAGGAGTTGATGCTCGCCGCCCAAGGGTTGCCCACGATCAAGGGCTATCCGCACATCGAGCCGTCCGACCTGCCGGGCATCCGGAAACAGCGCCCGCGCTTCCGCCTGCCGAAGCCGACGCTGCGCGGGAAGGCCCTGCTCGACCGATTGCACGGCGCATGGTTGGGACGGTGCGCCGGCTGCCTGCTCGGCAAACCCGTCGAGGGAATCCGCTCGAACCAGCTCTGGCCCTACCTCCGGGCGACCGGGCAATATCCGCTGGCGTTCTACATCTCGCCCAAGGCATCGAAGAAGGTGTTCGCCAAGTGCAACATCCCGGAGAACCGGCAGCGGCGGCTGCGCATCCCGTTCGAGGCCGGCTGCATGCCCGAGGACGACGACACGAACTACACCGTGACCGGCCTCGCCATCCTCAAGCAGCGCGGGCGCGACTTCACGCCGGCGCACGTCGGCGACTTCTGGCTGAGGAACATTCCCTATCACCACGTCTGCACGGCAGAGAAGATCGCGTACCGCAACATGGTGGCGGGTATCCTGCCGCCGCTCTCGGCGACGTTCTGCAACCCGTACCGGGAGTGGATCGGGGCGCAGATCCGCGCCGACTTCTTCGGCTACGTCGCGGTGGGCAAGCCGGCGGTGGCGGCGGAGTTCGCGTGGCGCGATGCCTCGATCAGCCACGTGAAGAACGGCATCTACGGCGAGATGTGGGTGGCGGCGATGCTGGCGGCGGCGCCGGCGCTGGACAGCCCGGCCGGCGTGATCCGCGCCGGGCTCGCCCAGGTCCCGAAGCGGTCCCGGCTCACGCAGCACGTCCGGCGCGTGATGGAGTGCAGGAAGGCGGGAATGACTGCGGGCGAGATGGAGGCGGACATTCACGCCCGCTGGGACGAGGACAACCGGCACCACTGGTGCCACACCATCAGCAACGCCGAGATCGTCGCGACGGGCCTGCTGTGGGGCGAGGCGGACTTCGGGAGGTCGGTGGCCATCGCCGTCCAGGCCTGCTTCGACACCGACTGCAACGGAGCGACGGTGGGTTCGGTCGTGGGGATGATGCTGGGGGCGAGGAAGTTGCCGAAGCGGTGGGTCGCGCCGCTCAACGACACCCTGCAAACGGGCGTCGCGGGCTACCATACTGTGAAGATTTCCGGACTCGCCGAGGAGACCCTTGAACTCTACAAGAAAAATGCCCGGTAGCGACGCCCAGAGGACAGAAAAACATTTCAGCAAATCGAATTGACACGACCGCCGCTCCGCGCTATGATTCTCGACGGTGCGGCGGCTCGTCGCCCGTTAGCTGGGGGCCACCCTTTAACCTTTCGGATTTCGGTTCTACTTGGCCCCTGGCTTGCACGGACAAGGCCCCACCCCCGAAAGCTGTGGTCACTCCCCCTGCGGCTTTCATGGGGCCGCGGCGCTCGTCGCCGCACCACCCTTCAACGCCATCGAACAGAACGGTGGGGCAGACATTCCTGTCTGCCGCGCGGCAGGCAAGAATGCCTGCCCCACCAGGGTTGTGTTGGAGGTCCCAAATGCCCTTGAGGTGCGGCTACAGGCTGACAGCCACTCCCTTGTCGCGGAGGTACTCCTTGACCTGTCGGATCGTGAACGTGCCGAAATGGAAGACCGACGCTGCCAGAACGGCGCCGGCACCCCCTTCGGTGACCGCTTCGTAGAAATGCTCGAGCGTGCCGGCCCCGCCGCTCGCAATCACGGGCAGGCCGGTGGCGTCGGCGATGGCGCGGGTGAGCTGAAGATCGTAGCCCTCCTTCGTGCCGTCGGTCGCCTTGCTGGTGGGCAGGATCTGGCCGACTCCGAGGCCGGCCATCTCCCGGGCGAACTCGACTGCGTCCTTGCCGGTCGGGGTGCGGCCGCCATCAATGTACACCTCGCGTCCGGACGGGCACGTATCGCTGGCATCCGCATCGACGGCGATGACGATCTTGTCGGAGCCGAAACGTGCCACCGCCTCCTTCACCATGTCCGGGTCCCTGAAAGCCGCGCTGGAGATGGAGACGCAACTGGCGCCGGACGCCAGCGCCTGCTCTATGTCATCGCACGACTTGATTCCGCCGCCGACCGTCAGCGGGATGTCCACCGCCGCGGCCACCTTCTCGAGCACGTCGAACATGGTGCGGCGTTTCTCGACCGTGGCCGTGATGTCGAGAAACGCGATCTCGTCCGCCCCGCCCTCCGAGTACGCCTGGGCCGCCTCGACCGGATCGGCCGCATCCCTGAGTTCGACGAAATGCACGCCCTTGACCACGCGGCCGTCTTTCATGTCCAGACACGGTATCACCCTGACTGCGTCCATTGTTCGCACCTCCTGATCGAGTCGGTCGGATTCTCCAAGGCACACTATACCGGCGAAACACCAGGCACACAAGACCCGCAAGAAGGGGGAAATGTGGCCGCTGCGGCGCAGTCCGGGAGGGGCCGTCTGTGCCAGGCGGCGGCTGCTCCCCAACGCCTGTTGTCTCCCCCCTTCTTCTCACCAAAGGGCAGGGGCATTAATGGGTTTCGGATGAGAAAAGGAAAAACGGGAAAACGGGAAAATGGGAAAGGAACTGCTCTGTTGAAAACCCGGGCGAGGGGCGTCGTAGAGATTCTTCGCTTCGCTCAGAATGACAGTCTAGAGCAGTCTACTGTGTTCATGTCATCCTGAGCGTAGCGAAGGATCTCGGTTTTTAACAGAGCAGAAAGGAACGGGTTTGCTGCCCTTCGGGCAGCCTGAGAGCTCTCCTTCCCGGTTTCCCACTTTTCCACTTTTCCTTGTCCCGCTCCCATTGATTACATGACTTTCAATAATTCGTTGAAAGTTTTTGCAGCGAACCATAGAATGCGCGCGTCTTGGCTTAAGACAAGGCATGTCAGGGCGACCGATGAAGATCGTATGCAAGAAATGCAGCTACCAGTTCGAGCGGCTGCCGGGGGCTGATTCGTCCGGGCCGTCCGCGGAAGAGGTCTGCCCGCGCTGCGGCGCCGCGGTCGACGTCGCCGCGCAAATCGCGGAAATGGCCGCCCGCACCACGCACGAGGGAGAACATGCCCCGCACGGCGACGCGCCGGTCGGTTCGGACATCTCACAACGGTCGCTGGGGGACTACGAGATCCTGGACGAGATCTCGCGCGGCGCGATGGGCGTGGTCTACAAGGCGCGCCACAAGACGCTGGGCCGGGTGGTGGCGCTGAAGGTGATGATCGCCGGCGAGCACGCCTCGCCCGACCAGGTCGTCCGGTTTGAAAAGGAAGCTCGCGCCGCGGCCAAGCTGCGGCATCGCAATATCGTCCCCATCTACGACATTGGTATCGAGGACGGGAAGCGGTTCTTCACCATGGATTTCGTCGAGGGCACGCCGCTTGACGCGCTGATCGCCCGCAAGAAGCTGACCCCGCGGCACGCGCTCGAGATCGCCGCGGAGCTGGGGGACGCCCTGGCTTACGCGCACGCCCGGGGCGTGATCCACCGAGACATCAAGCCGGGCAATATCATGATCGACAGCTCCGGGCAGCCGCAGATCATGGACTTCGGCCTCGCGAAACAAATCGACTCGGACACCAAGTTCACCAAGACCGGCACCACCATCGGCACCCCGTCTTACATGTCTCCCGAGCAGGCGCGGGGCGAGAACACCAAGATCGACCACCGCTCCGACGTCTACTCGCTCGGTGCGGTCATGCACGAGATGCTCACCGGCAAGCCGCCGTTCACCGGCGAGACCATGATGAACATCATCATGAAAGTGATCCATGACGATCCGGCGCCGGTCCGGCGAAGCAACCCGAAACTCCACCGCGACATCCAGACGATCGTGGCCAAGGCGATGGAGAAGGAGCCCGCCCGGCGATACCCCAGCATGGCCGATCTGGCTGCGGACATCCGGCGCTACATGGCGGGCGAGATGATTACCGCGCGCCCGGCAGGCCCGTTCCGCCGCGCCGCCAAGACTCTCAAGAAGTACCGCACACCCGTTATTGTCGGCCTGGTCATTGCGGCGCTCGCCTCCGTGATCTTCGGCGCCATCATCCACATCATTGTCGTGCGACAGGAGGCGGCGCGACAGCGCGCGGAGCTGGCCCAGCGCCCCGTGCCGGAGCAAAAACCGGGATGGGTGGTAAAATTCAGCGACGATTTCTCCAAACCCACGCTGGGCCCGGCCTGGGGCACGGCGGCGAAGGAATGGACGGTGAAGGACGGCCGCCTCACCGTGCAGACCCGGAAGCGCAGCCACATCCAGCTCGGCCAGGCGTTCGAGGGCGCGGCCGTCGTTGAGTTCGCGGCGTGGGCCCATTCGCCGGGGGCACTGATCAACTGCTTTCTCGGCCGTGACTGGCGCACCGGCTACACCTTCCGGTTCGGGAATTTGGACGGCAACAACATCACCCTGCGCGAGCGCGGCAGGCTGCTCGCCCAGGTCGAGTGTCCGCCGATCATTTCGGACGTGAGGTACAACGTCCGCATCGAGCGCCGCGGCACGTCGCTGATTTACCGGGTCGCATATCGGGTGAACGGCGAAGACAAGGTCCACGAACTCCGCTACGACGACCCCGAACTCCTGAGGGCCCTCGGCACATTCAAGTTCGGTTTCGACACCTGGGTCTCCACCGTGCGGTTTGACGACGTCAAGGTCAGCCGGGAGGAGTTCGCCGGCGAGCGCCTCAACAAGCTGCAGGCAATTGATTTCTATATTTTCAGCCGGGGCCAGCTTCAGAGGGCGCTGGTTGATTACAGGGCCATCGTCGAGAAGCATCGCGGGCAGCTCATTGCCGTCCTGGCCGAGCACAACTGCGGGCTGATCCTGGAAGCGCTGGGCCGGCAGAAGGAACTGGAGGAAGCTCTGCAGCACTACCGAAGCGTTGAGAAGAAGAACGGTCTGCTCGAGGAGAAACACCAGCGGCTGCTGCTGAAGAACCGGGAGCGGATGTTCTTTGTGCAGATCAACTTGGGCCGGTACAAACCGGCGGCGGACGAGCTGGCGGCGTTGAGCAGGAGCGGACAGAGATTCGACGCCGGCTCGGTATGGAAGTTCCCCGCTATCCTGTCCCGGTGCGCCGGGGAACTCGCCTTTGAGCCGGCGCTGAAGATCATGGAAAACGCCCGGTTCATCGGCGATCATCCCTCCCTTCGCGGCCAGTGGGAGATGACCGGTGCCAGGATGCGCGGCAACTTCTTGAAGGCGCTGAACGAGGTGTGCCGGGGCCTGGCGGACCAGGGGAAATACGACGAACTGAAGCGCGCGTTCCTTGCCCTGCCTGACAAGCGGGCGTCGGCGTCGTTCGAGCGAGCCGTGGGCAGGGCGCTGGGCAAGAACGATGCGCCGGCCGCCCTGGACCTGCTCTCGTTCGCCAGGCAGCACGACATGAAGACGCCTCGGCTGGAGCAATCGGCGCAGGCGCTCGCCCAGCGATTCATCACGTCGAAACAGTATCCGCGGGTGGCAAACGTGTACACGGCCTACCCGAGCCGCACCCTGGTAAAGCACTTCAACAAGGCCGTGTCGGAGCTCGTGCGGGCAGACGATATTTCAGAGGCCATCTCCCTGTTCAGCGATGCATGTCGGCACTTCGAGGCGGACAAGCGTTGGCTCCAGGAGGCCGCGGGGCTGGTGATGTCCGGGTGCATCAAGACCGGGCAGTTCCACGAACTCCGGCGAGTCTATGCGATGTACGGCGACACCCGCCTCGCGAGGCGCCTCATCGAGGCGGCGGATGCTCTCCTGAAAGCCGGCGAACTCAAGGGCGCGTATGACATGCTCGAGTACGCCCGCGAGAGCGCGCCGGACCGACCCCGTGAACTGGGCCGGATCGCGGCCGACCTCGCCGCCAGATTCGTCGCTGAGGACGAGCTGGAGGACGCTCTGGAACTGGCGGAGAAATACCCGAGCGCCGGGATGGCCGGGCCCCTCGCCGCGGCGGTCACGGCGGCGTCTGCGGCCGATGACCGTTCCCTGCTTGAGAAGGTCATGGCGCAGGCCATTGCGGGATTTCACAGGGAAAAGGGAGTCGCCGCCGCGGTGAACGCCGCCGTCAGGGACCTGGTCGAGGCGGGCGAGGCGGAACGCGCCCTCAGAGCGTACGAAGACGCCGCCAAATCGCGCGGCCAGGACAAGGACGCGGCCTCTTCGATTCTGCTCAGCGCCGGGCGGACGCTGCTTGCCGGCGGGGCGTACGCCCAGGCGGCCGCGGCGTACGTCTCGGGCGCCCACACCGCCCCCAAGAAGGAAAAGGCTGCCGCCACCGCGCTGGTCAGGGCGGGGGTGATCTTCGGCCACATTGGTGAAACGCAGAAGGCCGAGAGAATCTGGAACGAACTGCCTGAAAAGCACGCCCAGGCCACCGCCGAAGTACAGATTGCCAAGCTGATGAGCGGCCTCATCTCCACGGACGATTTCAAGAAGTGGCACGCCAGCAACCCGCGAAGCTTGGCAGGGGGAGAGGACAGATTCTATCTGGCCCTTCGAGCGGCTGGAGACAACGACAACAAGGCCGCCCGCGAACTCCTCACCAGGCTGATGGCCGAGAACAAGACCGCGTGGTTCTACAACATCGCCGAAGCCGCGCTGCAAAAACTGCCCGAGCCCCCAGCCGAGCCCAAACCGGGAGACTGACCCCGGCGCGCTGTTGACGTTCATATTTCAGACGGAAAACGGGGAAAACGGGAAAACGGGGACAGATAGCTTTTTTCGCTGAACTGCGGCAGGCGAGCACCACAACGCGTTCATCGGCGAAAGAAAGTTGTCTGTCCCCGTTTTCTTGCGCCGTCTGCGGTGAACGGCAGGTCCGGGTCAGCCGGAGCGAATCTGCTTGACGAGGGATTCGATGGTGGACTTGAACTCCCCGTCGGTGTTCATCCTGTGCTCGATCTGGCTGCACGCGTGTGCGACGGTGGAGTGGTCTCGGCCGCCAAACGCGCGGCCGACCTCTTTCTGCGACCGGTTCGTCAGCCGCCGGGCGAGATACATGCAGATCTGGCGCGGCAGCGCGACCGATCGCTCACGCGTCTTGGCTTGGAACTCGGCCCGCGTGACCCCGAACCAGCGGCCCACGGTGTCCTGGATCCGGTCGCACGTGACGATGCCCGGCTGCGCCTTGGGCTTATCGGCGCGCAGCACCTCCCGGGCCAGAATGATGTCCGCCCGGCGGCCCATCAGCGATGCGTACCCGATCGTCTTCAGGACGGCTCCCTCCAGCTCCCGGATGTTGTTCGGCGCCACCTCGGCGATGAACTCCACCACGTCGTCGGGCAGGGTCTTTCCGTGCATCTCGGCCTTCTTGCGGACGATGGCCATTCGGGTCTCGATGCACGGGGGCTCGATCCGCACGACCAGCCCCCACTTGAACCGCGAGATGAGCCGCTCCTCGAACGTCGGGATGTCCTCCGGTGCGCTGTCGCTGGAGAGGATGATCTGATTATGAGCGTTGTAGAGTTCGTTGAATGTGTGAAAGAACTCCTCCTGGGTGCGCAGCCGCTTCGCCAGGACGTGGATGTCGTCGATGAGAAGCACGTCTGCCTGTCGGCAGCGGACCCGGAACCGTTCGAGCCCGCCCTTCTGGAGGGCGTAGATGAACTGGTTCATAAAGGACTCACAGGAGAGGTACCTGATGTGGAGGGCTCGGCGTTTCTTGAGCAGCGCGTGAGCGACGGCGTGCAACAGGTGGGTCTTGCCCAGGCCGACGCCGCCGTGCAGGAACAAGGGGTTGTATGCCACGCCGGGCGACTCCACAACAGCCAGTGCCGCCGCATGCGCCAACTGGTTGGAAGGGCCGGTCACGAACCGGCTGAACACATAGTTTCGATTGAGCTTGAGGCCCGAGTTGACCCCGGCGGGCTGCGGCGGCGCCGCCTGGGGCGGGGGCTTCGGAGGCGCCGGCTTCAGTTCCCGCGGAGCGACCTCGAATCTGACCGCGAGCCGCGTCCCCAGCTCCCGCTCAAGAGCCACGCCGATCAGGTCCCGGTAATGGATCTCGAACCATTTGGCGTAGAAGGAGTTAGGGACTTGGACGGTGGCTTCTTCCGCGGTGACACTGACGAGGGATGCGCCTTTGAACCAAGTCTCGAGCTGTTCGGATGTGACGGCGGCGCCGATGTGCGACAGAGCTTGGGACCATAGCGCCGCGGTGGTGTTCACGTATTGCCACCCTCCCGCACTGCAATGGTTTCCGGCACAAGGCGTCCGGATATGCAAAGGTGGGCTGACACTCCGGTTGCGCGAACAGCTTGCGCGCACCCCACCACGTTGTTGCCGGCGGGCCGACAACTACGGCTCAGCCTTGCAGCGATTCTTTTCCGGTTGTTCGGGGCTGATTTCCACGCCCCGTTGACTGGCACCCAGAAGGGCCATCCGCCCTCGTGGACACGACTGCTTCTTCCGTCCTTCTACTGATACTGACCGTTTTTCTTACGTGCTCCCGATAATAGCGAGCCTCCCAGAAGCTGTCAAACGAAAAACCAATCCGGCGAAAAGTTTTTTCACGGTGCCGCAGATATAGGCCCGCAAAACGGATGACAGCACCTATGTGCTGCGTAGTGTTATGCAACCGGCGCAGTACAACAGCTATATGAAAATACTTATTGTTTCACATAGGACGCGTGGAGGCGATTTCGCGGCCCCTCCGCCCGCATGGCAACAGGCATTGCGCGCCGCGTCCGAAGCACCGCCCCAGAAGTGGGTGGCGGGTCCGACGTTCGCCGGCGGGCCCTGCGGGCCCGGCGGCCCTTCCGCGCCGTCCGCGCAGGCGAAGAAAAACTTGCGCCGCCGCCCGGCGGGGGGCGGATGAATGCCCGGTTACGCGGGGACAGCTCAAGAAGCCGAGGGGCGACCAGGAAGGCGTCTGAAGGCGGGGGGGGAGAGCGGGGGACGGCCGCTCCGCAGACCGGCCGCCCCCCGTCGGGTGCGCTACCTGTACCACTTCTTTTTCGCTTGGGCGAGGGTCATCGGCTCGTAGTCGCCCGCGTGGCCGGCCGTGCCCATGTCGATCATCTTCTTCTTCATCACCTTGTAGATGGCGGTGCGCCCGGCGCCCAGGTACGCCCGCTGGTCGAACACGCCAGGGTTCTGCGCCAGGTGCTTCCGGATGGCGGCGGTGAAGGCGAGACGCCCGTCGGTGTCGATGTTAACCTTTTGTATGCCAAGCTTAATGGCTTTCTTGATCTGGCTCATCGGGACGCCCATCGCCTTTTTGAGCTTGCCGCCGTACCGGTTGATCTGCTTGACGAGGAACTGCGGCACGCTGGAGGAGCCGTGCATTACCAGAGCGGTCTCCGGGACCCGTCTGCGGATCCTCGAGATGAGCTTGAGGGCCAGCTTGGGGCTCCGTTTGAACTTGTACGCGCCGTGCGAGGTCCCGATCGCGATGGCAAGGGCGTCGACGCCGGTCCTCCTCACGAACTCCTCGACCTGCTCCGGGTCCGTAAGCAGGACCTCAGACGCCTTGGTCTTGCCCTCGATGCCGCCCAGGGTGCCAAGCTCTCCCTCGACGCTGACGCCGCGCTTGTGGGCGTAATTGCAGACTTGCGTGGTCAGCCGGACGTTGTCCTCGAACTCCCGAGGGGGATGAGAGCCGTCCTTCTTCGTCACGCTGTAATCGAGCGAGGCGTCGATCATCACGGAGGTGAACCCCAGCGCGATGGCCTGCTTGCAGGTCTCGAGGTCCGGGCCGTGATCGAGGTGGCAGATGATGGGGAGGTCTGGATTCTCTTCGACCGCCGCCAGTATGAGGTGCTTCAGATAGACCATGTTGCTGTACTTGAGGGCTCCTCGGCTCGCCTGGAGGATGATCGGGGTCCGGGTTTCGGCGGCGCCCTGCATCAGGGCTTGGATCTGTTCCATGTTATTGACGTTGTACGCGCCAACGCCGTAGCGGCCCTTACGGGCCTCGTCGAGGACCTGCTTCATGGGGACCAATGGCATCAGGAGAGCTCCTTTCTGCTAAGTGGAGGCGAACAAATCTGCCGGCGGCGGAATGTCACTCGTAATTCTCGTATTCCTCTTGCCCGTGCCAGAAGATCGACGGTGCGGGGATGCGTTCAACCGGGTCGCCGGCGGCGCCGTCGCGCTTGTAGAAGGCGGGCGGCACACGGAGGCCGTCGATGCCGAGCACGCTCAGCGGGAAGTCGAACAGCTC
>Ga0315534_1002198_pt1 | contig 13293 bp, 5 predicted proteins | sample SalMarSW160240MG_FD_203094 | JGI IMG/M metagenome (GOLD analysis project Ga0315534, IMG submission 203094) | Salt marsh sediment microbial communities from the Plum Island Ecosystem LTER, Massachusetts, United States - Salt Marsh Sediment SW1602-40 ... | reverse complement strand
ATTCACTTGAATGAAAAGGAAGATTTGCATTATCTTCATGCTTAAAGAAAGCCTCATACCTGTATAGTCTGTAATTTATTCCAAATACATCAAGAGTTTTCTGGAAACCGTTGGTGCCCGATTGGTCTCTGTCGCATCCGGCAGTTACCGGGCGTGTATTGTCCTCCGATTTTACAATTGTTCTTAGGCTTTCTGATAAATAAGGATTATTCTGGTCGGGAACCTCATTGCCGATACTCCACAATATGACTGATGGATGATTCCTGTCGCGACGTACCAGGGCCTTCAGATCTTCTGCATGCCAGGCATTAAAGATCTTGTTGTAATCAAGTGGTTTTTTCCCTATCCTCCATGCGTCAAATGCCTCATCCTCAACCAGAAAACCCATCCTATCGCAAAGATCCAGTAATTCGGGTGCAGGAGGATTATGGCTTGTCCTGATTGCGTTGCATCCCATTTCCTTCAGTATTTCAAGCTGGCGTTCTGCAGCCCTGATGTTGAAAGCAGCTCCCAGCGCTCCCAGATCGTGATGATTGCAGACTCCTTTTATATCTACTTTTTGTCCATTAAGATAAAATCCATCACGGGCAGTGAAATTGATAGTTCTTAAGCCAATATTCACACCGTAGCTGTCCATAATGTCATTTCCAATTGCAATGGTTACAATCACCCTGTAAAGCTGAGGATCATCAATATCCCAGAGAATAGGCTGGGTAATTATAATATCATCCCTGAAATCATGTGTTTGCATACAGGGAATGGGAGCAGTTGCCCCAGGTGATTCTCCAAAAACCTCTGAAGATTGCTCTCCCTGGCTGTTAAGCTTATAAATGGTGGCCTTTACAGATACTGGAACAGGATCGCTAAGATGGTTCTCGACTTCTGACAGAACACTGATAACAGCTCTTCCATTATTCACTTCAGGTGTTGTGCAGAACACCCCGTTGTGGGCTATATGTACCTGTGATGTTTTCACCAGCCATACATTCCTGTACAATCCTGCACCAGGGTACCATCTTGAATCCCAGTTTTTTGTGTCGAGCCTTACAGCAATAATATTTTCAGTGTCGAATGAGACATAAGGTGTAAGGTCAAGACGGAAAGATGTATAACCATAAGGCCATTCTCCGACATACTTACCGTTAAGCCAGACTTTTGCATTTGCCATGGCGCCGTCGATATCTATGTATATCCTCTTTCCCCTGTCAGAATCATCGAGAGAGAATTGCTTCCTGTACCAGCCTATGCCTTTCCATGGAAGCAGTCCAGTGTTGTTTTCAAGTGTATCACTAAAGGGACCCTCAATAGCCCAGTCGTGGGGGAGATTCAGTGTGCGCCAGGCGTTATCATTGAAGGATGGTTCCTGCAATCCTTCAGGTTCCCTGTCAGTGGTCACAGATTCAGTATAGGCCTTAAAATACCTTATGAATTTCCAGCCTTCATTGAATGATTCGCGTGAACGATACGAATCCTGTGCCTGTAATATATCTGGTATACATAGGATTAATCCTGTAACCAAAAAACAATATAATATTCGTTTCATAATGGGATTTATTTAAGGTTTCTAAGGTAAATATTTTTAACCAAAAAGTCGACCTTCACAAGGCTTCGGTGGATAAAAGACACCAGGAGAAATTTCCTATATATAATATTTGTATTTTTATCTGTTTGATGAATTAAAACAGAACACAATGAAAAGAATTATCATAATAAGTTGTATCCTATCGCTATCAATCTTATTTATCACTGTCAGCGGTCAGTATATAGCTCCTGCTCAAAGAGTATTCACCCGTCAGGATACCCTGCGGGGATCGATAACTCCAGAGAGGGCTTGGTGGGATCTTACTTATTACCATCTGGATATTACTGTAAACCCCTCTGACAGTACAATATCAGGGACGAACACCGTGACATACAGGGTTATTGAAGCTAATGATGTCATGCAGATTGACCTGCAGGAACCGATGAACCTGATCAGGGCGGAACAAAACGCGAAACCACTGGCCTTTACACGGGAAGGAAATGTTTTCTGGATCAGGATGGAAGAGAAGCAGGAGCCAGGGAAAATTTATTCGGTATTGCTTACCTATGGCGGTTTGCCCAGAGTATCCACAAGACCGCCATGGATGGGTGGGATAACCTGGAAGAAGGATAGCAACGGTCTGCCTTTTATCGCCTCATCATGCCAGGGCGATGGAGCAAGCCTCTGGTGGCCATGCAAGGATCATATGTATGATGAACCCGACAGTATGCTGATAAGCGTAACAGTACCCTCAGATCTGATGGATGTCTCCAATGGGAGACTGAGAAGTATTAAAAAGTACAGGAAGAGTAAGACCACAACCTATAACTGGTTCGTATCCAATCCTATAAATAATTATGGGGTAAATATTAATATAGCCGATTATGCTCACTTCTCTGAAGTTTACAACGGGGAGAAGGGAGAACTTGATTGCGATTATTATGTCCTTAAGGAAAACCTTGAAAAAGCAAAGGCTCATTTTAAGCAGGTGCCGATGATGCTTGCTGCCTTTGAACACTGGTTCGGACCATATCCTTTTTACGAAGACAGTTATAAGCTGGTAGAAGCGCCATACCTGGGAATGGAGCATCAGAGTTCGGTAACCTACGGCAACGGCTATAAAAACGGGTATCTGGGAAGAGATGTCAGCGGCTCGGGATGGGGTGAGAAATTTGACTTTATCATTATTCACGAGTCGGGACATGAATGGTTCGCAAACAGTATTACATATGAAGATGCAGCAGACATGTGGATACATGAAAGCTTTATAAATTATTCCGAAGGACTGTTTGTTGAATACCATTTTGGCAAGGAAGCCGGGACTGAATATGTACTCGGCAGCCGCCATAACATAAGGAATGACAGGCCGATAACAGGTATTTATAATGTAAATGTCAGCGGTTCAGGCGATATGTACTACAAGGGCGGTAATATGCTCCATACACTACGCCAGATAATTGATGATGATGAAAAGTGGAGGGCCATACTGCGCGGCCTTAACATGGAGTTTTATCATCAGGTTGTAAAGGGATCACAAATAGAGGGTTATATTATTGAAAAGACAGGATTGGATCTGAAGCCTTTTTTTGATCAGTATCTGCGTGATATAAGAATACCTGTTTTTGAATATTTTATCAAAGATGGCATCCTTAATTACAGGTGGAATAACTGTGTACAGCAATTTGAAATGCCGCTGAAAATATATATTGATGACAAACCAACGGTTTTAACTCCGACCCGGAGGTTTCAAACATTACAACTTGGATCAGCAAATGCTACTATAAAAGTTGATCCCGATTACTATGTCGCTACTTTAAATATGACAGGGAAGTAATAAACGGTATGACGGTATAACGGTTCCATTATACTATTAAACCATCTAAATAACAATCAGTAAATTACTTCTTTAACAGCACAGGTTTTCCAAATCCGATCTTTTCAAGTGGTTTCATCTGTGTTGCCGCATCACCCACAACAACATAATACATCTTATCGGGAACAATATATTTTTCAGTTATGGCTTTATGTTCCTCCCGTGTCATGTTTTTGATTATGTTTTCTTCTTTTTTGATATAATTGGGTTCAAAGCCGTATTTGGTCATAGTGGAGAGCATTCCGAGACGATCTCCGTTAGTTTCGAAACGCAGGGCATTTGATCTGATCATACAGTTTTTAATGAACTGAAGATCTTCATCAGTTACACCTTTGCAGTATTTTTCCATTTCCTCCTTGAAGATCTTTACTGATTCGAATGTTGCATCAGATCTCACGCTTGACGCGGCACTGAACGGAGCTGTGGTCTTCATTTCATAGAAATAGCTTGAAGCTCCGTAGGTGAATCCTTTTTCTTCACGAAGTATCTGGTTAAGGATACTGGTGAATGCTCCTCCGAGCCTGTAATTTATGAATTCCGCCTTTATATAATCGGGATTATCCCGTGAAATAGCCGGATATCCTATCTGGATCACCGATTGCCTCGAGCCCGGAATATCTATAAAATAAGTTGTTGATTTATCGGGTTTTACCGGTTCAGGATATTTATTCAGAGTAACCTCTTTTCCTTCCCATTCATCAGCAAGCGGCTGTAATGCTGCAAGAGCCTCTTCCTTTGATACATTTCCAACAATCAGTATTCTCGCGAGTGAAGGGGAGAAATTCTTGTCGTAAAAAGCCTTCAGATCGTCAATTGTTATCATGTCAACCGATTCCAAAGTCCCTCTTGTGTTATAACCAAAGATGTGATCTGTTCCATAGAGCAGTTTGTAAAAAGCCTGGCTTGCCACTGCTCTTGGCTGAACTTCTGCCTGGATAATTAAATTTCTGGCACTTGTCAGTGCTATTTCAAATTCTGTTGAATCCCATCTTGGTTCCAGGAGGATCTCTTTCATCAGAGCAACAGTCTTTCCAAAATTTCTCGACAACATACTTGCGCTCATTGAAATTTCCTCGCGTGATGCTCTTACATTTATGCTTGAGCCAAGGAGCTCAATCTCTTCTTCTAGATCTTCAGGAGTCTTATTCTTTGTTCCCTGGGGAAGGAGGTTAGCTGTGAGTGTTGCAACACCGGGTAGATTTATATTGTCCTGGAGAATTCCGCCGTTAATAACGATACTAATTTCAGCAAGCGGCAATTCACTGTTTTGAATGCCGTAAACCTTAATGCCATTTGACAGCTCGGCATTCCAGACTTCAGGAACCTTTACTTCCGGTTCTGTTCCCGCAGGAGGTTCAACAGTGCGGTCAATAACTGAAACAGTCTTTTCTATCTCTTCTCCGCTCTCATCTGCAATCTCAACCTGGCTGGCCTCTGTTATACTTTCTTCCTTAATGTTTGCAGGGATTGAATTATCTGCAACCGTTTCGGGCTGATCTTTTGGAACAAAGCTGGTGACCACATGAGGTTTGTCCTTTATGTACTGGTTATAAACCCTCAAAACATCATCGAGGGTTACTGCTTTGATATTATCAATATCTTTTTCAATAAAACCCGGATCATCAAGGTATGTGTTGTAAAATGCCAGCTGAAGACCTTTATAGAATACGCTGTTTAGCTGGTTGTAGAAGCTGATTTCACTGAGAGCCTTTACCCTCTCAACATCCTTTTCAGTGATACCTTCTTTTTCAAAACGCTCAAATGCTTCAAAAACAGCATCTTCTATTTCCTTCAGTGTCTTGCCTTCATTGGCTCTGATGTTTATTGTAAATTCTCCGGCCAGTTCAGAGCTGTAATTGTATGCATTGGCCCTTGAGGTAAGCTGCTTCTCTTTAACAAGCACATTATAAAGTGGTGCTTTTTTACCCTCGGCAAGTATACGGGCCAGAAAATCGAGAGGATACATATCCTTGTTATATATCTCAGGAACCGGCCATACAATGGTTATCTCAGGTACGTTGGCAAAATTATCCTCATGATAAAGCTTCTTCGTATCTGAAAGTGTTACCGGCATAGGATCACGTGATTCTATCTGTCCGTGTGATTCTATTTCCCCGAAATATTTGTTAATCAGCAGCTTAACTGAGTCGGGATTAAAATCTCCAGCCAGTACAAGGGTTGCATTATTGGGTCCGTAGAAGTTCCCATAATAGTTTCTGACATCATCAAGAGTGGCATTTTTTATATCCTCCATTTCTCCTATTACCTCCCAGCTGTAAGGATGACCTTCAGGGTAAAGGTTTTTACAGATGACATAATCTGTAAAGCCATATGGTGAATTATCTTCATACTGTCTTTTTTCATTCTGAACCACATTTTGCTGGACTGCCATCAGATGAGGGGTTACCGAATTGATGAAAAATCCCATCCTGTCCGACTCCAGCCACAGGATCTTTTCAAGGGCATTTTTGGGAAATATTTCGAAATAGGTGGTTACATCACGGCTGGTAAAACCGTTATTCATTCCACCTGCTCCCTCTATTACAAGATCAAATACACCGGGACCCACATTTTCTGAGCCGGTGAAAAGAAGATGCTCAAAAAGATGGGCGAATCCGGTTTTCCCTGTCACTTCGCGGCTTGAGCCAACATGGTACATTATAGCGTATGAGATGATGGGATCTGAATGATCGGTATGAAGTATTACCTGCATGCCGCTCGGCATAACATATTTTTCATAGTCAATACTCAATTTGTCGGATTGAGAAGCCTTTTTACAGGACTGAACAGCAATAAGAAGAATTGCGGTCAGAAGTAGACTGGTGATTTTGCGGAGGTAATTCATCTGGATAGGTTTAAGGTTATTAAAATCTGATATTTAAAATGAAAGGCTAAATTATGAAAATAATGGATAACATTCAAAAGAGCTGACACAGAGTTCCACAGAAATCCACAGAGATGCAGCTATTATAACAGCACACCTTCGTGTCACTCTGTGTCTTCTCTGTGTGACTCTGTGTAAGTTCTTTATTTTTTATGTAAATTTCCATTGTATTAATAAATTTGTAAAAATGAAAAGTATATCCTCATTTCTAGCCCTATTCTTATTCAGTATCTCATATGGACAGGAGACATCATTCCTGTCTGATATCTATTCCTACCTCGAGAACACATCAGTTTTTGAGCTGAACCAGGAAGAGGGCCACACACCTCTGGTTCCATATATGTCTGTTAATAAGGCATTAACAAATAACAAACAGGGAGCCGACAATTACATCTCGCTTAACGGCACATGGAAATTCCGGTTCAGCGAAACACCCGAAGGAGCACCATCAGGTTTTTTTGCTGAGAACTTCAATGATAAAAAATGGGATACGATCCATGTCCCCTCAAACTGGGAGATGCAGGGTTTTGGAGATCCTCTCTTCAGGAATGTCAAAACACCCTTTCCTCCGAATCCTCCTTTTATCCCGAAAGAGTATAATCCGACCGGATTCTACAGGAAAACCTTTATAATACCTGCAGGCTGGAAAGACAAAGAGATATTCCTGCGGATGGAAAAAACAGCATCTGCTTCTTTTGTCTGGATAAACGGTAAAGAGGTCGGCTATAACGAAGGAGGACAGGAGCCCGCAGAATATAATATTACCAAATATCTTAAGCCGGGTAGAAATACAATAGCAGTGATGGTTACCAAGTACTGCGATGGATATTATCTTGAAGACCAGGATTACTGGCGACTGGCAGGTATATTTGATGATGTATGGCTCTTCGCTGCACCAAAAACACATATTTTCAACTGGTATGCAACGACTGACCTGGATGATGATTACAGAAATGCAAGGCTCCACCTGCTGATTGATGTGAAGAACTACTCTTCGTCAACCATCAATGACCTCTCCGTAAGGACCACACTTTATGACAGTGATAAGAACATCATTAAGAATGTTATATCAGAGAAATTCCCTGTTGCACCTTCAGGCAAACATACAATTAAGTTATCAGATGATGTGATTGAACCGGCAAAATGGTCGGCAGAGTATCCCAATCTTTACACTCTGATTTTCGAATTGATTGATAATACCGGAAAAACTGTTGAAGTAATTAAAGGCAGGATAGGTTTTAAGGAGACAGAGATCCGTAACCAGGTATTTTACCTCAACGGAGTACCTGTAAAGCTGAATGGAATTAATAGTCATATGCAGCATCCCCTCCTCGGACATACAATGGATGAAGCCACCATAAGGAAGGATCTGAGTATCTTTAAACAATTCAATATCAATTGTGTACGTACTTCTCATTACCCGCCGGTGATAAGATATCTTGAACTTGCCGATGAATATGGGATATATATAGTTGATGAAACCGGAGACGAATCGCATGCCACCGAGTATGTTTCGGAAAACGCAGAGTGGGAGGGTATGTACCGTGAAAGAGCAAGAAAAATGGTCCTGCGCGACAGGAACCATCCGTCTGTTCTCTTCTGGAGTGCCGGCAATGAAAGCGGTGAAGGAGATAATATCTGCGCTGTTATTGATGAAGGAAAGAAATATGATAAAACCCGTTTCTGGATGTACGGTGGAAATGCTTTTGCTCACCATTGCGAGGATATCATTGGTCCGAGATATCCACAACTTCACAGTCTGATCACAGATGTTTTTCTTGTTCCCGACAGTATCGATCCGCGTCCCTCTTTTCTTGATGAGTATGTTGCTGTTACAGGTAACGGAGGCGGATCGTTCGATGATTATTGGGATGCTTTTCACAGTCACCCGCGTAGTATGGGAGGCGCTATCTGGGATTTTGTAAGTACCGGGATCACTGAAAAGATAAAATCACTTGATGATGCTTCGGAGAATAATATCATGGTAAATGTCATGGGAAGGGCAAAACTTGTCCCGGGGGTTTCAGGAAAAGGCATTGACCTGAACGGACACGACCAATGGGTGGAAGTCTACAGGGATGAAGCCCTGGAAATTGACGGAGACCAGCTTACACTTTCTCTTTGGGTATTCCCAAGGTCTCTCAGCAGCTCTGCAGGTACTCTTATTACAAAAGGAAATAATCAGTTCGGACTCCATCAGAATGGTAAAGATTTTCTTGAGTTTTATATTACAACAAGTACCAGAGAAACGGTAAGGATTTCACTGCCTGAAAACTGGGAAAACAACTGGCACTTTGTGACGGCAAATTATGACGGTAAGTCGATCTTTATTACCATCGATGGTACAGAAAGCGAGCGAAAAGCTGTTACAGGCAATATAAGAAATACACCATTTCCGGTTAATATAGGGCGGAATGTCGAGATTCACGGGCAGGAAACGGATGTATATATATGCGATGCAGTAATTGACCAGGCAGCTATTTTTGATAAATATGTTGACGAAAGATCACTTAAATCACAATCTGTCGATCTGAAAAAAGAGGCTGCCCTGTGGCTTGACTTTGAAGAAATGACCACGAAGGGTGAGTTTTTCAGCTATGGGATAGGAGCGAGGACTTATGGTGCTATATGGCCCGACCGCCGGCCACAACCCGAAATGTGGCAGATAAAAAAATCAGGACAGCCCGTAACCGTAAAGCTATTATCAGATGAAAAGGGTATTGTGAAAATAACCAACAGGTATCTCTTTACGAATCTGGACGAATTAAAAACAATATGGATGTTATGTGCTGATAATGAGGTTATTGAAAAAGGAGAATTAGTACCGGATATTGCTCCTCAGAAAACGGATGAAGTATTTGTGCCATTTCAGAAGCCTGAAATAAAGGATGGTGTTGAATACCGTCTGCTGTTGAGCTTCCGGCTTAAAGAAGAAACTGTATGGGCTGACGCAGGATTTGAAATTGCATGGGATGAGTTTGACCTGCCATGGTACAAGCCTGCCACGGATACTGAGAAACCAACCTTCCGACCCCTGACAGTAAGCGAGGATGATGGATCTCTTACCATAACCGGCGAGGATTTCAGGTATGTTTTTGACAGGAAAAAAGGCTTCCTGGTATCATTGCAGGTATCAGGCAGGGAGATGATAAAGAGGGGTGCTCAGCTTAATGTATGGCGTGCACCGCTGGCAAATGAAACTGATGAATGGACATTCTGGTCATCAAACTCCAAGCACAGGTCCGATATCTTCGGACGCTGGGCCGGAACGGAATGGTATGCATCGGGGCTTCATGAGCTTCAGCTTATTCCTGAAAGTTTTAATTTCGAGATCATTGATGATCAGCATATTGAAGTCAATATCAGGAGTATACATAAACTTGCCACGGGCAGGGGAGCCTTCCTGAGCCGTTTCAGATACACCATTTCGGGATCAGGTGAAATTATTATCGATCATTCAGTAATACCCAATGGAGATATGCCATCATGGCTTCCGCGGGTAGGTGCTGACTGGATACTCACCAAAACACTTGAAAATGTAGAATGGTTTGGGAGAGGTCCTCAGGAAAACTATCCCGACAGGAAAAGCGGCTATAAGACCGGGATTTACAAATCAACTGTGAGTGAAATGTATGAACCCTATCTCATTCCGCAGGACAATGGTCTGAGGACAGATAACAGGTGGGTCAGGATCACTGATAAGGAAGGATTTGGACTTGAATTCAGCGGCAACAAATTGTTCAACTTCAATGCATATCCTTTTTCAACTGATAACCTGACAAAAGCACTTTATACTTACCAGCTCCAGCCGGCGGACTGTATTACTTTTAATTTTGATTATGCTACAAGCGGCGTAGGATGTACAGCAGTATCAGTATTTCCTGAATACCAGGTGATGCCGCAGAGATATGATTTCACAATTTACGTCAGGCCGGTACGATAATTTTCCAGCTATCTCTTATCAGGATATTATGATAACTATTGCCTGAAACATGTCATCCGTTAAGCCAGAACAGCAATCCGTAAACCAGAATGTACATTTGTTTAACGAAAGGTTTAACTTAACATAGAATTTGACCTGATCGCAGTGTTCTTACAAAAGAATTATTTGGTTGATTTTGAATTGATTATATTTGTATAACTGTATTATACAACCGGGAATGATATGAAAGCTCTGAGGTTATTACTGATTTTAAATCTGTTGTTTTTTTCCTGTTTAGCGGATGTAGAAGCACAGTCCACTATTTCAGCAATCAGGATGAAAGTACCTTCCTTTATGAAGGGAGACATTTCCAAGATCAATGAACTGACAGAAGCAGGAACGAAATATCTTTCATCAACAAAGCACCGAAATCTCGAAAACGCGAAAGCGTGCATCGATTCGGCACTTTATTTATGTGAGGGGGGCAAAATTGAAATCCCGGCAAACCTGCATCTTCTTATGGCAACATATAATTTTATAATAGGTGATTATCTTAATGCATCAGCAGAAGGGACACTCGCTATGGAGAAGGCTGAAAGAAATGGTGAACATGAAGTGCTTGTAAGATCATTATATTTACTGGGATCATACTATTTACGTAGCGGATTTTATAATGAGAGTTTAAGTTTTTATACACGGGGGATAGATCTTGCCAAGCAGAAGGGATTGAAAGAATTGATACAAAGAGGATATGGTGGCCATGCTGATGTTTATAAATCCATGGAAAATACAATAGAATATGAGAATTCATTAAAGAAAATGATAGAGGCATCGCTGGCAGTAAATGATTCAGTTACTGCTTTAAGGGGATTCTATTATTATGGTACACTTAAGGGAGAAAAAAGCTGGGATTTAAAGCTTGCCGATTCATTATTGACCAGATCTTACGAACTTGCTGTGGCACTCAAAGATACAGTGATTATCTCAAGATCTCTGGGTAACCTGGGGTTTGCTCACTATCTTGCACAGGATTATAAAACTGCCCTCTCCATGTATGACAAATCGATTCAATATTGTAAAGCAACAAATGACATGGTAATGCTTTCCAATGCTTATGGAAACATTGGGACCATTTATCGTGATATGGGTGATTTTAAAAAATCGGTTACGTACTATAAAAAGGGGATTGAATATGCAAAAAAAGTAAACGACTACTACGAACTTTACTGGATATACAGCGATATTAGCAAAATGTATCTTAAGCAAAAAGACACTGCAAATGCATATCTGAACTATGTCCTGTACAAGCAATACAGTGATTCAACCATGATTATGAACAGGAACCAGTGGGTATCAGATGCTACCATCAGGTATAAGGTAGATACTCAGCAAAAGGAGGTACAGCTTCTGTCTCTCAGGTTGAAGAACCAGCGGATCATCAGCATAGCTTTTGGTGCTTTGATACCTTTATCTTTGGCCATTGGCCTGCTTCTATTCAGAGGCTCGAAGCTAAAGGCTAAACGACGTATTAGTGAAATGAACCGAAAGATATCTGAGATCCAGCAGGCTAACCTCAGGCAGCAGATGAATCCGCATTTCATATTCAACACTCTTAATTCGATACAATATTACATGTACCAGCACGATAAGCTGGCGACAAATAATTACCTTACTAAGTTTTCAAACCTGATGCGCAAAGTGCTTGAAAACTCGCAGCACACCTCGATCCCTCTCAGTGATGAGCTTGATGCCCTGACTTTGTATCTCGAGCTGGAAAGCATCCGGTTCAAAGATAGATTTGATTATGAGATAATAGTCGATGATGAGATAGATACACTAATGTATAAAGTGCCTACTATGCTCATCCAGCCATACGTGGAGAATTCAATCTGTCATGGACTTATGGCCATGAAAACAAAAGGAAAAGTTAAAATTGACATTAAACTTCAAAATGATTATCTTTTGTGCACTATTGTAGATAATGGTATCGGGCGTGATGCAGCACGTGAGACAAAGGTGAAGAAGGAGGGTAATCATAACTCACTTGGAACACGTATCGCAACATCAAGGCTTGAACTGGTTAATACCCTGTACGGATCAAGCCTGAAGACAACTTATACTGACCTTAAAAATGCTGAAGGAGAGGCTTCAGGGACACTTGTGGAAATACAGATTCCGGTAATGACATGAGCAGGAAGTTAAAAACGATAATCATTGATGACGAAACTGATGCAGTCGATTTTATTTCTTCAATCATCCGTGAGTATTGTCCCGGAATTGAAATCGCCGGCAATGCCAATGATGTCAGCGAGGGTGTTCAGGTAATTAAGGATCAAAAACCTGACCTTGTATTTCTCGATGTTGAAATGCCTCATGGTTCAGGATTTGATCTGCTTGGACATTTCCCCGAAAAGGAATTTGACGTTATATTTATCACTGCTTTCAACCATTATGCTATAAAAGCAATCAAGTTCAGTGCTGTTGATTATATTCTTAAGCCGATAAATGTCAATGAATTCATTGAGGCTGTGAATAAGGTGATGCAGAAAAAGTCGAATAGCATGTTCCGGGGTAATGAAAACATCAAGGCTCTTCTTGAGAACCTGAGGACATCAATTCCTTCGCGCCTGGCTATTCCAACCTCTGATGGTATGGAATATCTTAATCCCAAAGAAATTATACGTATTGAAGCTGACCGCAGTTATTCCTGGTTCTTCCTTACCGGGAACAGAAAGATACTGGTATCCAAAAATCTCAAGGAGTTCCAGGATCTGCTCAGTGACAGGCACTTCTTCCGGCCACATAATTCATATCTTATTAACTTGAAATATGTGAAGAAATATGTCCGTAAGGAGGGGGGTTATATTGAAATGCAGGATGGATCGGAAATACCTGTATCAAGGAACAAGAAAGACTTGTTCATTATTCACATGACAAGGTTTAAAGGATGAAATCTGCAGATAGTGCAGGGGGGAAATAGTTAACAATAAAAAAGGGACTTGTGAAAAGCCCCTTTTTTGCTTAATAAACTAAAACTAAACCGTACTGAAGAGCTTAAGAAATGCTCCTCATTTCATAGCCAGAACCTCTTC
>Ga0315534_1002194_pt1 | contig 13305 bp, 10 predicted proteins | sample SalMarSW160240MG_FD_203094 | JGI IMG/M metagenome (GOLD analysis project Ga0315534, IMG submission 203094) | Salt marsh sediment microbial communities from the Plum Island Ecosystem LTER, Massachusetts, United States - Salt Marsh Sediment SW1602-40 ... | reverse complement strand
CCGGTGGTGGTATACAGCATCTTGTGCTCGATAAACATCACCGGGTTCTCATCTTCTATTGCAGCAGCCAGCAATCCTTTCGCATCATACGGGGTGGAGGGCATAACGACCCTGAGACCCGGCACATGGGCGAAAAAACTTTCGAGGCTTTGCGAATGCTGCGCAGCCTCCCCGGTACCGGCCCCCTCCTGGGTTCGTATGACAAGCGGCAGCTTGGACTTTCCGCCCGACATATAGTGCCATTTAGCAGCCTGATTTACGATTTGATCCATTGCAATGGTGGCAAAATCAATGTACATAATCTCCACAACCGGTCTCATTCCCAAAATTGCAGACCCTACCGCCGAACCGATGATTGCAATCTCGGAAATTGGTGAATTGCGGACCCTCTTCGGCCCGAACTCCTCCAAAAACCCGTATGTCACGCCGAAAATGTTGCCCTGAACGCCTATATCTTCACCGACGAGAAAAACCCTCTCATCCTTTATCATCGCATCATGCAGCGCTTCCCAGAGCGCTCTTGTGTAGTTTATTTCTCGCATAGCCTGTTACTCCCCATGTCTGTTCGGCATTGTTATTCATTCGTGTGATTCTCTATATATACATCCTGAAGCGCCTCCTCCGGTTTCGGATTGGGGCTTTCGACCGCAAATGACTCAGTTTTTTCGATTTCCTTTATGATTTCACTTTCCAGCTCATCAATCTGTGTCTGCGACAGTATTTTTTTTCCGAGCAGATGATCTTTCATCCGCTGTATCGGACATTTCTTCTTCCATGCTTCAACCTCTTCCTCATCTCGGTATCGACAGGGATCCGCATGCCAGTGACCTAACCAGCGGTACGTTTTCGATTCTATCAGTGTCGGTCCCTCACCCGCAACAGCTCTCTCGCGCGCCTTTTTCACAGTTTCATATACCTCAAATATATCATTTCCATCTATTGTAACCCCGGGTATCCCGTACGACACACTTCGTATACTTATGTCCTGGATATTGAGAGTTTCCTTTACACTCCCGCTGATGGCGTACAGGTTGTTCTCACAGAGGAAGATAACGGGGAGTTTCCATATCGAAGCCATGTTGAGGCTCTCGTGAAATGCCCCAGTATTGCTCGCACCGTCACCGAAAAAACAGAGAATCACATTATGCTTTTTCCTGTTATCCATTGCGATTGCAGCACCAACCGCAATCGGGATACCTGCTCCGACTATGCCGTTTGAACCTATGATTCCAAGATCAAGATCGGTTATATGCATAGAACCGCCCTTCCCACTGCAGTACCCTGTTGCGCGGCCGACAATCTCAGCGAGCATTCTTCTGACGTCTCCGCCCATTGCAATGCAATGACCGTGCCCCCTGTGTGTACTCGTTATATAGTCCCCCCGCTTCAGGGCCATACAGGCACCGACGGATGTCGCTTCCTCTCCAACATAGAGATGCAAAGGCCCCCTGTTCAGCCTCTTTGTACAGTGCGAAAGAGCTTTATATTCGAAGCTTCGAATTCTCAGCATCCGCTTCAACATCTCGATTTTTTGTTGCGCGGTTGGTTCGTATTGTTTGTGTTCACCCATAACGGACTCCTCTGAATATTGAAGGATCAGGCCTTCATATCAAATACGGTTTCAATCCATATCATATACTTCCAAGTAATTTCGAACAAGTTATCTTTGATACCCGGTCCCTGGCGGGATGTATCCCTGGCGGGATGTATCCCGGGGGGATGTATCCCGACAGGGACTTTCCCCAGGGGGACCTACACCACTTTTCACTACTTTTTCACAAGCAGAATAATAACAGGGCGTGCGGATCAGGAGTGGAGTAGGCGAGCGGGATCTTGTGGATGCACCCGTTGTTTGGGATATCCGGTTAGTGCATCTGTCGATCATTCAAAAGAGATATTGCCGCCGTAAACTTCGCGTTCTCCGTAGTCGTTTTCCAGTAAAAGAGCGCCCGTTTTTTTATCAAGACCTTTGACACAGCCGGTACACTTCGTTCCGTCATCGAGCACGACCACCGCATTCCTGCCCTTCATCTTCGAGGCATTCTCCCATTGCGTAAGAACAGATTCGATTCCATTTATATGTATATCGTCAAGCAGTGCAAACAGATTCGAAAGCAGGTTGCCGATAAAATCGTCTTGATCGAGCATTTTGCCCGATTCCAATCGGTAAGAAGTCGCAGTACCGTTCAGTTCAGGGGGAAAAAGCAGTGTATTGATGTTCACACCGATACCGATGACGGCCCGGCCGGCCCGCTCTTCAGTCAACACACCGGAGACCTTCTTCCCGTTTTCCCAGAGCACATCATTTATCCACTTCAAATGAACCCTGCTGGTATATTTGAGAAAGTTTTTATACACGGCATAGGACGCTGCCATGCTATAGGGGATGCGAAAATCAAAATCAGTGAGTATTACAGAAAGCGCAATCGAGCCTTCACCATCATACCATGTTCGGTCAAACCTTCCCCTTCCCTGTGTCTGCCTGTCGGAAAGAATCACGGTTTTGTCAGAAATCATTGAATCAGGGAGTGAAAAGGCCGTGTCCATAGTCGATTCGACTTCCGAGTAACAGTAGATCCTCAGGCCGATGATTCCTCTTGCAGACAAAAGCCCTGCAAGTCTCCGCTCTTTTTCAGGGATTCTATTCATAGGTGAAGATAATCCTGTAATTCAGTCTGGTCGCAGAGAACATGACGTGTGACCGAACCATTAAATCGGTCTCGGTATAATACCGAACAGCTTATCACCCTCCCTGCACTGCTGGCCGTTCATGAAGTATATCTTTGCAATCCTGCCCCGTTTTCCCTCATACACGATTTCTCTTCTTTTTTTCATCACCATGGCAACGGCCAGCACCGTTCCCTCGCGCACAATGTCACCCACACTCACAAGTGGCGGCATACCGAGATTGGAGGATATATAGTACTGTGCGCTCTGAGGCGCCTGCACAAACTGATATTCCCGCTCTTCCTCCATAGACTGCAGCTCTTCAGGTGTCAGATCATGCTCCACATCGAGCACATGAACATAGTATCCGCAGAATGCATCCTCTATTGAACTGTTAATATTCCTGACAACACCGGAAACAGTCGCAAGCCTCTTTTTAATGAGGCCGAGCCTCGTGATAGTGTATAAAATGTCTCCCTCTTCAACAGTTCGGCCTTCTTCTGTCTCTATGGAGACAACACCCGTGTGGCTCGTAAAATACCTGGTTGCCTGATAGGATTTTTCGCCCTTCTTGCGGATTTCAGATTCTATTGCCATCTAATCTCTGCCCTTTATCTTTTGCAGCTCAAGCATTGAGGTTACCGTGTCTTTCAAATCGCTTCTCCGTACGACAAAATCGATCCCGCCCCTCCCCATAACCATATCCGAATACTGGTAGTTTCTCGGCTTCTTCTGCTTTACGGTCTGCTCTATAACGTGTATTCCTGCAAATCCCACCTGGGCATTCGGTTCAGCCACCGTCAGATCACCGAGACTCGCATAGCTTGCGAGCGTACCCGCCATGGTGGGATCGGTCTCAATCGATATATACAACCCTCCCGACTGTTTAAACCGTGCCACCGCGATGCTGGTCTTTACCATCTGCATAAGGGCGAGTATCCCCTCCTCTATACGCGCACCTCCCGACTGGTGCACGGCAACAAGAGGTTTCTTCTCTCGCATCGCCCTTTTCACCGCTCTGCAAAACTTCTCTCCCTCGGCACTACCGAGTGTGCCAGCTCTGAACCGTACATCCGTCAGCACCATTACGACATGATAACCGCCTATCATGGCATAGCCGGTAATCATCGAACATTTTCTTCCGGTGATCTGCTTCGCCCTTTTCAATTTCTGATTGAATCCATCAAAACCGATCGGATTGACCGACTCGATACCCTCATTGAACTCTCTGAAGGTCCCCTTGTCGGTAAGGAAATCAATATAGTGATCAATAATCAGCCGGAAGTGATACCCGCAGTTCGGGCAGGTGCCGTTATACTCCTCAAACAGTGTCGGCACCCATATATCCTGACAGCCATGAATCTCTGTGTTCGGGCATTCAACCCACCGGTCCTCATACTTGAGGACTTTGGGCTGCTCTTCCGCCTGAAGAAGAGACACCTCTTCCTTTTCCTTTGCCTTCAGTCTTCGAATACCGTCGAGAGTCTTCCTGATTGGAGTAAAGAGCGAATGTATCCATTTTATCCGGTAGAGCTCACCCATGACATGTCTGATTCTATCGGACAGGCTCGTTTTGTATACTCCGATTTTCCTGTACCGCCTGTACCGTTTTCTGAGCAGTATGGGAACCTGCAGCTTTCTAATCCGCCATGTATGTTCGAGCTTTGGATGGGGCAGGAAAAATGGAGAAACCTCCGTTTTTACCGTATTCAACCCATCTACAATTGCATCACGCACCTTTATAAAAAAATCCCGATCCGTCACGCGGACACCTATTTTCGGTTCTTCGATGATTTTGTGCACCACGCCAAGATCGAAAGCGTCCTGCGCGGTTATCTTGAGGTTACGGGCCGCCCTGTCTATATCTTCTTCCGATATATGCCGCTTGTCCCGCGCAATAATCGCTGCACCGCCGCTCAGAGAAATAACTGAGTAATACGCCTTGTCTAACATTATTCGGTAGTCCGATACATCGATCGCGAGCGCACCCCCTGATCCGCCCTCTCCGATCACCACCGATACGTGCGGGACTTTGAGCAGGTACTGCTCTTCCAGGTTCTGCGCAATGCGCTGGGCCGGCAGGAATTCCTCAAGAGGCCAGGAACCCGGTGTATCAACAAATGATACAACAGGGATTCCAAACTTCTGGGCGATTTTCATCGCCTTCATGGCCTTGGCATTACCCTGCGGCAATGCGCTTCCGCCCCTCCTGAAATCCTCATGAAAGGCGCCCTTTTCATGCCCCACCACAACGGCATCGTTCATTTCAAGCCGAGCAAAGCCGCATACCACAGCCGGATCGGGGCTGTTTGCATCAAGACCCGTTATCTCCCTGAAATCATCGAATACCTCTCGCGCGTAATCAAGCGTGGTCGGCCTCTGGTCACTCCGCGAAATCGAGTCTATCTGACGCGGCGTAAGTGATGAAAAGTACCTGTTTTCGATTGATTCGAAGAGAGCATTGAAGGCCCTGAGCCTGTCTTTGGCAATTGAAAATGTATTCTTCCGGAGAAACGAATCCGCCTCATCTATATTCTTGACGAGCCCTTCAATCTCCTCACGAGGAATACCGATATCGATATCCTGGAGGTAGGATACCTTTGCCCTCGCTTCATCTATTTCACCTATTAGTATCTTTTCGTTTTCATCCATAATGTACTATCTCATGGCTTCTAAGTAACTTCGAGCAAGTTACTGTTTGATACTCGGTCCCAAGAGGACATATCCCACCAGGGACATACTCCGCTTCTTTTCAACTATACTCCACAGTTTACCCGAGAACGATCGAACCTTCAGTCCCTTATTCGCTCCGTTTTTATCATGATGTATGATGACTTTTAAAATTCCGTATCATCTATAACATAGGCAAGTAAACTTTCAATCGTAAAAGGTTAAACCGACACTTGCCTAATGGTTTTTACCTGTAGAATGTAATAATAGGTGGTTGTAACATAATAAGCCAGTTGAACATGAAAAATCTGGTATAAAATACCAGAATTCTAATGGATAAAACCATAACCCTGAGTGATTATTATTATCCAATAAAGAAATCAGTCGCGAAATTTTCCAGGAAGTGTATTATATTATTAAGAAATTGAAGGTTGCATGAAAATAAAATGTACAGGGATACACAATGCAAGTCAACCGGAAATGTCGGGGGAACGCTGTTAGAAAAGACGGCCTCCTGTTTTCTCAGAAACTGGATTATTATTTTTATTCTGATTGCACGTTAAGACGGCACAACCCTTCCGTTTTTCGGAACCGGGCATTTGCGATCGGTGCATTCATGCTTTCTGTCGGTATACTCCTATTTGTTGCAGGATGCGGCGGTTCGTCCAGCTCCTCTGATGAGGGCATTTCAGGTCAGCTGACGGTCGTGACATCCGGATCATACGGGAGCGGTACGTCAATCCCATTTCAGAACCTTCATTTGAAGAAAGGCCCCCTCATTTCCGGAATGACCGCGTCATCTTCAGAGCCTGATTTCGTTGCAGACGAGATACTGGTAAAATACAGGCCAGGGACAGGCCGGATGATCGCCGCAGATGCTGCAGCGGGCAGCGGGTACAGGGTATTGAGGCAGAACGGCAGTATAGAAAACGGCATTCTGCTGAGGATGAAGCTCGGTGATACTGGAAAGGCGGGGCTTTCCGTCGGCGCTCAAAAAGAAAGGACACTGCAGGAAATCGAGAGGTTCAATGCCCTTCCCTATGTGGAGTATGCGCAGCCGAACTACATATATAAACCACTTGGGGTTGGTTTTATCCCAAACGATGAACTGTACTCGAAGGATTTGATGTGGAACCTCCCGTTAATCATGCTGGACCATGTGTGGAAAGAAGGTCTGGTCAATGATGTATCCAGTGTCGTTGTCGCTGTTATCGATACGGGTATCGTACGGTCGAACGGCACGAAGAGCGGCAGCGTTCACCCGGACCTTGCGGGGATTTTCGTCGATGAGTATGATTTTATAAGCGACTCGTCGATGTCCCTGGACGGAGACGGAAGGGATGCCGATGCAACCGATGTGGGAGACAACGGTGCATACTCGAGCTTTCACGGCACCCATGTCGCCGGCACCATCGGCGCCCTGACGAACAACGGTATCGGCGTCGCAGGTGTTGCAGGTGGGAAGGGTAGCGGTGTGAGAATAATGCCGCTTCGTGTACTCGGTGCAGGAGGAGGAACAACCACCGATATCGCAGCAGCCGTCCGATACGCAGCAGGCGATCAAAGTGCTGCGTCGCATTCATATACAGCAGACGTCATCAACATGAGCCTCGGGAGCACGGCAAACGACCCGACGCTTGCATCGGCAATTTCCTATGCAGCCTCACAGGGCGTGGTAATTGTGGCGGCCGCCGGAAACGACGGAACAAATTCAAAATACTATCCCGCGGCATACCCCGAGGTTATTTCCGTATCTGCAACCGGCATCGGAGCTGAAATTACCGGTTATTCCAATTACGGGAGCACCATCGATATTGCCGCGCCAGGCGGAGGCTTTACCTACGACCTGAATTTCGACACCTATCCGGACGGCATATGGAGCACCCTTGCCGATTACAGCGGCATCGGTTCTGTTTACAATGTCGATGTATACGCCCTGTCGCAGGGAACATCCATGGCAACGCCCCATGTTGCAGCCGCTGCTGCATTGTTGAAGGCTGCAAACCTGGGCCTGAGTGCCGCCGATATCAGGCAGAAACTTACAAGCAATGCTATCGACCTCGGAACAGCGGGAAAAGACGACTACTACGGGTACGGGCTTTTGAATACGTATGCGGCAGTTACCGATGCTCTCGGGGGCCCAGCGAATCCCGTTTTGTTTCCCTTTCCCAAGACCCTGAAGTTCGAGGGCACGAGCCCTACATCGCAGAGTGTCGTTCTGAAGAATATCGTCGATACGACGCCGATTTCAGTAACCGGCATAACAAAGGACCAAGGCGCATCGTGGGTGTCTTTCACCCAGAGCGGCATCGCAGATGCTACCGGAATGACCGTTACCGTTTCATTAGATACTTCCGGCATCGCCGACGGCTCGACACACACAGAGAGGCTGAACATCGCCTGGAGCGACGGCTCGAATGACTATACCGAGTACGTGTACGTGTTGTACAACAGCATCGGATTTGCAGGCGGAACAGCGGATGTAGGCAATGTGTACGTCGTTGCGATCGAATATTACGATACGTCCGACGTGATACAGTACTACACTGTCACAAATATCAACCAATCGTTTGTCTATTCACTCACAGGCCTGCCGACAGGCACCTATATAATCGGGGCGAGCACCGACAGAAATAACGACGGATATATTTTTGAAAAAGACGACACGTATGGTTTTTATCCCGAAATACTCAATGTGGAGCCAATCTACTACACCAAAGGAGACAACGTAACAGGCATCAACTTCGAGCTCATCTATTGATTGTACATGCGGACAGGGCGGGATAGTAAATCCAGGTGAGTGTACCGGCGGATTGACCAAACGTAAAGCGCCAATAAATAGATGCGTGCTCCGGTGGTATTCGGATAACCAGTTTTATGCACTACGTATGGACTTGACGGAAATTATTCGGAAAAATGCCCGGGAAACGGAGCGGTACAATGAAGAATAAAAAAATATCACGTATCAGAACGGGCATGATCGCTGCTGCAGCGATAATCGTTCTTTTACCGATTACTGCATCCAGAAAAAACAGCAGTTCTCCTGTTGAATACACCGTACTGGAACAGGGTGAGGATATAAACCTCCGGGAGGCGGACCCTGAAATCCTCGTTTTTACTGAAAACGGCACTTTTGAGCCGTTCTACAGACTGATTCACCTAACCCGCATACCGCAGCCGGAGCCTCCGGTGGTTGATTTCAGAAAATATTCCGTCGCATTCCTTTCGTACGGCGAACAGAAGAGCACGGGCTTCTCCATTGAGATAATCAACGTATATGAACGATCCTCCGCTGTGACGGTAAAAACCATACTGAATACCCCGCCTGAAAACAGCTTTCAGGCCCAAAAGATCACACACCCCTACATGATGATCCTGATACCGAAGGACAGTTACCGGAGGGTACAGCTTACCGACGGCACCGGCAAGCTAATCGCCTCAGCCAATGTGCCGGAGCGGATGTAATGCCGCTTTGCAGCGGTATTATCGGGACACAAAGCGTTCGAATAGCACACAGCATTAATTATTTCCACTCATTTTGACCTCAAGAGGCGTTTTTGACATAAATTGTTTCCTCAAGAATATGTGGTCCAATATTATTGGCTTAAGCTTTCTTTTGTTATAAGGTCACTTTTTTCTCCAAAGTTATTCTCAACGAAATCACAAAGAGCATTATATATTTTAAACGACTTCTTAGTTTTTTTAGATTCCACTATAATATCATATGTGATTTTTCACCACCGTTCACCCTACCTTTTTCACTAGCATTCACCCCCCTTTTCACCACCATTCACCCTGCACTATTTTGCAAGGGTGAGAAACGGAAAAGCACAGTTACCCTCAATTTTATAGGTCATACTGCCACTAATTTTAATAATGAGGAGGCGGTATGGGACACAAGGAGTATAACGTGACTGAGATTGTAGATATTCTGAGGAGATGGATTGAAGGGGATGGAATGAGGGAGATAGCAAAGGCTACAGGCATGGATCGAAATACAGTGAGAAAATATATTCGTATTGCTGAGGAGAAAGGGTTCAGTTTCGATTGCAAGGGTAATTTGGATGAGATTGCGTATCTCATTTTCAGTGAGGTGCATCCTGAAAAGAAGGATTGGGTAGAGAACAAGAGGGATCGGATACTTCTCCCTCACAAGGAAACCATTACTGATTGGCTTGAGAAGCAGAAACTCACCCTCACAAAAGTTCACATAAAGCTCCTGAGTATAGGGGTGGATGTATCCTACATTGCTCTTTACCGTTTTTCCCGAGAGCATCTCGGATTCGGGAGCAAACAGATTACTGTACGTATGGCTGAAACCAAGCCGGGAGAAGTGGCAGAAGTGGATTTTGGACGGTTAGGGATACTGTACGATCCGGCTTCTGGAAGGAATAGAGTGTTATATGCTCTGGTGGTTACCCAGGTGTTCAGCCGGTATCAGTATATGTATACCACACAGTCAGGATTTGAAGAGTTTGATCAATAGGATAGAGGAGGCGTGGGAGTTTTTTGGAGGTATTATACGTAGGCTGATTATTGACAATTTGAGAGCGGCTGTGATTCAGGCTGACCGTTATGAGCCCATATTCCAGCGCACCCTGTGGATCTTTTGAGAATGAAGGTTTTACAGAGTAACCAAGTACTTTTCCCAATTTTAATAATTTATCTACATACTCTTTGTGTTTACTACTGGCCATTTCTAAACATCCCTTTGGTTGATTAGTATATCCAAGGTTAAGAATTGTCCTTTTTTTACTCTATTTTTACACGTTCGGAAATACCAAGGTCATCGAGTATCTGAATTAATTCGTGTTCGAAGCTTGTAGCGTATCGCCCATCTATAGTGACAGAGAATTCAACACCTATTTTGATATCTGAACCACTACGCAGCTTGGGAATTATCTTGGTTCCCATACGATTCCAAATCTCTGGGGGAACATCGCCGGAGATTCTAAATGTTCTTGCACTTATACCAGGTCCTGGTTCCGGTTTTGGTTTGGGCTTAGGCTCCTGATCAGAACCAGGCTCCGGTTCAGGTTCAGCTCCAGGGAAAGGACCTACTGGCGGTTCAGGCTCTTTCTTCAGTGTTTTTGCCTTAGACTTTAACAGGAGAAACACGCCTGATTCGAAGTCGACTTCCTCAGAACCAAGCAATTCATTGAACCATACACGCTCATAAGTACCGTCCGGCTTTTGGCCCGAGGCCAATCCGAAATCGCCCTTCGATACGCTTTCTACAATCCTCCTTCGCAGGATGGTATCCGGGTCTAATAAACGTGTTAGCGAACCATTGAGAAAGCTTTGCCTAAGGCTCGTAAGAGGCCACGCACCCGATTCCTTGAGAGCCGGCGGCCAGTTGCGCTCTATATACCCGGCACCCACTGACTCGTTAAGAAGCGCCTGTGATTTGAGTGCGGTGATAACACGTCCGCATAGCGTTTCGCCGCTGCTTGAATGGCCTGCGCCGAGGTCAATGGTCTTCAAACCGTCCGTTTCATGACTGTCCGCGATAACCACAAAACGGTAGCCGCCCCACACCTCGTCCTTAGCCGCTTCCTCCGCATCCGATACATTCGATTGTATGTCTGCACGATCTTCGCGCTCGAACTCACCGCCCAGTGTCCCTTCGGCAATTTCTTTGGCTATTCGCTTCCAGGCAAGTAAAAGCTCGACCTTGTCGCGGAGATCACGACCCGGCTTCTTAATGCACCATACAATCGATCCTGGATACAGCCTGGGCGATTTACCTCTTTGTTTTGTCCATTCTGCAATCTGTTTGCGGATCGTTCCTTTTTCCGCCCATTCAGATTCAGGATTTACTATGACAAGAGCAAGCTTTGGAGTATCCTGAACCTCTGAACCGTTTGTCGGGAAAGGCATGATTGGTATGCTCGCACCTTTTTGAAATTCTTTCTGAACGAGTGCTCGGATAAACGGTTTAGTCTCGCTATCTTCATCCAACGAAGCGCGCCGATCGTTTACGACCTTCTTCAGCCTCGGCTTGTGGCTGATCTTGAAACCGTCCGATCCTACTCTGCGTATGAAGTATGACTTGTCCTCCAGGGCAAATGCAGCGTTATCCACAGAGGTGGTATCAAGGTCATGCTCGCCCAGCGCAAAGCGCAGCTCAGGAAGATGTGCCAATTTATCTATCTGCCCGCCTGAAGATTCGAACATTATCGTCGTTCCCACACGACGATGGATATTCCTGAGTACACCTTTGGTATCGGCGTCGAGCGCGCGGGCATGCGATTGTTCCCCCGAGATATCGGAATCTATAGCGGCGACAAGCCGCGACTCGCCAAGTTGACCGAGCACCATGCTCCTGAATTCAGGTATTTCAAGCGGTGCCGACCCGAGCGTGATGAGCGGCTCGCGACGAGCCTCGGTGAATCCCGTGCGGTATGTCCATGATATCCACTGCGCCAGCATCGCAAGTGTCCCGCGAGTCTGCTGGTACTGGGAGAGTGCCTGCCATTTCCGCTGGAACACGGAAAGTGTAGCCGGATGGAATGGGTAGCAGGTCTCGAACCGGCTGCACAGGTACTCTCTTGCTTTAACCTCGGTGGCGGCGCTGTCTACAGCCGTCCATTCAGATGGAAGCTGAGCCCTGTGCTCAAAGCACCAGTCGGCATATGCCTTAGAGACGTTTTTGCAAATACGTCTGCTGCCGAGGTCATCGAACAGGCGACGTCGTACCACTTCGCTTATTTCTGTTTCGTCATTTGCAATAAGGTCCTTGGCTACTCGGCGGACGACCTTGGTGATCCTTTCCTGCCACTGCATGTCCCAGTCGGTCATCTCGACCTGGCTTCGTGGTAGACTGATCATTGCCGCGCCGTGTATGGTTCCCGTTGTAGCTACCGTGAGATTTTGTAAAAAGGCATAGAACTTTTCAGACATGCTTCGGTGTCGATTGAGGAAGTTCAAAACCTCGTCAAAAAGTAATAATACAGGGCTGCCTGCTGCTTTGAATACCCTGCCCAGAGCAGTGGTGCCGGGTGGTGTGGTTTTAGCTGCTGCTCCGAGCTCATTTACGCCTTTCTCCCCTGCAAGCTGCCAGGCAACGTCGATCCAGGGCGTCTCCCGATTTTCCTGCGGATCCCATGCATTCCCAACGAAAACGGCAACCTTCGCCCGTGGTACCGTACTAAGTCCCGCTTCATTTAGAAGAGTATCCACTCCTGGATATTCCCCGGCCTTTACCCCATTAGTGGCAAGATGGTACAGTGCTGTGAGTGTATGAGTTTTACCGCCGCCGAATTGGGTGATGAGAGTCATTACCGGAGAAGTATTTGTGGTTTCGCCTGAAAGCCTGCGTAATACCATCCCGGTATGTTCTCGCAGTGCTCGAGTGAAATATGTTCGCGAAAAGAACTGTATTGGATTACTGTAATCCTCGGGTGCGGTTTTATCCACAACCTGCTCTAAATGTATGGCGAACTCGTCCGGGTTGAACGACCGGCCTTCTCTCACTTCCTTCCGTGGGATAGCAACCTTATACCATGGTTCCATGGATTATGACTCCTACGCTGCAAGATCATCGATATAATCATTTCGCTTTGACCAGAGCATAGCCTTGACCTCGTATGCTTCCAGCGCCTCAATTACATCTCCACCCATCTCCCGCTCATGATCATTAAGGAATGCATAAGCCTCAGACCCCTCTCCTCGTGCATCTCTTGTGTCTCCGAGGGCGAATAGATAAGTACCGATTGTGTTTTTATTTGGCGCATTTATAGCTTGCACAAACCTCTCCGGGCGAGTACCCGATTTCGGTATAAGGAAATCAATGGCATGATCAAATCCACTCAGCCCTGACATCTTAACTCGGGGGCTGTATCGTACTTTATGTTCATCGAGAAATGTCCGTACATCCTCCCAGAAAAAAGTCGCAACACGCGGTTGAGCCATAACGAACATATCGTTTACCACTATCATAGCCTGGACAAGAGAATGAAGCCGTTG
>Ga0315534_1002186_pt1 | contig 13330 bp, 16 predicted proteins | sample SalMarSW160240MG_FD_203094 | JGI IMG/M metagenome (GOLD analysis project Ga0315534, IMG submission 203094) | Salt marsh sediment microbial communities from the Plum Island Ecosystem LTER, Massachusetts, United States - Salt Marsh Sediment SW1602-40 ... | reverse complement strand
TTTCCATCCTATTCCTTTTACGTTTTTGACCAGATATTCGCGTAATTTTAAGGGAGACTTTATTTTTTTTATGTTGTTGTAAATTGAATCATTGTCGCAGAAAAATTTCCTTCTGTTTTCAAGAAGATATTCTGTTTTTTTATTTTTAAATCTAACCTTCTGCAGCTTTTTGTTTATTTCTTTTTTTGTGCCATTGAGGAGAATATTTTCTTTTTGCATTGCAAGGATTGCTTCCCAGCAAAGTTTCGCTTTTGATTGGGGGGTTAGTATGCAGAAGGCTAACTCCGTAAATAACTCTTCGGGGGTTGCCCTTTTTCCGATTTGCCTGAATTCATTAAGCCTGCATTCAATTTCTTTTTTGAATTTTAAATAGGTCCGTTTTATTTCGGGAGTTATTTTTTTCATTATTCTTCAAATTTCCAGATATATCATAGTGTTTTGATAATATATGTCAAGATGATAAGAAGACTGAATCGTTTAAGAGGACTACCCATTAAAAACCCCTTGACAAAAATCACAGTATGCGTATATTATTAGTAGTTCTATTAATTCTATAGAACAGATAGAGCGGTAGTTAAAAATTTTATAATTGGGGGTAAATATGGGAGAAATAAAAGTTGATTGTAAAAATGAAACGTGTCCCGTACCTTTAGTGGAAACAAGAAAGGCTTTGCGTAAGGCTTCTAAGGGTGACGTGATCGAAGTTATGGGAACGCATCAGTCTTCAAAAAAAGAAATACCTATGGCTGTGGAATCGATGGAGTTAGAGCTTTTGGGGGTTCGGGAAGAAGGTGGTGTGTGGTCTATAAGGATTCGTAAGTAGGGGGATTATATGGATAAAAAAGCAACTTTAATCGTTCATAGCGGAGATTTGGATAAAGTTTACAGCGCTTTCATTATTGGTTTGGGCGCTCTTTCTATGGGTATGGAAGTTTCTATGTATTTTACTTTTTGGGGTCTCGAGCGTCTTAAAAAAGGAAAGTTGGATAAGGCTTCGCTTTCAAGGATGAATATGCTCGGGCTCGGCAGGTGGATGATAAGGCGAAAGATGAAGCAGGCAGGTGTCGCTTCTCTTGATAAAATGCTGAAAGATTTTGTCGAGCTTGGGGGTAAAATACTCGCCTGTGATATGACAATGGAGATTATGAGAGTGGATAAAGAAAATTTAAGAGAAGATGTAATAAGTGATTATTGCGGTGTGGGAACTTATATTAAAGAAGCGATGGAGTCTAATGTGACTCTGTTTATTTAGGGGAGATGAGATATGGAAAGAGAAACGATTTATTTTGATAACGCGGCATCGAGCAGAATGGATGAGAGAGTTTTGGAGTCAATGAAGCCGTACTTTTTCGATGTTTATGCTGTCGCGACTTCCGAATTTGGTTACTCGCTCGGAATAGAAGCAAGGGATGCTCTTGATGGCGCGAGAACAAAAATCCTTTCCGCTTTGGGAAATCCTGAAGGTAAATTGATCTTTACCTCGGGAAATACGGAATCGAGTAATATTGCTATAAAAGGTGTAGTTAAAAAATTGTCCGGGACGAAAGGAAAACACATAATTGTATCCGGGATAGAAGACTTTCCTGTTTTAAACAGCGCGAGGTCTCTCGAGAGAGAAGGATTTAAAGTTACTTATTTGAACGTAGATAAATATGGTTTGGTGGATCCGGATGAGCTTAATGATTCAATTAACGAGGAAACGATATTGGTTTCGATACAGCACGCTAATCAGGAAATAGGAACCATTCAGGATATAAAGGCTATAGCCGGGATATGCAATAAGAACAATGTTATTTTTCACTCTGATGCAACTCATTCTTTCGGAAGAGTTCCTATCGACTTAAGTACATTGGATATAGATTTACTCACAGTTTCTGCTCATACGATTCATGGTCCAAAGGGTATCGGAGCTCTTTATGTAAAAGAAGGCGTTCCTGTGGCGAAGTGGATTGACGGAGGATTCCAGGAGTTTGATTTGCGCGCCGGTGTTGAAAATATTCCCGGAGCAATTGGTTTCGCGAAAACTATCGAACTTATAACGGAAGAAGAGAATAAAAGAATAAAAAATCTGCGGGATTATCTCATAGAAAAAATCCAAAAAGAAATCCCCGATACCGTTTTAAACGGTCATCCCGAAAAAAGAATCCCAAATAATGCTAATATAACTTTTCACTTTGTCGAGGGTGAGTCCATAACGCTTCATCTCGATATGAAGGGTTTTGCCGTTAGTACCGGTTCCGCGTGTTTTAGTAAATCTCTAGAGGCTAGTCACGTGATATTGGGTATTGGAGGCGACCATGAGAGAGCGCATGGTTCTGTTCGATTTACTTTCGGAAGATTTAACAAAAAAGAAGATGTGGATCAGATAGTTGATGCTCTTGCGGATATCGTAGGGAAACTGCGTAAGATAAGTCCTCTTAAAGGAAAAAAGCGAGGTAAAAATGAAATTTCCGTATAATGAAAAAGTTCTTGAGCATTTTAGAAATCCCAGGAATGTGGGAAGTATTGAGAATCCTGATGGAAAGTCAACTGAAGGAAGCCCCGCGTGCGGAGATATGGTTTCGGTTTATATTAAAGTAGATAAAGATACAAAAAAGATTAAGGATGTAAAGTTCGAATCATACGGTTGTGCCTCAAATATAGCTACGGGTTCTATAATAACGGAATTGGCAAAGGGTAAAACTCTCGAAGAGGCTAAAAATATAGACTGGAAGCAAGCATCGGATGCGCTTGGAGGTCTGCCCAAAATAAAAACTCATTGTTCTGTGCTTGCTGTGGATGGTCTTAGGGCGGCAATTGCCAATTATGAGGAAAAACATGGTCTTGTTAAAGAAAAAGTTCCTACAACTAAGGAGATTGTGTTGAAGAGGTTGAAACATGTTATGAATCCTTTGGCTGGATTAGATCTTGTGAGAACAAATTTGATCAGTAATATTAAAGTGGAAAACGGAATTGTAGAAGTAGAGGTGCAGCTCCCCGAAGATCATCAGTTTGCAAACAACATTAGAGAAGAAATTCTGGAAAAGCTGGAAAGTTTATGGGATATAGATGAAGTTACTGTTAGATTTAGCCTTTAAAAGAACGGAAGTGTTAGCGTATCTGAGAGTTGAAAGGGGAGCTTGAGTTTCAAGCTGAAGATGGTAGGGAGGATAGGATAAGATTAAAATAACCTGTGATGAAATCGTGTATTGTTGCTTTTTGCCCGGGGTCTAAGAATATTGGTTTATATTTTTTAAAAAATGAAGAAGGAGTAAAAATGAAAAAAGAAGAGAAAGTAAATAAAATGAAGGAAAAGGTCAAAGAAGCTATAGAAGATATCAGGCCGTCGCTGCAGGCTGACGGAGGAGACGTAGAATTGGTGGAGGTTTCAGGTGATGGGGTTGTGAAGGTCAGGCTTATGGGAGCTTGTTCGGGATGTATGATGGCTCAGGTTACTTTGAAATCTGGCATAGAAAATTACCTAAAAGAACAGGTTCCTGAGGTTAAGGAATTGATTTCTGTCGATTAGAGGTAGAAAAGGAATGTATTCGAATGAATGACTTAAAGATAAATTACTATAAGTGTTCACGGATTGTCGGAGGAAGATGTATGAAGAATGCTCGGTGGTTAGTTTATATTATGTTGGTGAGAGTTCCCGAAGCAAGTAAAAAAAAGGAAGTTCTTACGGGATGAAGTTTTCGTCGAAAACAAGATATGGTATGAGAGCGATGATTGAACTCGCTCGTTGCTATCCGGATAAGCCCATTTTTCTTAAGGATATTGCCGAGCACCAGAAGATTTCTATGAAATATCTAGACCGTATTGTTTCTTCTTTGAAGGTAAAGGGTTTAATTGTTAGAATAAAAAAGGGATATATTCTTGGTAGACCTCCGGATAAGATAAATTGTGGTGAGATAGTAGATGTCCTTGAGGGTTCTTTAAATCCCGTTGTCTGTTTGGATTCGCCTTCAGTTTGCGAGAGGTATAGTGATTGCGAAGCTAAAAAGGTATGGGAGAGAGCCGGGACAAATTTGAGGGAAACATTAGAATCTTTTACATTGAAAGATTTGATAGATGGTAATGTTTAAAAAACTTTTGAAAGGGGGAATGATGGATGTAAAGCATGTAGAAGGGGAAAACAAAGGAAAGATAATGCTTTATGCGATATCGACCTGTGTTTGGTGTAAGAAAACAAAGAAACTTTTAAACAGCTTAAATCTCGATTATTATTATGTGGATGTCGATCTTTTAGATGGAAAGGATAGGGAAAAAGCAGAAAAGGAAGTTGAGAAATGGAATCCTCTGGTTTCTTTTCCGACTCTCGTTATAAATGATAAGGAATCTGTAAAAGGTTACGATGAAGAAGAAATAAGGAGTAAACTCTCAGATGAATGAAAACAATATTTCCCGAGAGCAAGTCAATAAACTATTTGAGAAATTGGATGAAGAGGCGAAGAGTTCGGGGTACCATCTGAATCCCGATGAAGAATTTACAAGAGATTTAGTGGAAGGTTTGCTTGTGAACGAAGAAAGATACGGATACTGGGCATGCCCTTGCAGACTTGCGTCCGGGGAAAAAGATAGAGACCTGGATATGATGTGCCCCTGTGATTATAGAGATCCGGATTTAAACGATTATGATACTTGTTATTGCGGGCTTTACGTCTCACAGGCGGTTGTAGACGGAGGAAAAGAAATAAAAAAAATACCGGAGAGAAGACCCTCAAAATTGGAAAGAGAGAAAATGAAAAAGGAATACGAAACTAAAACAGTCGGAATATCGAAATTATCGAAACCCGTATGGCGTTGTAAGGTTTGTGGTTATCTTTGCGGACGGGATACACCTCCCGGGGTTTGTCCTATATGTAAGGCTAAGAAGGAACGCTTTGAGAAATTTTTGGAATAATGATTAAAATAAGGAAATATTAAATGAAAATTTTTTTAGAAGATAAATCTTCTAATCACAAAAAATTATAAATTGGATATTCGGATTAACTTGAGGAGGAGAAAATGAAGGATATTTCAATTGTTTTGTGCGGTGCGGCAGGCCAGGGTATTCAAACTGTAGAAAAGATACTTTCTTCTATTTTTAAACTTTCTGGGTATTATATATTCTCGACCAAGGAGTTTATGTCCCGGATAAGAGGCGGAAGTAATTCTACGGAGATAAGGGTCTCAGATAAACCGGTTAATTCTTTTGTCGAAAAAATAGATATCTTAATTCCGCTAGATGGGAAAGCGGTCGATCATGTAAAATGGAGAATTGATAATAATACAATAATACTCGGAAAAAAAGAATTTATAGAGGGGAAATCGGAAAAAATATTTGAAGTTCCTTTTGCCGAGTTGGCACAAGAAGCGGGTAATAAACTTTACGCCAATACTGTTACGGTTGGATTGCTTTCCGGTATGCTCGGCATCGATTTCTCTATAGCAAAAGATCTTATAAAAGAATTTTTTAAGAAAAAAAATAAGAAAATTATTGAAGAAAACATAGAAGCGGGGAAGAAGGGTTATGAAATAGGCGAGAAAATGATCGAGGAAGGCGATATAGACTTTAAATTAAAAAGAAATAAAAAGGTAAAAGAGCATTTACTGCTTAGCGGTACCGATTTAGTTTCTCTGGGAGCAATAACTGGGGGATGTAATTTTATTTCTTCGTATCCCATGTCTCCTTCGACCGGAGTCCTAACTTTTCTGTCAAAGCAGCAGGAAGAATTCGGAATAATCGTGGAGCAGGCGGAAAGTGAAATATGCGCTATTAATATGTCTCTTGGAGCATCGTACGCGGGGGCAAGAGCAATGGTTACAACATCGGGAGGAGGTTTTGCGCTTATGTCTGAAGGTTTAAGCCTTGCCGGAATGATTGAAACCCCGGTGGTGATTCATCTTGCGCAGAGACCCGGTCCTGCAACCGGTCTTCCTACAAGAAGCGAGCAGGGTGATTTACTTTTTGCTTTGTTTGCCGGTCACGGGGAGTTCCCGAGAATAATCTTTGCTCCGGGTAAAACGGAAGATGTTTTTACTCTAAGCCTTAAGGCTTTTGATTTGGCCGATAAGTTTCAAGTTCCTATTATTATAATGACGGATCAGTATCTTCTTGATTCTTCATTTCTCGTCCCTTCGATTGACGTATCAAAAATAAAAAACAAAAATCACATCGTGAAAACCAATAAAGATTATAAACGTTATAAATTGACAAAAAACGGCATAAGTCCCAGAGGAATTCCAGGCTACGGTAAGGGATTAGTGGTTGTTGATAGTGATGAGCACGACCAAGAGGGTTACATAACCGAGGATCTGGATTTGAGAATTAAAATGGTGGATAAGAGACTTAAAAAAATGGATTTAATCAAGAAAGAGATAGAACCGCCGGAGCTTATCGGCAATAAGAATTATAAAACATTGGTAATAGGATGGGGCTCTTCGTATTACACTATAAAGGAAGCTTTAAAAAGACTGGACGACAAAAACATGGCTTTTTTGCATTATAAGCAGCTTTATCCTCTTCATCCTGATACTATAAAATATATTAAAAAAGCGAATAAGACAGCTGTAATAGAAAACAATGCTACCTCTCAATTCGCCAAATTGATTAAAATGGAGACAGGAATACAGATCGACAATTCGATATTGAAATACAACGGGTTACCGTTTGGTGTGGAGGAGATTGCAAAAGAGCTTAAAGAAATTGAGAAAAAGGAGGATAGATAATGGATGCTAAAACCTATAATATGTCTAAAATAGATATTGCCTGGTGTCCCGGCTGCGGAAATTTCAGCATCCTTAAGATATTAAAAGATGTTTTATCAGATCTCGATATAAGGCCCGAAGAGCTGGTTATGGTTTCAGGAATAGGGCAGGCGGCAAAAATCCCCCATTATTTAAAAGCGAATGTATTTAACGGTTTACACGGAAGAGCTCTTCCTCCTGCGACTGCTATAAAAGCTGTAAACAGGAAACTTACGGTTATCGCGGAAAGCGGAGATGGCGATATGTATGGTGAGGGAGGGAATCACTTTATTCATACAATTAGAAGGAATCCGGACATTACGAATATTGTTCATAATAACATGGTGTATGGTTTAACCAAAGGACAGGCGTCTCCTACAAGTTTGGAGGGTTTTAAAACTCCAGTTCAGGTGAAAGGGGTTATACTGGAACCCTTCAATCCCCTGGCTGTGGCAATAAGTCTCGGAGCTTCTTTTGTGTCTCGAGCTTATTCGGATGACTTAGAAGAGACTAAAGAAATAATAAAAAAAGCGATAACGCATAAAGGATATGCCTTAGTCGATTTACTTCATCCTTGTGTTTCTTATAATAAACTTAATGATAGAAAATGGTTTAAAGAAAACACTTATTATTTAGATAAGGGTTATGACCCAACGGATAGAAATGAAGCTTTTAAAAAGGCAACCGAGAAAGGAAATCTTCCTTTAGGCGTTTTTTATATAAATAAAGAAAACAAGCCTTTTGAAGAGAAATTGATTGCTTATAAGGAAAGTAAAAAGCCGATGTATGAAAGAGAAGTGAATTTGAAGAAATTGAAAAAATTAATAGAATCGAAAAGGAGATAAAAAAGCGATGGGGAAAATTAAAGTAGCTTTTTTCGATACAAAGCAATATGATAAAGATTTCTTTGATGAAGCGAATAAGGAATTTGGTTTCGATATTAAATATTTTCAAAGCCGTCTTTCCGAAAACAACGTTATTGTCACTAAGGACACCGATACCATCTGCGCTTTTGTAAATGATATTATAAGTAAAGAAATTGCGGATGCTTTATACGATAATGGTATAACTCTTATAGCTTTGCGCTGCGCCGGTTACAATAATGTGGACTTAAAGGCTGTTTTCGGAAGAATACATGTGGTTCGGGTTCCGGCTTATTCTCCGGGTGCCGTTGCCGAACATGCGGTTGCCCTAATATTATCCTTAAATAGAAAAATACATAAAGCGTATTACAGGACTCGTGATAGTAATTTTAATATCAACGGGCTTCTTGGTTTTGATATGGCAGGGAAAACAGCCGGGATTATAGGGACCGGTAAGATAGGTCTTCTTGTTGCTAAGATATTGAAAGGTTTCGGTATGGAAGTCCTCGCCTATGATAAATTCCCAAATAAGAAAAATAAAAAAAATTATGGTTTTTCTTATGTGGATTTAGATACCCTGTACAGGGAATCGGATATTATAACTTTACATTGTCCCTTGATGCCCGAGACAATGCATCTAATAGATAAATCCAGTATTAAGAAAATGAAAGATGGTGTTATGATAATAAATACTGGAAGGGGAAAGCTTATCAATACCGTCGATTTGATAGAAGCTTTGAAAAATGGCAAGGTTGGGAATGCGGGATTAGATGTGTATGAGGAGGAATCGGAGTATTTCTTCGAAGATTATTCGAGTACTATTATCAGTGATGATGTGTTAGCCAGATTGCTGATTTTCCCTAATGTTCTGATAACTTCACATCAGGGGTTTTTTACGAAAGAAGCGTTAACAAATATAGCGAAAACTACTCTAAGTAATATAAAGCTATATTTTGAAGAAAATAAGCTGCCTAATGAAATTTGTTATCGCTGTTCGGAATTCGATTCTGGAAAACCCTGCAGGAAAGAAAAAACAGGAAGTTGTTTTTAGAACGGTTCTTTATAATTCGAAGAAGAATCTTCCCCCTAAACTGGCAGAGAGAAAGAAGTCCGTTTCCGGGTATAGATTCAGGTAAGGAGAAAGTTCGAAAAAGGCGTCAAAAGGTGCGTCCGGAAAGAGGTATACAAGACCAACGGGGAATCGAATACCGATTTCGGTTTCATCTTTAAAGGCAATTCTTCCTCCCAATCCGAAATACAGCGGCATTTCTCCTTCTTCTACAGTAATCAAATTTGAATTATGATAAATGTAATCTCCGTTTAGATGAATATATCCTTCGTCTCTAAATGACCAACCCATTGCCCCACAGAGTGCTGTATTGTGGCTTGTCCAATATTTTGCTGTAATTCCGGTTGGATCACCTACGGCAATCCCCAGCCCCAGACCATGGTGTGCGGTTAAATTTAAAGAACTTAATATAATAATAATAACGAATTTCTTTTTTATCATTTAATCCTCCCGCATTTTTTAAGCAATAATAGTGTATAATAAATTATTGTCAATGTGTTACTGTGCTTTAGTATAGTCAAATAATTGAATTGTCAAATAGTCAAATAAAAAACTACGAATAAAAAATCCTTAGTAATGGGAATAGCGTGGTGTTTTTGTGGTAAATATATGATTTAGAAAATTTAAAATAAAAATAATACGCCCTTGACATAAGTAAAATATTTATATATATAGAATAGAGAAAAATAGGAGATATTATGGCTAAAGAAAAAGAATTTTTGGAAGAAGGTAAAAGATTAATAGAAGAGGGTAGTTATCAAAAAGCCAGTTTTTTTCTTAAGAAGGCGCTTAAGAAAAACCCGGATTATCCGGATATTAATAATTTGATGGGTGTAGCTTTATCTCTTTCGGGTAGGTATAAAGAGGCTGTGAGTTATTTTGAACGAGCTATTAAGAGTAATCCCGAGTATATCGAGGGTCATATAAATTTTGCCCTTACCTTAAACCAGTTAGGTGAAGTCGAAAGGGGAAGCGAAGAGTTTGAGATAGCCGAAAAACTCGAAATGGAAAGAGATTCTGAGATGGAGAGAGTTGAGTTTTCTGTCAGGGCGAGGATAGCAAACGGGCATAAGGAAACCGCTACTTTATACGCTAGTATAGAAAGATATGATGAGGCAATAGCGGAACTCAGGAAGGCGCTTCGATTTGCTCCTAATTTTCATGATATTAGGACATTTTTGGGTGAGATGTATATTAAAATGGGTGACTATGGAAAGGCAAAAGAAGAATTAAAAGAAGTTTTGGAAAGAAGCGGAGACTTCGTGCCTGCCGCTGTAAAGTTAGGTTTTTGTTATTATAAGGAAGATGATAGGGAAATGGCGAGAGAGATATGGGTAAAGGCTAAGGAATTAGATCCGGATAACAAGAGCTTAAAAATGTATCTCGATTTGCCGTAAATCATTTTTTGGTGTAGTGAATCTTAAAAAAACTCTAAATCTGCCCAGAACCGAGTTTTCTATGAAGGCGAATCTCTCTCTGAGAGAACCCGATTTTGTTCGCTTCTGGGATGAAAAGACAATTTATGAAAAAGCTCTTCAGAAAAGAAAGAGCGGAGAAAAATTTATTCTTCACGACGGACCTCCGTACGCCAATGGGCACATTCATCTTGGTCAGGCAATGAATAAAATTATCAAGGATATTATAGTAAAGTACAAAATGCTTAAAGGTTACTATACTCCGTACAGACCGGGTTGGGATGCTCACGGAATGCCCATTGAAAATATTGTTATCAAGAAATTTAAAGCAGATGATGATATCCTTCGTATAAGAAAAAGCTGTAGAGATTTTGCATCTAAATGGATAAAAGAACAGAAAAGGGATTTTAAAAGGTTGGGTGTTCTGGGTGAATGGGAAAATCCTTATGTTACTATGAGTAAAGAATACGAAGGTATGGAATTAGAACTTCTTGCCGAAGTTGTAGATAAAGGATATGTTTATCGAGGTTATATGCCGGTTCACTGGTGTCCTACTTGTGAGACCGCGCTCGCGATTTCTGAAATAGAATACAAGATGATGGATTCCCCCTCTTTGACTTTTACTATGAGAGGAAATGAATACGAAGCATTAGTATGGACAACAACTCCCTGGACGATTGTTTCAAATCTCGCTCTGGCTGTTCATCCGGATTACGAATATGTCGTTGTCGAAGCAGATAATAGGAAATTCCTGTTGGCGGAAGGGCTTCTCGAGAAAAACGCTAAAAAAGCCGGCTGGGATGAATTTAAAATTGTCGATAAGTTTAAGGGCGTGAAATTAGAAGGAACAGAGTTTAAACATCCTTTTACGGACAGAAAGTCTGTTATAAGGTTGGCCAAATTTATTACCATGGATGAAGGGACCGGAATCGTGCATATAGCGCCGGGACATGGTAGAGAAGATTATATTCTTGGAAAAGAAGTAGGGCTCGATATTTATTCGCCGGTTGACGAAAAAGGCAAATTTACATCGGAATCGAGAGATTTTGAAGGTTTGAAAACAGAAGAAGCATCGGAAAAAGTGCTTGAAATTTTAAAGGAAAAGGATAATCTTGTGCATGTGGGTAACATTCAACATAGTTATCCTATTTGCTGGAGGTGCAAGACCCCGCTTATTTTCCGCGCTACCGAACAATGGTTTATTTCCATAGACCATAATGATTTAAGAAAAAAAGCTCTGGAAGTCGTTAGGAATAATGATTGGTATCCGCCTCAAAGTGAAGAAAGAATGTTCGCTGCTGTTAGCGATAGACCCGATTGGTGTATTTCCAGGCAGCGTAAATGGGGTGTTAATATTCCCGCTTTTTTCTGTAAAAAATGCGGAAAAGCTATTCTTAATAAAAATATGATATTAAAAGTGGCAGAATTATTCAAAAAAGAATCCGCGGATATTTGGTTTGAGTTGAATCCGGAAGATATTTTGGGAAAAGATTTTGAATGTAAAGAATGTGGTTCTTCGGAGTTCGAAAAAGGGATGGATGTTCTCGATGTCTGGTTTGATTCGGGTATTTCTTCTTTTGGCGCTCTGGATAAAGAAAATTGGCCGGCTAATATGTATCTCGAAGGTCCCGATCAACATAGAGGCTGGTTTAATTCATCTTTAATGCTCTCTCTGGCTATAAAAGATAAAGCCCCCTACGATAAAGTGGTTACTCACGGATGGATGTTGGATAATGAGGGACAATCGATGCATAAGTCTATAGGAAACGTGACAGCGCCTTCTGAAATCATCGACGAATTCGGAGCTGATATTTTACGTTTATGGGTTGCTTCCGTTAATTGGTCGGTCGATGTTAAGTACGGGACAGAAATAATGCAAAGATTGGTGGATGCTTACAGAAAGATAAGAAACAGTTTTAAGTTTATGCTGGGCAACTTAGGCGATTTTACGGAGTCGGATAAGTTGAAAGAGGATGAGTTGTTACCGGTGGATCGTTTTGTGTTAATAAAACTTAATTCTTTGATTTTAGAGGTCGATAAAGATTACAATTCGCTTTACTATCATAAAGTGTATCGGAAGATTTATGATTTCGTAGTTGGTACCTTATCTTCATTTTATCTCGATATTCTTAAAGATAGGCTATATGTTGAATCAAAAGAAGGAAAAAAAAGGAGAAGCGCCCAGACTGTGTTGTTTGAACTGACAAAAAATCTTGCTGTTATGCTCGCGCCTGTCCTATCTTTTACAACCGAGGAAGTATGGCAGTCTCTGTTTGATAAGGAGAGCTCGATTTTTCTCGCCGATTTTCCCGAAAGCCGTGAGCTAACGGAAGAGGAGAGTAAACTTCTAAGTAAATTCGAAAAAGTTTTAGAAGTCAGAGATGAATTTCATAAGGTTTTAGAAGAAGCTCAGGAAGACAATTATATTGGAAATTCTCTTGAGGCAAAAATAATTATAAAGAGTAATTTAGAAGAATTGAAATATTTAGAAGAGTATTTGGAGGAGATTTTTATCGTTTCAAAAGTAGAGTTTGCTCCTGAGATAAATACTGAGTATTCATTCGAAGGTAATCTGGGTTCGTATGGAGTTGAAAAAGCGGAGGGCGGGAAATGCTCCAGATGCTGGATGCTTAAGGAAAGCGTTGGAAATAATAGTGAGTTTGATACTCTTTGTGAAAGGTGTATTGAAGTTATAAAAGGAGGAGATTTTGACCTGGAAAGTTGATTACGATTATTTTGAAAGAAAATTGAAAAAAGAAAGAGAAGAAGTCCTTGAAGAAATAAGAGATTTAGAACCAAAAGTGGAAGTTAACCCGTTGGAAGACGGAGAAGAAAATACTCCTTTTCCTACTCATATAGCTGATATAGCTGATATTGAGAACAGAATCGACAGAGATTCTTATATAATCAATCAACTTACACAGAAATTGAAAGATATTGATGCTGCTTTGCAGAGAATAATAGATAAAGAATATGGGATTTGCGAGGATTGTAAAGTTCAAGTAAAAAGAGAACGGCTAAAGGTGATACCTTACGCCAGATGCTGCAAAACTTGCGCTGAAAAGAGAGAAAGTATTCCTTGGAAGAAAGAAAGATTGTAAGTACTAAACAAAAATTATTTTTTTTCCCCATCTCTATTTTTGTCCTTTTTATTGACCAGTTAACAAAAAGATGGATTATGAATAACATGCTCTATGGGGATTCTAAAAGTATAATAGGCGATATAGTAAAATTTACGTATATTAGAAATCCAAATTCAGTTTTTGGTCTCA
>Ga0315534_1002184_pt1 | contig 13341 bp, 13 predicted proteins | sample SalMarSW160240MG_FD_203094 | JGI IMG/M metagenome (GOLD analysis project Ga0315534, IMG submission 203094) | Salt marsh sediment microbial communities from the Plum Island Ecosystem LTER, Massachusetts, United States - Salt Marsh Sediment SW1602-40 ... | reverse complement strand
TCCTGTTGCGCGTAGTAAGGGCCAATGCATCTTTTCGCAACACTCTTCACGAGACGGCTGACCGGACCGAAGGCACTTTGGCTTGCGAAAATGGGCGACGGCGAAAGGGACACTCCGCAACTTCGCGAACTCCCCGAAGGAATTCTGCCGAAGGACACATAGTTTGAAAACTTCGAGGCAGTACATGATTTTTCCAAAATCGGCAGGCACAAAATACGGGTCAACGCCCGCCGCATTCTCCGAGACCCAGGACAACCCGGCATGATTCTGGTGGCAAGGGAGGACATGAAAGAGTAAGCTAATGGTTCCATATAATGACAACTGGCTGCCAAGACCTTCGGCGGAAACTAGAGTGCCGATCGCAAGGAACGACGCCGGACGAAACACGCCACACTCGCCCACCCTCGGCGGGCTGCGCCAGCGGGCGGAAGAATTGCTGCGCAAAACGCGAACCAAAGTTGCCACCATGTCGACCGAGGATATCAAGACGTTGGTGCACGAATTGCAGGTGTACCAGATGGAACTCGAATCGCAGAACGAGGCGCTGCACGAGGCCCAAGTTGGCTCCCAGGAATCGCTTGCTCGATTCGTCGACCTGTACGACTCGGCTCCCGTTGGCTACTTGACGCTTGACCGCAACGGCCATATCGAAAAAGCCAACTTGACGGCCGCCACGCTGTTGAAGGTCGAGCGGGCCGAGCTGATCGGACAGCCACTGGCACGCTTCTTCAAGGCGGAATACTCGGACACGCTTCAACTGTATGTGCGCGAGGCTTTCACCACTGGGACCAAACAGTCCTGTGAATTGCCCTGTACGGCGTCTGACGGCAGCAGCTTCTACGCCCAACTCGATAGTATCGTCACGCTCGATGGCGACTCGCCACGCTGTCACACGACGCTGGCCGATCGCACGGGGATCAAGCGTGCCGAGGAAAAACTGGTTGGGTTTGGCCGCTTGCTCGATGATTCGTTAAACGAGATATACATATTCGATGCCGACTCGTTACGGTTCTTGCGAGTGAACCGGGGCGCCCGCGAGAACCTCGGCTATTCCATGGACGAACTACGAGAGCTCACACCACTGGAACTGAAGCCCGAGTTCACGGCCGACACTTTTGCTGAATTGATTCGTCCGTTGCGTACCGGCGAGCGATCGCTTATCGAGTTCGAGACGATCCACCGTCGCAAGGATTGCTCACGCTACCCGGTCGAAGTTCACTTACAGCTTTCCAACTTTCAGGGATCGCTAGCGTATGTTGCAATAATTCTCGACAATACGCGGCGCCAACGGGCCGAAAGAGAGCTTGGGGGACATAAGCAAGCGCTGGAACTACTGGCTAGCGGTGCATCACTGAAAATGGTGATGCAAGCACTGGTCGAGGTCGCCGAATCGGCAAGTCCCGGTATGTTGGGCTCGATATTGATTCTGGACCGGAAAACGATGTGCTTCAGTGAAACGTACGCGCCCAGCCTGCCGGAATTTTACAACAACGCGATTGTTGGCCTCTCCATCGGCGACGGCGTCGGTTCGTGTGGAACTGCCGCGTATACGGGCCAGCGCGTGGTCGTCGAAGATGTAATGACTCACCCTTACTGGGCTGATTATCGCGACCTTGCGGATAGAGCCGGGTTGCGGGCCTGCTGGTCGGAGCCAATTACTTCTTCGAGGCGTGAGATCTTGGGCACTTTTGCAATGTATTATCGCGAACCTTGCCGTCCTAGCGATGACGATCTGAACTTGATTCGATCAACGTCGCGCCTGGCGGCACTTGCAATCGAGCAAAGACAGAACGAGGAGGCGATTAAGGATGCCCACGATCGACTCGAGACGAGGGTCCAGGAACGCACGGCCGAATTCGTGGCTGCGAATCGGCTGCTCAACGTGGCTTTGGAAGATCTCGAGTCCGAAGAGCGCCTGCTCCGGAGGCTCATTGATCTGCAGGAGCAGGAGCGCCGAATGGTCGCCCATGATATTCACGACGGTTTCGTCCAGGATGTCGTCGGCGCGCACATGCGCGTGCAGTGCATCCACAGCGAGGCGGATCCAGACGCGAATGAGGCAACAGCGCAGGAAGTGGCGGCACTATTGAAAAAGGCCATTAATGAGGGACGCCGTCTGATAAGCGGGATGCGGCCGATGGTGCTTGACGAAAAGGGCATTGTTGAATCAATCCGGCATCTTATCGCCGACGAGGAATCGCTATCAGATTTGGTCATTTCCTTTGACCATGATGTCCGATTTGATCGCCTGGAACCCAAGCTGGAAGGTGTCATCTTCCGGATAGTCCAGGAGGCGCTGAACAATGTCAAGCGACACAGCCAGACCAATGACGCGGCCGTGAAACTGACGCAAAAGGATGGCAATTTGATCGTGATGATACGAGATCGCGGAGTGGGTTTTGATCCCAAGCACTTGTCGCGGGAATGTTTTGGACTTCGGGGCATCCGTGAACGGGCACGTCTTTTCGGTGGTACGTCTCGGATTGAGAGTGCTCCGGGCGAAGGGACCACGGTGTACGCCCAGCTGCCCATTGACCTTGGGGATTAGCAACCGATGTGAAGGTAGAGTAAAGCCCTCAACAGGCTGCCTTTTCTTCTTGCCCGCGCCGGTGCGTTAGAGGGCCGCTCTGAGCCCCAACGAATCGACAAAGAAACCACGAGAGAAGCCAGAAAGGCGAGTTTCGCGACTGACCACCTCCTGGTCGCTCCAGGTGCCGGCCTCGTCGGGCCGGGGCTTACAACAGCAGGTGAAGGTGGTTTTGCATTTCGACGTGGAACCCGGCATCGACGGCCAACGGCTGGCGCAGACCCGGCAAGTACCCGCGGATCCAATCGCGGCGGTGCTCAAAGTCCTGCTGGGTCACCATTGAGGTGCCTGTCTGTTATCCGTCTTGCGTCTTTGGGAGTGCTCGTCTCTCCTGTCGCCCAAAACCGGCCAGCTTGGTGGCCGGTGCGCGGAGAGCAACCGCTCGTCCCGACGCACCCTGGCTCAAGTTGTTCATGTGGCGCCGCGACGGCGGCGGGATGACCCATTGACTTCGTTTGCGGGGTCAGATGGCGACGGTCCGGCGGATTTCCGGCTGGACTGCAGATGGCGACTGCTCGTCCCACCAACGCAAGGATGAAGGAAGTCTCCGTTGGATCGTTGCGTGGCGAGTCCGTTGGACATGATGCACGAGCGATCAGTATCGAAACGAAATACAGCGAATGAACCCGTGGGCATATTACGGATCTGTCTTCAGCAACAAGCACAAGAGGCCGATGTACTCCGCGCGGCCAAGGTGACGCCATCGATTGAAAGCAATGGCCGCCCCATCTACTTCACGGGCACTGTAGCCAAGGAAGTGCGTCTCGGGTGGGTAACGCTGGAGATTTCGCTGCTCGAACAATGGGAAGAGTCTCTTCGATGGTTTACTATGACCGCGCGAGAACGAATCGAATCGCCCGAGTTCTCTCAGATGCGGCAACGGGAGATACCCAACCGCCTACGCCGGCTGAATTCACCGGCGGTGGCGTGAAGCATCACATCTCCGTTGTTGGTCGCGTTCCGCTGGGCGTACGCGCATGGCGACAGATGTACCTGTCCAGGAGGGGAATCATCCCTCCAACGTACACTTGTTTCTGGTCCGGACAAACGAGATAAATGGAGAAAAATTTGGACGTAAGCCCACGGTCGCCGGTCGCGGCCAGACTTGCCGACAATTCGACGCAGGAAATCCCGTCCGCAGAACGCGACATTCTCTTTGCGGTGCCTGTGTGGTAGACTCGTGGGATGAGGTGTTCTATGAAGTACAAAATCGCGCTCTACCAGTCCGACGAGGCGTACAGTGCTTCAGGCGCTGGCTTGCCAGATTGTTGGTCTCAAGGAGAAACCCAGGACGAAGCCATCGAGAATGTCAAGAGCGCTATTCACGATTGTCTGGTGGTCGTCGACGACAACTTGAAGGATGCGGATGTCCGTGAGGTCGAGGCCGGTGTCTGACGATGCCGAAGCTCCCAGGCGTCAATCACCTGGATGCGGTTCGCGCACTGGAAAAAGCAGGCTTCCGTATTGCCCGACAGGGAAAACACATTGTGATGACCAATGATGAGGGCAGCATCCTGACGATTCCTCTGCGCAATCCTGTCAACGCATTTACTGCGATGGGTGGTATCGTTCCCAACCATATAAACTACTTCACGTGCCACGACCTGAAGCTAGAAACCGTTTAACCAACGGAAATTAAACATATCCGAGTGCCATTCGTGTCAGGCCCCTTTTTTGCTTGGGTATCCCTCGGTAGGATTCCCAAGACCAGTATGGAACCGCAAAAGGCCAATGCGTCAAAAAAGGTTCCTGACACCTTTTCGTCCGGTGGGATCGTGACATTGAAGCTCGACATCGGCGGCGAAGGAAAGCACCAAGATGCCTGGAACCTCAATCCCAATCCACTAAAAACCCTGGGCCCCGGTCGCGGCGAGCCGATTCCTCGCCATATCGTAGGTCGCGCGGATGCCATTCCCTTTGCCGATCACTGTGCCGACTGCATCATTATGGAGCGGGTGCCGCTCAGGCGTGCCGCGCTCGTCGAGATCGCGCGGGTCATCACTCCCCACGGGGAAGTTCTGTTGCGCCATGCGGTTCCGCCGAACTTCGATCCACACGGTTTGGCTCGGCAAATAATCCCGGGCGGTGTGTCGCAAAGATTCATCCGCATCGGTCGACAGATTCTTCAAGAAACCTGTTTCCAACTTGGCGACAAATCCACACGTCTGCCTGGTTGACGCAAGCCGTGCTTTGGACGTCAACACCCGAGGGCAAGAGTCGTGGATCGGTGAACTGAACCTGGAACGCGCAAACCGAAATAATGTCAACTATCGTGTGATGACCCGTTCCGGCCTATTTTCCCACTGGACATTTTCGCCAGAGGCGATAATGTGTGAATACTGCCGCGGCCCCGCGGTCGCGTGAATTTTCTCGTTCGACGGAACTGCACGATGAATTCCCTCGGTATTGCCAAGGCTGGATTTCTGGTCGCGGCTGGACTATCTTTCCTGCTCTCCGTTTACTTGTGGTTTAGCGGCCAAAAAAACGAGGGAGTGTTCGTGGGCCTGTGGGTACCATCGATTTTGACGCTCGGTGCCCTGCTGCTCGTCGGACGGAATCGCTGAAGACACCCCCAGCTTCTTCACGAGTCCCTGCAGAGGTTGCCAACGCGCTGGCGAAGTCCGCTCCGGGTTCGACCCAACGCGGGAAGAAGGTCCGGGGCTGATTTGATGTGAGCCGGTTTCCAATCCCGATTTCGCTGAAACATTTCCCGGTCATCGCGTGATTGCAGTGTGTTTAGAAAACGGCTTCCTGCAAATTCAAAAATTGATCTTGCGTTGAAGTTGCCGAGATTTGCTCGCAGAGGAGCCGCGCATTCGTGACCGATTTCGCCATCTTTATCTTTGGTCTTGTCGTTACCGCCATTGCGGGCGCGTCCGTCCTGGTGTTGTTGCTGGTCGGCGCCACAGACGATTCGCCGGAGTCAACCCGCCAGCGCCCCATCTGAATCGATCTGCATCGTTGTGCCGTCGTGGTGATGCGGCACCGATAGTGCGCGTCCCTTTACCTTGCAATCCCGGTAAGAAAGCAAAGAATCCTTAAATGCTTGGCCAACGCGAAGAAGAAGCATCGCGTGAGCGCCGGCCCGCCTCCATTGTCAGCTTACGCACACGTCTCGTGGCTCAAGAAGCCGTGCAGGCCACAGGTGCACATTGGTCGCGGTGGATTGTCGGAAAAGCGTCTTTTCTGCTGATTTCCGAACTGCGGTATATCGCAAAACTGCCGGCTTTGATACACGGCACGCCGCTTTGGTATACTGCACGCCATTGATCGCTGACCGGGTACCACAACTCGCGACCAAGGCGATGCAATCCGCTTGCCTGGCGTTGGACATGATGGCGGCTTAAGTTTGCGAGAAAACGCTCGCTCTGCTGTTCACCGGGTACGTTCCCCTTTTTTGTGGCGGGAGACAGTGCAATGAGATCCATTCACGTTCCGGCATTCCTGTTGGTCTGCGGCATCAACCTCTGCAACGCCGCGGAATTCGAAGCTCCAGTGCGGCTTGCGTGGGAGGGCGGGGCGATTCGCGTCGAAAGCCCCGGCTACGCCGCGCCGTGCTGGGCCGACATCGACAACGACGGAAAGAAGGACCTGCTCGTCGGGCAGTTCCGCGATGGAAAGATTCGCGTCTTTAAAAACCAGGGTGAGGGTGGATTTGCAGCCGGCACGTGGCTTCAGGCGGAAGGCGACGCAGCGGAAATTCCGGGCGTGTGGTGATGCACCAGTTCGACTCCACAGTTTGTGGACCTCGACGGAGACGGACATGAAGAGATTCTTTCCGGCTCGTACTCCCGTACGGGATCGGACATGGCAGGTCTGTTCCAAGTCCTGTGGGGCCAACCCGATGGCACGTTCAAAAAGGCCGAAGCACTGCACGGCACGGACGGGGAACCATTAACGATTCCATACGATGGCAGGAAGGAAATTCTCGAGGGAATTTGCACGCGCCCCACGGCCGTGGACTGGGACGGCGACGGCGACCTGGATCTGGTAGTCGGCAACTTCGCCGGCGGCTTTTACCTGTTCCTCGGTGAAGGCGAGGGCCGGTTCCATCCGCAGCCCGAACCGCTTCGGACCGGCGGCGGCCGGCTGACAATCCAGGGTCATCACAGCGATCCATTCGTCGTGGACTGGGACGGTGACGGTGATCTTGATCTGATGAGCGGTTCGAGCGTGGGCGGCGTGTTCTGGGCGGAAAACACGGCCGGTACGGGCAGACTCCCTGAGTTGAAGCCGTTCGAAACGTTGATCGAGCCGGGACGAAGAACTCCGAGTGGCAAGCCGCTCACCGAAGACGATTTGCAAGGGCCGGCTCAGGCAACTCGAATATGGGTCGACGACGTGGACGAGGATGGCAGTCTGGACATTCTTGTCGGCGACAACGTGACGCTGGTCTCTCCCGCCGACGGTCTCAGCGAAGATGCCCTGGCGGACAAGCTGGAAGAATGGAACAAGGCCCTCCGGGAGGTTTCTGCGAAGCTGGCCGGCAAAAACGTGGACAAAGACGAACAAGACGAGGCGCGACAGCGATTTCGTGAACTCTACGCAAGTCGCTCAGAGTTCATGATTGAAGAGCGAACCGGTTTTGTTTGGCTCTATCGGCAGAAGTAACGCCGCCCGAGCCGGCAAATCGGTGTTGGTGCCACGGATGGTCTGTCCGTTCGAAGTGTGGCTTTCCACACCGGCGCGACTGCGGAACGGAGTACCACAAATGGTCGATTCGTGGTACGTCAAATCAGAGGGGCAGCCCAAGGGCCCCTTTACCGCGAACCAATTGAAGAAGCTCGCTCTTCAGCGCTCGATTTCTCCACGAACCGTTGTCCGTAAAGGTGCCGCTGGCAGGTGGGTCCAGGCGGGGCGCGTCAAGGGGCTCTTTCCTCAAAAAGCTGGTCCAGCAAGCGATCCGACAGACGGTGCAGCCGGGACGCACCAGACCGCCGAAGCGTCCGTCAACGAAATGCCAGCGGTGCTTTCCCCGAACCGGCGCGTGGTACCTCGTCTGATAGTCATTGGTTGCCTGATCGTGTTTGCGCTGGTAGGAGCTGCAGGATGGCTCCCGACGGTGTTCTTCTGTGCGTCTGTGGCATTGCTGTTGAGTTCGTTTCCTCGTTATCGGATCAATCGCCAGGAACTCCAACGTGAGTTTGTCCTGTTGTTCTTTCCCGTACACATCAAACGCTGGTCCCTGCGGCAATTTGAGGCTATTGAAACCGACCTGGAATTTCATTTGCCGTTCTGGACAGTCATCTTTTTTGGTTGGAATTGGCTGATCGTCCGATTCTTGGATTTCATTGTGCCGTGGATAGGGGGGAGCTACATCATCTGGCTGCGAACCTGGAAGAGGAGTCGCATTCTCGCCTGGCAAGGCAACGGAGAAGCCGATTTCAAGGCGAACATTGAGACGCTGCAACAGATGACCGGCCTGCCGATCGAGCGCCGATAATAGGACCGATGTACCAGGCACTCGATTTAAATCGAGAGCGATGGAGGAACATCACATCGAAAATCTGCCGCTCCATCCGTAAGGCCGCCGCTGATGTGCTCCGACCACCTAGCGAATCGTCGATCTGTTTGAACCCGTTCAACGTCACGAACTCAAGCAGGATGGCAGCCGCCAAATGTTTGTCACGAAGTTGTCATCCGTCCATCGATCTTTGCTGAAGTTGTTAGCCATCAGTTCGAGACAGTATGGCAAGTAACGTGCTGAGGGCACTTCTCCGCCCGCGGAGACTACCGTACGGAGCAGGCTCGAACGAAGCCTTCCAAACGTAAGACGCGAGAAACCCGGTCGCCCTGCCCGCGTCACGCAGCCGTTGCATCGATCACCGAATCACACGCGACCGTCGCAGGCTAAAAACAATTGACGCTCCCAAATTAACTCCGCGATATTGATTCTCCGAACCGCGGAAATCGCTATTCAGCGGTTTCCACTGGTCAAGCGGTCTTCTCCGCTGCGCTTTCGGCAACGTCGGGAATCTGTCGAAGGACGAGCGACAGCATGATCCACGTCCAGCCGTTGAAGAGTAACTCCAGCCCCACAAGCAATCCGATCACCCACAATGCACTGGCCGGGAACGTATCGTAGATGATTACGCCCGCCAGCAACGTGACAAGTCCGTTGAGCAACGCCCAGCCCCACTGCGGAAACTGTTCCACCAGCGCCACGATGATTCGGAAAGCGCCGACCACGATGAAGAACGCGGCAATAAACATCGTCAACAGTGCCGTCGATTCGACCGGCGTGTCTCGAACGGCCACCCCCGCCATGACGTACAAAAGACCTACCAGCAACTGAAGGAACAACGCGCTCCACTTGCCGGCCCAGAAAGCGCCGATAATCGTGAAAATGCCACCGATGATAAGGACAATCCCGAGCACCATCACCGCCGCGTAGGATGACATGAACGGATAGCCGATTGCAACAATGCCACCCAGCACGAGCAGGATGCCCAGCAACAAAAAGAGCCACCAGTGCCTTTGAGCACGTTCCGTCTCCTGGCTGAAGGCTGACCATGCTCGGCCGATGTCCCGCGATTCGTCAGTACTCATCGAAGTTTCTCCGTTGCCGCTGTTGGGAAAGGTTGACGCCCTCCATTATATCACCTCCGGCAGCCGATTACACTTTTCTGAGGAGGTGCGGATTTCTCCGCCACGCTTTTGGCGTGGACTTGGTGCCCCCAGCCGGCGAGCAGCAAACAGGATCGTTCCGGGGACGACGGCGAGCGAACACGTCGGACCTCTCCGGAACGCCCAGCGGCGGGCGCGCAAACAGGCGGGTAAATGTCGTGATTTCGTCGAAATCGAGGCCTCCGCCGACAGGCGCCGGCATCGGACCTTGAATCGGGCGTCGTGTACAGGCAAACCTTGGCAGCATGTACGCTGTTTCTGTGGCTGGCGTCCGTCCTCTACTATCATTTACATCCATATCGTCCGCAACGTGACCTGCTGGACGGTAGCCTCCTGCGCAGCGGCACTGGTCGTGTTCGCGCCCGCGACTGTCGTCACGGTGACCCATCTCAAGGAGGACCTGAACGCCTCGTTGTTTTTCGTCATCGCGCCGGCATTTCTCCAGTCGGGTTGTTCCTGGTTTGTCTAATGGGAACGATGGTTGCTCTGTCGCCCCACCATGTGAGCGTCGTACGGTCGATGATTGAGGGATCGGGATATCTCCGCGTGTTGATGCCGTTTTCCTCGATGCAAAGGATCGGTTTCGACGCCTGGCAAAAGGGAAGTCTGTTTCTTTCTCCCGCCTGTTTGCTCGTGCTCGGTTCACTCATCGCGGCTTTTCGCGGTCAGCAGCGGCTGAAGCTGTGGTGGATGGGCGCGGCGGTGGGGGCGTTCTTCTTTTTCTCCAATACCACGGTGGTCCGGGACCGCCAGTTCATTCCCCTCATCCTGCTCGCCGCGCCGTGGATTGCCGATGGCCTGGAGACATCAAGGACTCAGTTTGTGTTTCGGTCGCAAGGCCGGCTTTTCCGGCAAACGCTTGTCGAGTTCGAGGGATATCATCTTCCGCTGACTTGCCGCGCCGTGCACTGGCTGGTGCCGAAAGAGCGAAAACGAGGGAGAAAGCTTGCATATTTTGCCGCAAGGATCACAATAAGCTCCTGCGCGGCGACCGTATTGCCGGATCGCCTTTTTCTAGCAGCTGACCATGAAATATCGGCGTTGGGGGAGGTTGTCCTTATGAGATGCTCTCATCGCTTTCCAGCCGGCCTTCGGTCGCGCGCCGACATCGCGCATTCGGTCGAATCGCTCGAAGGGCGATTGCTGCTGGCAGCCGACCTTGCCAGTGCGCTTGAGCAGACGTACGACGTGAATGGCGACGGACAATTCACGCCCGCGGACATTCTTCGAGTGGTGAACCATATCAATCATCACGGACCACATGAACTAGAAGAAGATGCGGATGGCGGTCATCAACTGGATGTGAATCACGATGGTGCGGTCACGCCTGCCGACGCACTGGGCATGATCAACGCCATGAACTCGAATTTGCCGATCATGGGCGCGCCGAAACCATCTGGAGAGGACGCGCAGGTGGCGTCCGCCGTAAATGCGATTGCCGCCGATGTGGCGGCGGCGGTTACGCAGTCCGTGAGCGGCCCGGTGCCGACGCCCGCCGGAGTCGCCCAGGCGGTCACGGGCGCGGTTCAGGCACGAGGTGCCGGTTCGCGGAGTGCGTCTCTGGTTGGCTCCCATTCCGGACTGCAGGATTTGCAAGTCACGGTGGAAGTCCGGTTCGTGACACTCAACGACAGTTTTTTCGACGAGATCGGAATCGACTTCGACTTTGACGTCGACGATGCCGTTTCGCAACTGCCCGTTGATAACGACGGTCCTCAAATCGACGTCGACGTCGACGTAACGGGGCAGGGGACCGACAAGAACGTCTTCGTCGATCCGGGCGACTTCCGTTCTCTCGTGTCCCAGACGCCGCCCTCGTTCGGATTTGCCATCCTGACAGACGTGGAAGTCTTCTTCCTGCTCGACGTCGCCGGATCGGGGCAAACGCCCACAACAATCAAAACGGCCACCGCCACCATCATCAATCCGTTCTCGCCAGACCGACCGGTAGTAAGTACCGTTTTCTCCGATAGCAAGTACGACTGATCCAAGTACGACTGATCAACGAGCTGGTTGCGGCGTGCCGAGACGGAGATTCCAGTAGCCGTCGAGCAGGAATTGACCTTTTTTCGTGATAGAACAAGAAGGTTGCGGAGGCTTCATGCGTACTCGAGGTGGTGGGCCCTGTTCGATGATCGCATTGCTGCTGGTCGCCGCGCCCGTTTCGGCCGACGGCCCGAAAGTGCCGACCGCCAATAGCAGGCTCCCCAACATCGTGATTCTGGTGGCCGACGATCTGGGATGGAGTGACGTCGGGTACCACAATTCGGAAATGCGCACGCCGACGATCGACCGGCTGGCCGCCGACGGCGTGGAATTGGATATGCACTATGTCCAGCCCCAGTGCACACCCACGCGCGTCGCGCTGTTGACCGGCCGCTATCCCAGCCGTTTCGGACGCCACTGCACGCAAGCGTCGAACGAGCGCGCCCTGCCCGAGGGCACTCCCACCATCGCCTCGCTGCTCAAACACGCGGGGTACCGTTCTGCCATCGTGGGAAAATGGCACCTGGGATCCTTGCCCGAATGGGGCCCGAACGGCTACGGCTTCGATTTTTCGTACGGTTCATTGGCGGGTGCCGTCGGCATGTACGATCATCGTTATCGGTTAACCCGTCCGCGCTTTACCCGGACCTGGCATCGGAACCACGAATATGTCGACGACGAGGGACACGCGACCGATTTGGTCGCCCGCGAGGCTATCCGGCAGATCGAAAACGCCGGAGATACACCGTTGTTTCTGTACGTGCCGTTCCATGCCGTTCACGTGCCGCTGGTCGAGCCCAGGCCCTGGATTCAGCGAAACGAACATATTGTCTCGGAGGACAGGCGCCTGTTCGCGGCCGCGGTGACGCATCTGGACGACGCCATTGGCCGCATTGTCGACGCACTGGACCGCACCGAAACACGGGCGTCCACGCTGATCATTTTCACTTCCGACAACGGCGGTTTGCATCATCATCGAGGCAATGTGTATCCGCCGCCGGATCCGGCACTGTCCGATTTCAGCTCGAATGCTCCGTTGCGCGGCCAAAAGGGGCGTGTTTACGAGGGGGGAATGCGCGTTCCTGCCTTTGCGCATTGGCCGGGGCGTCTCGAGCCGGCATGCCGAACCGCTCCAGTGCATGTCGTCGACTGGCTGCCCACGATCATCGGCCGGACGGGCGTGCGTACCGATCGGAATCTGATGCTGGACGGACACGACATATGGGCGGTCCTTACAGGCGAAAATGCATCGCCGGCTCCCCGAACTCTGTATTGGGTGTGGGGAGTGAACCGGCAGCGAGTCGCGCTGCGTCACGGTGACTGGAAGATCGTGCGCGACGAAAAAGAGGAGGAGTTCGAGCTGTTCCGCCTGGACGAAGATCCGTACGAAACGACGGACCTGGCCCAGTCGGAGCCCGAGAAACTTGCCACGCTAAAGCACCTTTTTGAGCAGGAAATGAAACGCGATGCCCTTTGATTCCCGCACACGGTCGCCCATCGGGCCTACGCCGGCAAGACGACCAGCCTTGCTCCGCGGGCTGCTCGTGTTTCTCTGCGTCGCGATCGTGCCTGTCATGCCGGCCAACTCGGCCCAGGGTTCTGACAACGGCCCTTTTCAGGCCACCGGCTTCAAGGTGGGAGAAGTGTCGGCCCGCACAGCGATCGTCTGGACGCGGTTGACGCTTCGTTCCCGTCGCAATCCTTCGGACGGTCCCCAAGTGCGGATCGACTACCAGCCGTCAGGGGCCGATGTGGGCCGCCGTGAGCGCGAGGTGGCCGGCGTTGTCTTTCCGGATGGTGTGACGGCGCGGGACCTGCGCGAAGCGGCGCCCGGCACCGACGGCGACGTCCGCGTCCGTTACCGACCGGTGTCTCAGGAACAAGCCTGGCGGGAAACGCCATGGCGCCCCGTGCGGCCACTCCGCGATTTTACACGCCAGTTTCTGTTGCGTGATCTCGCGCCGGATACGCGCTACGAGATGCGTGTCGAATCGCGTGGTGTGGACGGCCGGCCGGGTACGCACCAGACGGGATCATTTCGCACGGCCCCGCTGATGTCGGCTCCCGCACGCATCGTGTTTACGGTATCCACGGGGCAGGGCAACGACGACCAGGATATCCCCGAAGGATTCAAAATCTAT
>Ga0315534_1002183_pt1 | contig 13343 bp, 15 predicted proteins | sample SalMarSW160240MG_FD_203094 | JGI IMG/M metagenome (GOLD analysis project Ga0315534, IMG submission 203094) | Salt marsh sediment microbial communities from the Plum Island Ecosystem LTER, Massachusetts, United States - Salt Marsh Sediment SW1602-40 ... | reverse complement strand
CTCTTCAGGTGCAGATTCCTTGTGTTCCTCTTCAGGAACTTCAACAGGAGTGTCAATAGGATCTGAAGGTTCTTCGGTTGTGATTACATCTTCTACAAGCTCAAGTCCATCAAGTTCTTCGAGCTCACGAAGTTCATCAATATCTGTGATACCCTCAAGAGATTCTTCCACAACTTCTTCATCTGTGGTTTCTTCTTGAGGTTTCTTGATAAGTTCAATCTCCTCAGGCTTCTTTGGCTTAGGAGGTTTAATTTTGATTACTCCGGGTAGTCTGGTTTGGGGTCCCATAATTCGAACCTTGATTCCTATAACTCCAGGTTTGAGAACTGCTCTATCATCAGCTTCGTCAACAAACAGGTCCGCGGGTTCGCCAGTCTTAGCGATGACGCCCTGTTTGAATTTCTGATACCGGGCTCTTCTGCTAGAGAGTTTACCCTTAACGATAATCTCACAGCCAACCGCCCCTGCTCGCATGACTCTTCGTAGAATCCAATAGGCCATTCTGCGGAATCGAACGCCTCGCTCTAGCTGTCGTGCTAGTCTTGATGCCATAACTGCAGCATCTAACCATGGGTTCTCGATCTCATTAACTTCAACTTGAACATTCTCAATACCAAATTCATTCTCAAGAATGTAGGTTAATTCTCTAATCTTGGCTCCTCTTCGGCCGATGACCACTCCAGGTCTTGAAGCATGAACTACAACTTCTGTTTTCATAGGCATTTTTCTGATTTCTACACCACCGTAACCAGCAGCGTTGAGCTCAAGGGCCAAGAATTCATCTATTGCTAGTTTACGAGAGTTCTGCTCGATGAAATATTTTACAGCCGACATTTAACCAACCTCTTCTAACACTATTTCCACGTGAGAAGTGTTCTCAGTGTACGGAGTACTTCTTCCGAAAGCTCTCTCTATGTATTTCTTGTAGGACCGACCTCTGTGCGTGACAGAATGAGCGATTCTTAGTCGGTCAATATCTAGACCCTTATTGTCAGCATTTGCTTCTGCATTCTTCAGAATCTTCAGAATGTAGCTTGATGCCTTGACCGGATGACCACCAGCCATCCATTTCTTCATTCCCGAGTGGTGTCCACGCTTCTTCTTATGGCGTCGATAAGGAATCCATGCTTTCTCTTCCATAACCTGTTCGAGGAGTTCGACTGCTTTATCTAGCATCATACCTCGAATTTCAGCACAGACTTCTCTGCACTGTTTTGGAGAGACCCGCATATTCCTTCCACTTGCTATGGCCGTTCTGTCTGGGTCAATGCCTATGATTGAATATCCATATGATGGCATGTTGCCTCACTTCCGCTGTGGGACTTTTCAGTGCTCACTTTGATAGTAAGCTTTCAAGTCAATATCGCTATCAATAACCACTCCAGACCCTACCGGCACACGTTTACAGGCTGTTCTCCGCGAGCAGAAATTGTTGCCTGCACTGCTTCCATCAGTTCTGAAACAGTCTTGTTTCATCTGCGACTAACTCGGTTTCGGAATAGGTTTAGCATTTAAATCTATTCACATAACCGAGTATTGACTATGGATTATTACCAAACTCAGCTGTGACACGTTTCAAGATTGGAGTTCGAACAGAATCATGAACAAGCTTGATTCCAGACTCTGTCAGTGTCCCCTTTATATAATGGACACCTGCAGACTGAATGTAAACTAGTTTTCTATTCTTTAGTTTCTGGAGACTTCCCAACACGATTTGAGTGATCTCCTCCTCAGAAATATCGAGCCCGCCACCAGGAGTCTGTAAGGTTTCACTCATCTTTAGTATATTTCGCATTGAACTGAGTTGACGTCTATGACTATCATATGGATTTGAGTACATCCATAATAGTACAATCAAGTCAACTACATCGAGACCAATGTCTGGATTCCTTTCCAGTGCTTTTTTAGCCACGAGTTCAACCATTGGCATTCTAATCACATACCAGTACATTTGAAACCTATTCAATGAATCGCATTGTTCATACTAAATTCACACTACTCGCCGTCGGTTGGTAAATATGTCCATTACGTAATAGGCGTTCTAATGAACTATCAACTGATGACTCCGATATCCCCTTTTGCTCGAAGTGATGAATAATATCGCCAACCTTGAGTTGACCTCCGCTCTTTGTGAGCAATTCAATGATTTCTGAAGATACATCTTTGTCTGAGAGCTGGGAGGGAATTTCTTCTTCAGTGATAACAAGCTGAACAATCCACGGTCGTGGAAAGATTAGTGCTCCATTAGTAGATAAGCTCTCCACTTGTTTTTCAACCCAAGACCAAGCAAGCCCATCTTCTGTTGTCAGTTCCTCTAATCTATCAAGAGTACATGATTTACCACGGGCCTCTTTCTCCAAGATAGCCAGTAGGCGTCTTCGTTTTCCTTCAGGTGCAGGTTCATCACTCTTACTTGTGATGTCATCCGCACTGACTCGCTCTGATGGCATCAAAGCCTTGACTCGCTCACGAGACCGCTCCACAGCATCATTGAATTCAGTTCCACCCTTTGAAGCATTGAATTCTTTAACCGCAGTAGAAGCTTGTTGTGGAGAGTCAAATAATGCCAAATTTGCTTTGGTGATGTCAATGATGCTCCCACAATAACTGCATCTCCTCCGTTTCTGACCTGCAGGAGCATTTGTGAACCCTTTGCACTTTGAACACATGAATACTACGAATTGCTTCACAAGGAATACCTCGACTTCACTAATCTAATACCAGTCTGAGTATATAATGCTCCCTCTCTCTGGTCAAATAAATAGCATTATATCATGAGTGAATTGCGAGAAAAGTGGGAATGCGAAGATGGCAAAGAAAGCTAAACAGATTGATGTTGACCCTAGATTGTGTAAAGGCTGTCATATTTGCATCTCTATTTGTCCTCATGGTGTGCTGAAGAAAGCAGATGTGGTTGACAATAGAGGATTCTATCTTCCGATTGTTGCAGATCTTGAAGCGTGTAAGGTCTGTCGTCTTTGTGAAATGGAGTGTCCCGACTTCGCAATTTCAGTTGTAGAAGTCGAGAGTTAAGAAATTAAAAACTAATGATTTCTTACTCGGATTCTATGAGCTATAATAATACATGCAATGATATATGATTAGACGCTGAATTGATTAGTCTAGTAGGTGTTCCAAGTGTCTAATCCGGATATCCAAGTTCTTCTAAAAATACGAACCGAATTGAACTCAGAGGTAGATAGACTGAAAGATATGATTGCCAGATTAGAGGACCATATTATATCTCTCGATGCTCAAATTGCTAGAGGTAGTTTCGTGACTGCAGATGCAGCAATTCCTAGACAGGGCACACCAGCTTCTACTGTTGAAACTAAAGAACCACAGACGGTTAGCATCATGAATAAAGCAGGCAATCTTGAATTAGGAATGGTCGAAACAATAGAACAGACCATGAGAATAATTCCTGCCGAACATGCAGTCTATGATATCACACGTGGTGCATTCGCACGGTTCTTTCTTGAACGGATATTAGGAAAGTTCCAACAGGAAGATAGACATCGTGTTGAGAGTGGAGAGATTGAATGGGAAGATGCATTCGACTTCGAAGTAAGCGCAGAAGATAATATACTAGATGAGATGGTCATTCGTAATATCGGGGACGATGCTAGACAAAAAGAGATACATAATGCGCTTCGATGGGCATTGGAAAAGACATATAGTGCTAAATGAAATTGAATGTGGCGCCTAAAGGGACTTACCTTAACTTCCATTGCAAAAGATTATATCACGGATTCGATTGCTCTGGATGTAGCTCATTGAGTAAAAGTCCGGAGAGGAGCAGATGACGTCACATCACGAGCACGAAGATTTGGCAGTTAATCCTCAAGTGATTGTATCCATGGTGCTCAGTGCTCATGAATTTTACAAAGAAAAGAAGATTGAGAGCAGATATGAAAAGATGGCTCTTGATTTAGTCCGACGTTTTGTATCCCGCGAGGGACTTCCAAGAGAAGAAGACCCATTCTTCTCCGCCGCACTCTATATCGTGACTAGACATCCATGGAGTCATCCAAACCCACTCACTAAATCGAACTTTGCGTCCAAGCTTATAATGAAAGAATCAAGCCTGGAGTGGTATACTGAGAGTATCTGCGAGAAATTAGAATTCTCAATATTTCACGATGCAACTCAATTGCCATTCTTCATGGATCCTCAGGGAACCATCGCTAGTGTCGTTGATTCCGTTGTTCGTTCTAGCGTTGGAGAGGAGGTAGTAAGTAGTATCATCAATAGAAGTGTAGAAGCTCCTCAATATCTAGCAGAAAAGATAGTCGACCAACTCTGCAATGTCGTCAAAATAGTCCCTTTGGTATTTCAACAAGAACTCTACAATTTAGTTCGTCGAAAGATTGAGGTTGAGAGTGAGCTACTCTCAGCTCAGATTAATCGACGATAATAGTTTCTTAGGAGTTCTCAGGCTGAAGAGTTACTTCTTCTACGAATCTCCGACCAGCAACTACTTGATCAATCGAATGTATCACAGCACCTGCCTGCTCCAAGATGTCTTTTATCATATCATAACGCAGGTCATCGCCCTCCAGAGTGATAGTGATGCTCTCTGTATTCTGGTCAACTTCTTTTAATGAAATGTTGAGACCACTCACGTGCTCATCGCGAGTCAGCATTAATGCAAGATCCGTTAATCGCGGACTATGCGGTTTCAAAACGTCCAGTACAATTCTACGTATGCCGTGAGGCAATAATTACATTCCCCATGTTTGACCGTCAGGTCATATTTTTCTGTACCAGTTGCTTCTGGTACTGGCTTGTTAAACCTTGCGAATGGGAACCTAATTAAAAAAAAGACGGATTTACTAAATAGTTGGATATGTAGCGCGATTTATTCATACAAGGTAGGCAATTCCTCAAGGCTTATATCAAGTTCAAGAGGATTATAATATTGTTCTCAACTACGTTGAGATACGCCGGGATGATTCAGGATGGACTCTGCTGCGAAACAGGATAGACTAGATAAGCATGATAAAGATAAAGAATCAGACAATTCGATCATGCCTAATATCAGATCAATCAAATATGATTCAGGTAGAACTATTGATATCGATGTAGCTGATTTCAAAGGCCATCCATTGTGGTCGATTCTTATTGAAACTGCTAGGAATAATCCATTATTTCCAAATCGAGCAGGTTATGCACATAGTCAGATTATTCCTAAGAACCCAAAGATTACACCGAAGGAACTTGCAGGCAAGCTTTCCATTACAGTAGGAGAAGCTCTTGCAATTCTTGAAGGTTATGAGATTCCTGCAAAATAATCCAGTGCCATAAGTCGCTATTTTTATGTGAATCCACTGAGCACTGGATAGGTTTGGTACCTATGAGTGAACTAACTGGATTTAGAGACCCTAGATATGCTGAGGCAGTCACTAAAGAAATTAAATCTCGAGGAGAAGGGAAGCAGCTTCGTATCGTTCATGTTTGTGGAACGCATGAAGATACAATCAGTCAGCATGGACTCAGGTCACTTCTCCCTGAAGGACTCAATTTGGTTGCAGGTCCAGGGTGTCCGGTTTGTGTATGTGCAGCGGAAGATGTAGACATGGGTATCGAACTGGCACGTCAAGGACATATTATAACGACCTTTGGTGATATGTTTCGGGTCCCCTCAACAGAATCCTCACTTGCAAAAGAACGGACAAAGGGTGCTGATGTCAGAATTGTTTACGGAATAGGTGAGGCAATAGAGATTGCAAAAAAGAATCCTGAGAAAGAGGTCGTATTCATCGGAGCTGGGTTCGAAACAACTGCACCAACATTAGCACTTGAGATAATACGAAAACCACCATCTAATTTCTCAATATTGACATCACTCAAGATAATTCCTCCAGCAATGGATTTGCTTGTAAAGATCGAAGGATTCAATGTTGATGGATTCATTACTCCAGGCCATGTGTGCGCTATTATTGGGACAAATGTCTTCCAATCTTTTGCTGAGAAGAACAAGACTCCATGTGTAGCTGCAGGTTTTGAACCGCTTGATGTTCTCGAAGCAATCAGAATGATTTTAGTTCAAATCGAAGAAGGTAGAACAGACTCCGAGAACGAATATACTCGTGTCGTTCGTCCAGAAGGAAATATCGCGGCACAGAAAGTATTAGGTAAAGCTTTTCGTATTGGTGACGCGCCGTGGAGAGGTTTAGGTATTATAGAAAAATCAGGGTACTTCATTAGAGAAGAATTTGCTGAACATGATGCGAGAGTCAAATTTGACTTCCCCGATATTGAATCAGTGGATCTTCTACCAGGATGCAGGTGTCACGAAGTAATCTTGGGAATGGTGGACCCTCTAGATTGTAAGTTATTTGGAAAACGATGCACTCCAATGGAACCCTATGGGCCATGTATGGTAGGTCATGAAGGGACATGCAGGATCCGTCATGAGAATGTAGATTTATGAGAATAAAATAAGAGGGGAAAGCTTGCACATGCTCTTAGTGATTAGAAGGAGAGAATGGGTCCATTCTTGGTTTTTTGGGGGCATCCAACGACAATGACTGAAACGTGCATAGCTCTCCCTTGCTATAGTATAGGGGATAAAGGAACAAAAGTCAGCTTGTGTTCTAACAGACAGTTAGTCAGGTGTCACTTTTGTTTCATTTTTCTCTCTACATCTTTGAGTTCTTTTGGAGTATTGAAGTTCACAAAGGTACTTAGCTCAGGATCAAACTGGTTGAGAGTTTCAGTGGAAACATATAGAACATGTTGAATTCTGTCAAGAAGATCACTCATCTTACGTGATCCTTTCTCCATAACTTCCAATCCACGTGCATATGCATGTTCAGCATGATATACTGAGTGAAGTGGTTCAATATATCCAGAGGGCCAAGAAGGAACTATAGCTCCATGTCCAGGAATAAGCTGAATGAGCATCTTGAGGAGATCTGGCTTAGCTAATGGTGCATCAACAGGGAGTAGAATTACATGCGTAGTTTCTGTATGCTCAAAAGCTGTAATTGCACCGGTCAGCGCACACTTTGGTTCACCCTCTGGATCAATCACAATCTTCGTGCTCTTAACGAATGGTTTGAGGGTTTTTTCTTGCTCTTCATCAGAAACTGCAACAAGAATAGTGGAGGTAACTTTCCGCGCAATGTCTAACATATGGGATATGAGGGGTTTTCCTTGGAACTCAGCTAATGCTTTATCTGAGCCAAACCGCTTCGATGAACCACCAGCAAGAATTGCCACGGTTATATCTTTCATATTTTCCACCGAGTCCAGCGACTAATCCAACGTAAGATAACTTCTTGCCTATGGTGATTCTTCATGGGGTGTAAGATATTCAGTTATCATAGCTGCAATCTGTCCATCGGTATAGTGTTGCGAAGAAATGGCGCCACTAGCGCATGTCGATGTGCAGGTTCCACAACCCTTGCATAGAGCTGGATTGACCTCAGCGTATCCCCGCTCGTTGAGAGCTACTGCATTGTATGGACAGACAGAAATACAAACTTGGCATCCGGCACATCGTTCTTCATCAACAATTGAGTAATAGGGTTCAATATTGATCTTCCCCCTGCCCATGAGTGCCATCGCACCAGATGCCGCAGCCTTTGCTTGAGCAACAGTGTCTGGGATATCCTTGGGACCCTGAACCATTCCAGCCACAAAAATACCATCATTGAATGAATCAACGGGGCGTAGCTTGGGATGAGCTTCCAGCAAAAACCCGTCAGGTGAAAGACTAAGATTTAGAGCATGTGCAACACTATCTGTTGAAGCCGATGCCACAACTCCAGTGGATAGAACGACGAGGTCCACATTGGTAAGCTGGATGGGCTTTCCAAGAAGTGTGTCTTCACCCCTGACTGTCAGGTTTTGTGTTTCATCATCCTGCAGAATCTCTCCCACGCGTCCGCGGATGAACGTGACACCAGCTTTTGCTGTACTCTCATAAAATTCTTCGTACCCCTTACCAAAGGTTCGGAGGTCAATATAGAAGACATAGATATCGATGCCAGTCTTATCACGGATCATTCGAGCTTGTTTAATAGCGGTCATGCAGCAGACTCGAGAGCAGTAGTTGTTAGTCAGTTCGTCACGACTTCCAACACATTGAATATAGACCATCTTCTTTGGTTTTTGAAGATCTGAAGGTCTCACAATATTGCCTTGTGTTGGTCCAGCAGAGCTTAGCATACGCTCTATTTCACCAATATTTACAACATTCGAAAATTCGCCATAACCGTACTCTGGTTTCTTTGTTGCATCAAATAAATCGAAACCTGTTGAAACGATAATTGTACCAACTTCGATATCGATGATTTTCTCATCATCATCATAGTTGATAGCTCCTGCCTCACATTTTTCCTTACATTTTCCACATCGGACTGCATCAACACCCAGACAGTTTTCCATATCAAGAAGATACGCTGATGGAACAGCCTGTGCAAAGGGAATGTAAATCGCTTTTCTGTATGACAGACGTGCTTCGAAATCAGCAGGAATATCAACAGGACATATCTCACTACAGTCACCACAAGATGTACATGTATCAATGTCAACATATCGTGGTTGCTGCTTAATCTTTACCTTGAAGTTCCCAACAAATCCATCTACTGATTCTACCTCAGCGAGGGTCAGGAGATCAATATTGGGATGAGCATCAATCTCAGCCATTCGAGGAGTGAGAATGCAACTAGAACAATCTAGTGTCGGAAACGTTTTGTCCCACCGGGCCATCTTACCCCCAATACTAGGTCCCTTCTCGACGAGGTGAACGTTAAATCCTGCATTAGCAAGGTCGAGAGCAGCGCTGATTCCAGCAATCCCAGCTCCTACTATGAGCGTTGATTTCTTTACCAAAACCTCCGTTTCTTCTAGTGGTTCAAGTAGTCGGGTTCGTGCAATTGCCATTCGGATAAGATCAATTGCTTTTTCAGTTGCTGCTTCAGCATCATCTGAATGAATCCAAGCGTCGTGTTCTCTAATATTCGCAATCTCTAGAAGATATGGATTGAGCCCAGCCTCACGCATAGCTTGTCTTAATGTAGGTTCATGCATTCTTGGACTGCATGCTGCGATTACCACACCATCAAGCCGACTGTTTTTGATGTGTTCTTTCAAGATTAGTTGACCGGGTTTTGAGCATACATACTTGTAGTCATCTGTTATCTCAACGTTTGGCAATGTGCGGATAGCTTCTTTCACTCTTTCAATATCAACAACGCTAGCGATGTTGCTTCCACAGTGGCAAATGAAGACACCAATCTTCTTCTCAGACATTTTCTTTATCCTCGGATTCCTTGCAGCCTATGTTTTTGATGGTACTGTATTATTCATACTACTACCATCAGATAACTGCGCCGTCGATTTGGAGCAATAAAGTGTTTCGGGAGGAGACTGTAGGGTGTTATGTTAGATAAGAAGCTAACGAGTTTAGAGGCGTGAGTTCTTAATTAACTAAAGTCTAGAATATCACCATAAGGATAAAAAGCCAGACTGGACCGAAGACACATACATTTGGAGGCTACGCCATGTCTGGAAAGGTATGGAAATACATCACAGAAAAGATTGCATCGGAAGGTGCTTGTCACTTCTCTTTGCTTGACCCAGATCCTCTCTCAACCAGCATTGAGAACGTTGTTGAACAAGCAGTACTAGTAGAGAAGGCTGGAAGTGACGCTATAATGGTTGGAGGAAGTACAATCTTTGGAGTCATCGATGAGGCAGTAGCACAAATTGGAGAAGCTGTTGAGATTCCAACCATTCTATTCCCAGGAAATATCACTGGTGTATCCGAACATGCAGATGCAATATTCTTCATGTCACTTCTGAATAGTACCAATCCATACTGGATTATTGGAGCTCAGGCACTCGCTGCTCCGAAAGTCAAGATGTCAGGTATTGAAACAATACCAATGGCATATTTAATGGTAGCACCTGGTAAGACAGCAGCATGGGTTGGAGATGCAAAACCATTCCTTCGGGACAAACCAAAGCTTCCAGCAATGTACGCTATTGCGGCAGAGTTGATGGGTATGAAACTTGTATACCTTGAGGCAGGAAGTGGTGCAGAAGGTGGAGGAGTACCCCCAGAGATGATTAGTACAGTTTCAAAGTTCATTGAGATACCAGTTATAACTGGCGGTGGTTTCAATGACAAAGCATCCGTTGTAAATGCAGTGAATGCAGGTGCCTCGATTGTTGTTCAGGGAACGTACATTGAGAAACAAGTCCAACAGGATAAGGGCAAAGGTCTCAGGGAGATTATCCAGGGACTCAAGGAAGCAGGCGCCAAGAGAGTTTAAACAGCTGCACAAACCTAGACATCGATAAGACCAGCAGTTGAATAACAATCATTCTTGTATGAGCTTAAAAGCTCCAAGCAAGACCGACTACTGAACCTGAATGTTGGTCAACAAGGCTTACAGGTATGAACTGGCCCCCAACAACATACAGAGGTCATCCCTTGCTCAACATGCAGGAGTATCTCGTTTTACCTATAACTGGGGTCTCGAACAACGAATTGCACGTTACAAGAACAATCAGGGTGACGACAGGTTCCCTGACGCAATGAAACAACATAAACTCCTTACGTCCCTGAAAAAAAACAGAGTTCTCATGGATGTGCGAAACCTCGAAGTGTGTACCGCAGGAAACCCTGAGAGACCTCCATAGAGCGTTCAAGAACTTTTATCGTGGACTCAAGAGTGGAAAGATGATAGGATTCCCTAGATTCAAGAGGAGAGGAAGTAGGGACAGCTTCAGACTATACGGAACCATCAGATTCCATGAGAGAGCAATCCAGCTCCCCCGGATTGGAAAGATCCGGATCAAGGAAAAAAGGAAGAGTTACCACAATGGTAGGATTCTCTCGGCATCAGTGAGAAGGAGAGCAAACAGGTGGTTCGTTTCAGTCACTGTGGAGGAGGACATATGTAACACACAACCCGTAAGAGGTTCTCCAGTAGGAGTAGATCTCGGGGTCAAAAACTTAGCCACATTGAGTGATAGTACTACTTTTGCTAACCCCCGAGCCAAGGGAAGACGATTGAGGAAACTTATTCAATTACATAAATCCCTATCACGAAAGAAGAAGGGGAGCAAGAACCGCGAGAAAGCTAAACTGCAACTTGCCAAGATGTACCTGAAGATTTTCAATATCAGACAGGACACACTGCACAAACTGACCACCTACCTTGCCAAGAGCCACAGTAAGGTAGTGGTCGAGGACTTGCTAGTGTCAGGGATGATGAAGAACCGAATGCTAGCAAGAGCTATAGCTGATGTAGGATTCTATGAATTCAGAAGACAGCTGGAGTACAAATGCCAGTGGTACGGTTCTGAGCTGGTGGCAGTATCCCGAACATTTCCTTCATCAAAGATGTGTTCACGATGTGGGCACAGAAAGAAGGAACTGTCACTCTCAGAGAGAATGTATGAGTGTGAACAGTGTGGGTTGGAGATCGATAGGGATCTTAATGCTGCACTGAATCTGGTCGCCGTCAGTTTGCCGGAGACACAAAACGCCTGCGGAGAGGAAGTAAGACATAGCAGATCTTCCGAGATTTGCAATGCAGCCTCGATGAAACAGGAACCGAACATCATTCCAGACTCAATGTCCAGAAATGTCTAGGTTTCGGGGAACGGTTTAAATACTTGGCAACCGTTGTTGATTGTTCCAAGAATTCTCTAAAGATTTTCAAACACCAAATTGTCAGGCGGTCTGTTATACTGAGAACATTGGTTAATTCGTTAGACTCTCGTCTGATTAATAGATAACTCTAACAAAGATTTATCTAGCTCTTGACAGTCCTTTTTGATACTCGACCCATTGGGAGGTTTGTTGAACCGTGTCATCGAAGACTGAAATGTTGAAAGAACTTCTTTTAGATTTGAGTAGAGCCTCTCAAGGTAATGTGGAAGCTAGCGCAATCATATCAAAATCACAGGGACTCACTATCCATTCACATTATCCAGAGGGTATGGATACGAGTAGGATTCCTGATGAAGATGTAATTGCTGGAAGGGCAACACAGATTCAAGAAGCAACTAGAAAAGTGTTCAAACAGCTCAAACGTGGTCCACTGATTAGAATGCTTATCGAGGGTGAGAGCGGGTATATCATCATATGCGATGCTGGAGCTGACGCAATTCTAGTTGTGCTCACGAATAAACGAGCAAACATTGGATACATGTTCTTCTCAATGTCGAGAACTGCACGACGTATTGATCAAGTGCTTTCCTAAGTTTAAAGAACAATCAAGTGCAATCCGTCACTTTTATCTGTCCACTAAATGAGAAGCAATAAGGTCAGTGAATGATTGTGTCAGAAGAAAAACTCAAAGAAACTGGAGCTGATGAAGAAGAAGACAGCTGGGATAAATGGCGGCGTGCTGGAGTTGTAGCTAAAGAGGCACTTGCCCTAGCTCGTCCAATGATTGAGCCTGGCACGAAAGTACTTGATATTATCAATACTGTCGAAGACCATATCCGAGCTAACTCATCTGGCACCTCATTTCCTTGTAATATTTCACTGAATAATATCGCAGCTCATTATACATCTCCTCTCAATGATGAAACTGTAATAGAGGAAGGAGACCTTGTGACTGTGGATTGTGGATCACATGTAGATGGTTGTATTGCAGATACAGCTTTTACAATTGCACTAAATCCAGACCATGAGGCACTTGTCAAAGCGGCAGAAACTGCAACGAAAGTGGCAATTAGAATGATGAGACCTGGTGCAAAATTGAATACTATTGGTGCACTCATTGAGGACACCATAACAAGCGCGGGATTTCAACCAATCAAGCAACTTACAGGACATCAACTGAAAGAGTATGAACTTCACGCTGATAAACAAGTGCCTTGTGTGAGTGGAAAATCAGAAGTACTTGTAGAGGAAGGCGAGTTCTATGCAATCGAAACCTTTGCTAGCACGGGCTCAGGGAATATATCCGATCTACCGAATCCGACAATCTATCAACTACTACCTGTGAGAGTGCCGGTGAGATTCAAAGGGTCAAAGCAGTTTCTTGGCATTGCTAGAAAAGAGTACAAGGAGTTCCCCTTTGCAGAGCGCTGGTTAGCTGAACGTATGAAGCATGCTACTCTCAAAATGGCAATCAAAGAACTAAGACAAAATGGTGCACTTTATGGGCATAATATCTTAGCTGAAGAAAAGGGTGAATTTGTTTCACAACATGAGCATACAATCATCATTACAGAAAAAAGCCATGAACAAACCACGTAGAGCGGAAACTCAGAAGTATTAAAAGAGAATTTGCCCAACTTGTTATTTGTGGGTCCGGGAGACTGTCCTCGGTACAATGACTTGACAGTGAATACTGGCGGTTATG
>Ga0315534_1002181_pt1 | contig 13350 bp, 12 predicted proteins | sample SalMarSW160240MG_FD_203094 | JGI IMG/M metagenome (GOLD analysis project Ga0315534, IMG submission 203094) | Salt marsh sediment microbial communities from the Plum Island Ecosystem LTER, Massachusetts, United States - Salt Marsh Sediment SW1602-40 ... | reverse complement strand
GCAGGGTGCTTGACTCCCTGCCCCAAAGCTCATTTCCGGGCCCCCAGACTATCAGCCTTCACGAGGGTCCCTCAACCTTGTAAATGAGCCGCCAAACAGGGTGGTGCCGACCCGCTACACGACTTTGTGCCCAACTTGAAGCCCATCACGCCATGCCAGCTGCATCAGCTCCTCTCTCCAAGACCACAGAGACCCAGTGGACGCTCGTCTTCCTGGCGGGTCTTGGCGCACTGCTCGTCTTCAGGGTTGTTGCCCTTTACGTGAATGGCACGGACCTGTTTTTTGACGAGGCGCAGTACTGGGCTTGGAGCCAGGAGCCGGCATTTGGATACTATTCGAAACCGCCGCTCATTGCCTGGATCATTCGTGGATCAACCGAGAGCTGCGGCCTCAGTGAATTCTGCGTCCGCCTGCCGTCCCCGGTCATCTACACAGGTACGTCCATTGCCGTGTTTCTTCTCGGGCGGCGCCTTTACGACACGCGCACAGGGGCGCTCTCAGGTTTGGCGTTCGCTACCCTTCCGGGCGTGGCGCTGTCGTCTGGGTTGATTTCGACAGATGTGCCGCTGCTCCTGTTTTGGGCACTGGCCCTCCTTGGCTTATCCGCAATGTTCGACACCCGCGGTCTGTGGCCGGTGGTGGTCCTGGGCTTGGCCTTCGGTGTCGGTCTGAACGCCAAGTACGCGATGGGCTGGTTTTTGGTCTGTCTGGCCGTCTACCTGATCGTCGCGCCGGAACGGCGCACGATCCTCAAGGACGTGCGATTGTATGCCGCCTTGGGGCTTGGGCTGTTGATGATCGTTCCCAATCTTGTTTGGAACTACACCAACAGCTTTGCGACCTTCACGCACACCGCCGACAACGCAAAGTGGAGCGGTTCGCTGCTCAACCCCGGCAAGGCTCTGGAATTCTTCGGTGCCCAGTTCGGCGTCTTCGGTCCCATCCTGTTCGGTGTCCTCTTGGTGATCGTGTGGCGGGCTTGGAAGCAGCGCCCAGGCGAGCCCGATCGCATGCTCCTTGCCTTTTCGATCCCGATCATTGCGATCATCATGTTTCAGGCCTTGATCAGCCGCGCCCACGCCAACTGGGCAGCGACGGCCTACGTGGCCGCGACCGTTCTCGTCGTTGCAACGATGATACGAGACGGTGCGTGGGGTTGGCTGAAGGCATCGTTTGCGATCAACATTGCGGTCCTCATCCTAATCGCTGTGGGAACGACATCCGCAGGCCGAATTTCTCTACCTGTTCAACCGGACCCGTTTGCGCGCGTTCTTGGTTGGGAGGAAGTCGCAGCGGCAACGCAAGCCGAGCTTGAGAAAGCCAGAGGAGAAGGGCGTCCCTTCTCCGCCGTTGTCACGGACAACCGTTCCGTCGCCGCTGAGCTCCTCTACTACATGCGCGACGAGCAAACGCCGGTTCTGTCTTGGCGGCGGGGCGGGCACCCGCGTGATCATTTCGAGCTGACGAGGCCTTTGACAACGTCGGTCACGGGACCGGTGCTCTTTGTCACCATCAGGAAGGGCGAGCCCGAACTCTCCGAAGCTTTTGCGACAGCGCAGAAGGTCGATGTCCGTGAACTCCCGGCAGGTGACAATGCAACGCGCCAGGTGACGTTCTACGCGTTGTCGGGGTACAAGGGCCGATGAACTCAGCCGACCGATTCGGTCAAGCCACGAGCCATCAATCTGAGACACAGGCCGGCCTGTCGGAGACGTTTGTCCTTCTCGACAACAACTCTGGCAGTGGCCCGCCATCGTTGCTGTTTACCGATCCGGTCGAGATCATTGAGGCAGAGCGTCCCGAAGACGTACCCGCCGCCCTCCAGCGTCTTGAAGCAGCACTTGCGAGCGGGCTGCATGCGGCCGGTTTTCTCTCCTATGAGCTGGGCTATGTACTCGAGCCTAAGCTGGCATCGTCAATGCCGGCCAATCGTACCGTGCCGCTGATTTGGCTCGGGCTTTATCGGCGCCCGACCGAGATGACGAGCGGGGAGGTGGAGCACTGGCTGGGAACCCACACGCGCAGCGGAACCTTTCATTTCACAGACGTCAGCCATGCCTGGGATGAGGCGTCCTACCTGGAACGCTTCGCCGAAGTGCAAGACAAGATACGCGCCGGTGACATTTATCAGCTCAACTTGACGTTCAAGACGCGCTTCAGACTTTCTGGCTCGCCACTCACCTTTTTTCTCGACCTCCGCCAGAAGCAGCGTGTTGCCTACGGCGGCATCGTTGATACCGGCAAGGTGACGGTTCTTTCGGCGTCGCCTGAACTCTTCATCGAGAAAGAAGGCCGCACGATCTTCACGCGTCCGATGAAGGGAACCGCACCTCGTGCTGGAACACCAGCAGAGGACGCGAAGGCGCGCGAAGAACTCTCAACGGATGTGAAGCAGCGCGCAGAAAATCTGATGATCGTTGATCTGATGCGCAACGACATCGGCCGCATCGCGGAGATCGGCAGCGTTCATGTGCCGGATCTGTTTACCGTCGAGACATTTCAAACGCTACACCAGATGACCTCAGGCGTGCGTGCGACGCTCAAAGGGGGCGTGGACATGTCCGAGATCATCAGGGCTATCTTTCCACCTGGCTCTATCATTGGCGCGCCGAAGATCCGGGCTATGGAGCTTATCCGTGAACTCGAGACCGAACCGCGCGGCGTCTATTGCGGCGCCGTTGGGCACGTTTCCCCGGATGGGAAGGCGCTCTTTAATGTTGCAATTAGAACGGCGGTGATCTTTCGCGACGCCGCGGGCGAAATGGGCATCGGCTCGGGCATCGTCGCCGATTCACAGGGTGCCAAGGAATACGCCGAGTGCCTCCTCAAGATGAAGTTCCTCACCGACCCGGTGAAGCGCTTCGATCTCATTGAGACGATGCTGTTTGAGCCCGGCAAAGGTATTTGGCTTCTCGAACGCCATATGGAACGGCTCAGAAAATCAGCGCAATATTTCGCGTTCACAATAGATGAAGACCGTGTTCGCGAAGCCGTGTCGCAGTCTGTGGCTGGCGCACACGAACGATTGAGGATTCGACTTCTGTTATCGGAGGACGGCGCGGTAACTGTCACGACCGCGCCGCTACCGCCACCAGACGCAAACGCTGTCATGAGGTTTGCCATCTCCAAGACTGCCGTCGACAGCGAGGATCTTTTTCTGTTCCACAAGACCACGCGCCGCGAACTCTATGACCGGGAATGGCAGCACTACTCAGAATCTGTTGGTGCTGATGAGGTCATCTACTTGAATGAGCGCGGCGAGCTTGCCGAGGGGAGCCGGACCACGATCTTCCTTGAGAAGAACGGTCGCCTCCATACGCCATCTTTGCAGTGTGGTTTGCTGCCTGGGACGCTGCGGGCGGAGCTGATTGCGGAGGGCCGTGCGGTAGAAGCCGTTTTGACACTCGATGACTTGCGATCAGCCGATGCGATCTTTGTCGGAAACTCGGTCCGCGGCCTCGTACGCGCGGTCCCGGTCGCATGAGGATTGGCGCTACGACGCCTGCTCCTGCAGCCTACCGTTCGTGAACAGTCTTCTCGCCCGCGGCCACCGGGCCAACGTTCGTTTCATTGACCCCGTTACTGCCTATGAAGGCGATGCCCAAGAAGGCGAGAGCAGCGAGAGTTAACGCCGCAGCAACCGCAATCTCAGCCGAGGAGCGGCGCACACGCGCGGCGTATAAGTTCAGACGGTTGAATTGAAATCTCATGTCGCGAGTAAGTCCTCGATCGCGCTCGTTCCGCCAGAGCGCGCAGTGCCGCGCGTCAGAAACGCACAGCGATCTTCGACACCTAGGACTTTTCTAAAGACCGCGCATGGTGCAGCCGAGGACGAGGACGACCTGAGCCAGGAGCAGAGCCCAAAACTCGTTGCCGATGAGGAAGGGTATCTCGGCCCCGAAGAATTTCATGATCAAGACGACGACCGTCAGGACGACCGAAATCATGAACGTCAGAATGCCTGGCGCTTTAAGTCCCATCTGTTTTGCTCCCTCGATGCTCACGCAGATCCTGCGATCCCGGCGACCTTGCCCTCAAACGAGGCTGATTCGGAAGGCCCCTGGCGTCTTTTGCGGCATTTGCTCTAAGGCGCGATTCAGCGCCCTGCCGACCCTGCCGTTTCATTAGGCAAAGAGTGACGACAAGGTGGCGAAGTGGTCGAGAGGAGGCCTTAGGCGGGCGCTTTTTCGCGCCGGCGCGGCACGAGCAGCCGATGCAGCAACAGGATGAAAATAAGCACGATGAATAGCCCCAGAATGACCATGGCGGGGTGCTTTTCCCACAGGAGAATTGGGCTGACACGTCCGTCGGTGACGAGACGGACATCCTCAACGAGCACCGATGGTCTGAGCGCACCGTCCCCGCGCAGCATCATGCCGACAGCCGCGGTCTGGTCTTCGCTGGAAACGATAGCGACGCGAGTCCGGTCGGACGCGAGCAGTTGCATCTTGGCGGGGTCTGCCGCGACGGTACGCAAGACCTCTTCGCGAGGCGCCTTCTCCAGACCCGTCAGATAGCGAGCAAGCGTAGAGAGTTCATCGGCTGTTAGGCCGCGTGCAAGGTTCTTTAGATCATTTGAATCTAATTCGAACAATGTATCGCGCGTCTCAGGCGTGAGACTGACGAGCCGCGTGATCGCGAGCCGGTCATCGATCGCGAGGATGCGCGCCAAGGAGGCTTTTGTCAGGTTGTCAGGGCTCGTGCGCCGGTAGACCCCAAGATCGACGACTTGGGACAGCTGGTCGCCTGCGAGCGCGTCCCATTTCATCGCAGTTTCCAAGGAGCCTGTTTCTCGGGCAATCACCATGGCGGGTGCAGGGAGCACATTGACGGCTTCGTTGAGCGTGCCGTCGTTGAGGCGCTTCACCAGCCCGTCCTCCCCTTCGGACGCCAACACAATGGCAACCACTTCGTCGAGCCGGGGCAACCTGTCCGGCGTCAGGGAGTCGAGAAAGGCTTTGAACTTTTCATTGCGTCCGGCAAGGGCCAGGGCCTGAGCATGGGCATTGCGAAACTCGCGCCAGATGTCGACGACGCGATCCGCGGTTGCCGCACCGATTTCGTCGACGTGCGCTGCGATCTGCTCTTTGAAGGTCTTGGCAAGTTCGTCCTGGACTTTGTCCTTGCTCTCGGTGGATTTCATTTCCGTTGCGATGATCGGGAGGACGCCGTGGCGCAGGTCCCATATGTCCTTGGCGATAAGGACGAGCCCAACTCCTCCTGCAACGACCGAGACAAGCCGGGCGAGCACGCTGCCGACGATGCGTTGCCCTACGCGGCGCGCCACGTTGGCAAGTTGCCGGCGCATGAGGAGAACAGCGACTCCGGCGATACCTGCACCGGACTGGCGCAGCACGGAACCTGATGAGATCTCAGCTTTACCGGACTCGGGATCGATCGTGATGTCCTTGCCGGCATCACCAGCTACGGCACGAGCAACCGTCCCGCCATACCGTGCGCCAACAAATGCTTTGAGGCAGGCGAGGGTCGGCTCGGCGGCATCCTCGCTCGCGAATTCGATCTGCTTGCCGATTTCCTTGCCCACGCCGATCGCGAGAGTCTCTAGCGCGCTCTTCATGGCATCGGAGCGGTAAACGCGCTCGGCGACCGCGGTGGCAAGCTCCTGGGCTTTCTGCTGGCTGGCCAGCGATTGCAGCAAGTTGGCCCAGCTGGTCTCCTGGCGCACTTCTTCAACGGCAAGATCGACGCGGGTATCGATGATTTCGTCGAGGCCGCCGCGGCGCCACTCGTCACCGACCACGGCGCGGTAATCGACATTTGCGATGCCGACGTTCAGCGCTTTGATTGAGATGGCCTCGATCGCCGCATGGAAGGAGGCTTCGTCGCGCGCCTGGCACGCCTCGTATTCCGGCTTGGAGAGGGACTGAGCGTTGGCGGCAGGTGCAACCTGACCGACGGCAAGGGCAATGGCCAACAAATGGGAAATAAACCTGCGCACGCTAGCGACCAATGATTGCCCTTCCGCAACAAAGCCGTGCCTCGGGAGTGGCACAGCCAGCCGCATCTAATCATTTTGATTATAGAGTGTCGATTGCGCTCGCAGCATGACGTCAAATCGGCGCCATCCCGTGTCCGCGAAGCCTTGACGTGATGGCAGCGCGCGCGATTTATTCTCCGGACTGGGGCGCGGCGCACGCCGTCGTCGGGGGGGACGAGCCTATGAATCCTGTGCTTGTGGGCGTGCTTGTCTATGTCTTGTTGCAGTTTGCGATCGGAGTCTGGGTTTCCCGTCAGATCGCTACGGAGCGTGACTACATAAACGCCGGCCGTCGGCTTGGTCTGCTGATCGCTTCGTTCTCCGTATTTGCGACCTGGTTTGGCGCTGAGGTGATCGTGGGCGCTGCCGGGGCCGTCTATACGAAGGGCCTGCCAGGGGCGACGTTAGACCCATTCGGCTACGCCGTTGCTCTGATCATCGTCGGGTTGACGATCGCAGCACCCCTTTGGAAGCGGGGCTATGTGACCTTTGCCGACTTCTTTCGCGACCGATACTCGGTCAGCGTGGAGCGGCTGGCCGTTGTGCTCATCCTCCCCGGCCCGTTGATCTGGGGTGCGGCTCAGATCCGGGCCTTTGGCCAAGTCATGGGGTCGGTTGCCGATGTCTCACTGGTCACAGGGATCATCATCGCGACGGTCTTCGTCATCGCTTATACGGTGCTGGGCGGTTTGTTGGCCGACGCACTGACTGACTTCATCCAAGCAGTTGCCGTGATCCTCGGCCTTGTGGTTCTGACCGTCATCGTCGCTGGGGAGACCGGTGGATTTGTCGAGGGATTGGCCAAGGTTGAGCCGGAACGACTGACCTATTTCAATTTAGGTGACGGGGGCATCCTCGGGATGCTTGAAGGTTGGGCCATCCCGATATTCGGCACGATGGTATCGATCGAGTTGATTGCACGCATTCTTGGAACCAACTCGGCGCGTACGGCGCGCAATGCCTGCATCCTTGGTGGCATCATATATCTCACGGTCGGATTGATGCCCGTCTATATGGGCATCGTCGGTCCCTCCATCATGCCAGGTATAGGTGAGGCCGAGCAGCTCGTTCCTGGATTGGCGCAGAAATTTCTTCCGACATTTCTTTATGTCATTTTCGCAGGCGCCATCATCTCCGCCATCCTCTCGACCGTCGACTCCGTTCTGCTTTCTGGCGGCTCGGTAATCTCACACAACTTGCTCGTGCCTTTGAAGCCGGACATTTCCGAAGCTGCGCGGGTTCGCTTTGCGCGCGGCTGCGTGATCGTCCTAGGGCTGATTGCATTTGTCATCGCGCTGCGCTCGACGACCATTCGCGATCTCGTTGAGATAGCGTCCTCGATCGGCAGCGCGGGACTGATCGTCGTGGCCCTGTTCGGGCTTTTCACGAACTTCGGCGGCGCCATTTCGGCCACTGCCGCTCTTGTGACGGGTGCGGCAGTTTGGCTCGCCGGCATCCTGCTCGAGTTCACGAGTGTGCCCTATGTGTTTGCGGTTGCGATGTCCGCGCTGGCTTATGTGGTTGCAGGCCTTCTGCCTGCCCGATCAACGCACTAGACGCCAATTCCCGCCAACACCGTTAGGGGCGCGTCGATGCCTGTTGCGCAAAGCGCTGGTGTCGGTTGTGTCGGCTCAACCACACGGTTTGGCTCTGGTTAATGATGTTTACAGCACGGTAATTTGCATCGCACAAAAGATCGTTACAGTATGTTGTTCACGAGCCTGAAGTCGGGAAAATTCGCAAATTCAATGCATTCGACGCTAGTGTGGTGAAAGGTTATTAAGACAAGACTCCGGATGCTGGCGGTGCGTGATGAGCGCGCAGGCGCGGCGGACGGTAGCACTCACACGCCACGTTTTCGTCAAATGCTGCCTAGAGAAGGCGGCCGCTTGAGATGCGACCTGGTGCCTCTTTGACCGTTTTGCGGGTTGAATTGAAGCAGCAACTGTGTTGGAGGGGCGTAAGGGTTTGCTGATGAGGTCTGTCTTCGAGTGCGGCGCGGTGACCAATCGCGATCATCTTGAGTTCCTGCAACAGAGGGGCAATCGAATTGGTCCGGCGAATGCGGAAACCGGATTTGAGCCGGTGACCGGGCAGCACTACGAAAGCTTCGAGCGCCGGTACGGTGACATCGGGCCCAATCTGAGGAAACGAAAAAGAGACGGTTTAGAAGCAATGGTCGCGCCCCTTTGGTGCGTGGCAGTGGCCTGAGGTTGGCCTGGAGCGCAAGTCTCTTCGTCAAGTTTGCGAGCGAGTACAAACACGAAAATGAACAAACACGAAAACATGAAAACGGTGTGGGGCAGTGTTTTTATTCCAGGGGGACGCAACGGTGTGTTGCTCGTCCATAGCCTTGGGGGCTCCCCAATCGAACTCAAGTCCATCGCGCATGCGCTGGGGAATGCTGGCTATACTGTTTATTGCCCGCTACTTCCTGGCCTCGCTGGCGGCACCGATGTGTCGGGCCTGTCGCGGTGGACCGACTGGTATGCTGCGTTGGAATCGGCACATGACGAGCTGGCCAAGCAATGTGACACCATGCTGCTCGGTGGCATCTCCGCAGGCTCGATGCTAGCTCTGAAGCTTGCCGCATCGCGTCCAGACTCAATCCATGGATTGATGCTGTATTCGCCCACGTTCTGGCCGAATGGCTGGGCGATCCCCTGGTACTTCCACCTGTTCCGCATGGTTCAACAGAAGGCTGTCGCGCGGCTCTTCCAGTTCCGGGCTCGTGATCCTCATGGGATTAAAGATGACCGGTTGCGCAGCTTCATTCTCGATAACTTGAAGTCGGACAGCGATGCGATCGAGGATCTGTTCGGGCGGGGCGGCGGACTCGTCTACGAGTTCCGTAAGCTTGTGCGCAACGTGAAGCCGCTTCTGGGCCGTATCAAGCAAGATGCGTTGATCTTCCACCCTCGCCACGATGATCAGAGTGATCTGAGCAATGCCTTCCTTCTCCAGCGTAAGCTCGCGGGACCGGTGGAAGCATGCGTTCTGGAAGACTGCTATCACATGGTGACGCTTGATCGTCAGCGCCCCTTCGTCGTCGATCGCACGATCCAATTCGCTGCGCGTCTAACCAAGCGTATCGGCGAAGCCCAGGAGATCGCGGCAAAGTCGGACGTTCAGCGTCAAGGCTGAGACGCCATTCGAGCTGCCGCAGAGCTCCGCCGCACCGCTGGAACCGGTCGCGGCGGAGTAATTGGCGGGAGTTGTGACGCCCGCGCAAGGTTCGCCTTCACCGGCAACGGGGGCAGGGGTTCCATCTTAGGAGGCTTGGGAGCAAGCCGGGCTTCCTGAAGTTTGGGAGCCGGATCCCCATTGTCATCGCACCGGACCAGATTTGCTGGAGCGCGTTTCCAGGTGAAGGACTTAGAGAACATCTTAGTCCCCTTGTAGCCCGTCATGACGATGCGGTCTCCGGCCGCAAGCTTGATGGCAGCGTCGTAGGTCTTGCCCTCTTCTGGGTCGTAGACCCAGCCGCGATCCCAACTGCCATCGGACATGGGCCTGAGGCCACCGAGCACCGGCAGACCGCAGATGGGGCGGCCGCGACTAGACGATTTTGGATTGTAAATATCGGTCAGAGGCGCGCCATTCTTTGAGTTTGGCTGCCTGAGCCAGACGATATAGCCGCAAAGGTGTCCATCCCCACAGGGACGTAGCTCGACGGCGCCCCGTTTGGACTGATTGAACCAGACGCCTGCTTCCCGCGGCATGCCGGCAGCGGCAGCAGCGGCTCCAAAGCCAGTCAACGCCGCCATCAATACGCTAGAAGAGCGCAGAAAGCGCGAAGAAAAACAGGGTCTTAGGAAGTGTAGATCATGACGCATGGTGCTAATGTCGATGTTGTGCCAGTTATCGATATCGCTTTAGGCTTTGAAAGCGGCGAAAGCTGGTCAGAGGTCCCTAATCGGACCAAAGCTCTCGCTAAGGAGCAATGTTGGCCACCTTGCCCATTGCTTCCCACATGAAGATTTGACTGCCTTTGGTTAAAGCTTTGTGAGTGGCGCTTAGACGCCGCCCACCCCATATGAGGCGAAATCTCGCAACCAGAAGGCAACTCTTTAAGAAGAGAATGCCTTTTCAGGGCCACCTTCGAGGGATACTCGCGCCGCAACATTAGAGCCGTGTCAAAGGACACGATGCGATTTTCCTCGTCATCTCGGGATGAATTGATGATCTTGACGCTTGCGTTTCGAAACTTGTTCCATGATCGAGTCCGGTTGGCGGTGACGCTTATCGGCATTTTGTTCTCGATCGTTCTCGTGGCCGTTCAGCTGGGGCTTTATCTCGGCTCGAGTCACATGATCACGGCGAACATCGATCATGCGAAGGCCGATCTCTGGATCACCATCTATGGAGCCAAGAGCTTCGAGGATGGCGGCATGTTGCTGACGCCTCGCGAGCGCCACCAAGCATTGGCGACGCCCGGTGTGAAGGCTGTCATCCCGCTGATCGTCAAGTTTGCCGAATGGCGCAAGCCCGAGGGCGGTAGCACGCGCGTCGTGGTCGTCGGCACTGATGCAGAAGATGGGGGCCTTGAGCCGTGGTCTCTCACGGAAGGAACCTGGGAAGACATCAAGGCGCCGGAGGCCGTCGCCGTTGATCAAACTTATCTCAGTGAATTGGGCATAAAGGGCATTGGCGACACGGCGCAGATTGCTACAGGCCGCGTTCGTGTGAGGGCACTGACAGACGGCGTTCGCTCGTTCACGCAGTCACCCTACGCCTATACGACGCTGAACCGTGCGCGCAGCTTGCTTGGTTCCATCGGGGAAACCACGACCTTCTACCTCGTGCAGCTGGAGCCGGGAGCTGATCCCAACAAGGTGCGCAATGAGCTGAGCAGCCGTCTCGACGGAGCCGAAGTTCTCACACAGCAAGAATTCCGCGATCGCAGTTTGAAGCAGTGGCTATTCCGTACAGGAGCCGGCGTCGCATTGATTGGCGGCGCATTGCTCGGCAGCCTAGTCGGAACGGTCATCGTTGCGCAGACGTTGTATTCGAGCACGAAGGACCACCTCAGCGAGTTTGCCACGCTGCGCGCCCTTGGATCGTCCTCGGCCTATATCCATACGGTGATCTTGGCCCAGGCGGGACTAAGCGCGGTGATCGGCTATGCGCTGGGCATGGCGATCGCACTTGGCGTCCTGGTGCTGAGTAAGAACACGGCCTTGCCATTGGTAATGACACCGGGGTTGGCATTCTGGTTATTCGCACTAACGGTCGGCATGTGCGCAATCTCTGCGCTCTCCGCGATCGTAAAGGTAACAAAAATTGATCCGGCAACGGTGTTCAGCAAATGAGTCGCAAACCTGTACTTGAAGCCAAGAATATCGTGAAGGAGCTGGGTTCCGGCGCCGGCATGGTACGCGCCTTGAAGGGCGTTGACCTGACGCTTGTTCCTGGCGAACTAACTTTGCTGATGGGGCCGTCCGGCAGCGGCAAGACCACGCTTCTTTCGATCTTGGGGTGCATTCTCACACCCACGGCGGGATCGCTAAAGATTGCGGGCGTTCCGACCGACCGCCTGTCGCCCGAGCGGCTTGCCGATCTCCGGCGCAAGCACATGGGCTTCATATTCCAGTCCTACAACTTGTTCCCAACGCTAACGGCGCTGGAGAATGTCCGCATCGCTCTGGACGTGCGCGGGCAAAGGGGTTTCCCCGCTTCGAACCGTGCCGAAGAGGTGTTGCGGGACGTTGGATTGGCCTACCGGCTGAAGAGCTATCCCGGCAATCTCAGCGGCGGAGAGCAACAGCGCGTTGCAGTCGCACGCGCGATTGCAAGCTCGCCCTCGCTCGTGCTGGCGGACGAACCCACGGCTGCGCTCGATAGTGAGAACGGTCATGCCGTCATGGCGCTATTGGCGCGCATCGCAAAAGAACAAGACCGCAGCGTTCTTGCGGTCACTCACGACCCTCGCACCCTGAGTTATGCCGATAGGGTCATAAGGATCGAGGATGGATTGATTGTTGGCGAAGAGCGTCGTCCGGAAGGACTCGACGCACCGGAAATCGCAGATCTTACGAAGAGGCGCAAGGCCCATGGTTAAAGTCAATTCGACAGTCATTACACTTGGCGTCGCCGCTGTATTGGCGGTTGCCATCGGTTACTGGGTCAACAGCAGCCTGTTGAAACCCGCAGAGCAAGACACGGCGAAACTCGCTACCGGTGAGGCGGAAAAGCCGGCGCAGGCAGCGAGCACAAAGACCGCTGGCGCCTGGGCTGCGTCCGCGACTGGCCGCGTGGAGCCCCAGAACGGAGAAGTTCGCATCGCCGCCGAAGTTTCCGGCAAGATCATGGACATTGGTGTTGATGTGAACGATCGCGTTAAGGCCGGCGATCTTCTGATCCGCCTCGATGACCGCCTGGCCCGCACCAAGCTTGAATCGGCTACAGCGCAAGAGGATATGCGGCTGGGTGAGCGCGACGACAAATCCGTAAGTGGACTTTCCAAGGAACGGCGCAATGCAGCCGATGCCGTCGCTGATGCCGAGCGGGCAGTCTTTGGCGCCCGTCAGGTGTTCGATGATGCCATGACGGAGTTTCGCGCCGGTGATGGCTCGCAACAGGTCGTCGATGATGCGCGTACCAAGTTGAGCGAAGCTGAAACGAAGCTCACCGACGAGCGTGCCAATCTGGCGACGGTGGAAGCCAAGTCTGGCATGCCTGACCCGAGCCAACTCGAATCGGCGCTGGCGATCGCGCGCGCTGACTTGGCGGCTGCGGAGCTGGCAGTTGAGCGCACGCGCGTTCGCGCGTTGACCGACGGCACGGTCCTCAATGTGATGGCCAAGGAAGGCGAACTCGCCATTCCGTCTCCTGAAAACACGCTGCTGATCTTCGGCGATCTTGGTGCACTTTCGGTGCGCTCGGAGGTCGAGGAGCGGGATGCTGCGAAAATTAGGGTTGGTCAGCGGGTAGTTGTGCGCGCTGATGCCTATCCCGATCAGGAGTTCACGGGTCGCGTGAGTTCGATTGCGCAGTCCCTATCGACGCCGCGTATCGCCACGCGCGGACCGCGCCGTCCCAACGACGTCGAGGTTCTGGAGGCTGTCGTTGATCTTGACGGCTCACCGCCACTTCTGACGGGCATGCGTGTGGACGTATTCTTCCGTCACAACGCAACAGCATCGACGGAACCGACAACGAACTAACAGTTCGATTTTCACGCACCAATCGAGTTTGTTTCGGGCGGCGTCTTAAGAGGCCGCCCGATTTGCTTTCAGCAGGCTATTCCGCAGCTATCCTGGGCGGGGCGTTCTGCGCGTCAGCCTTTAGGGCCGCGTGAACGTCTGTTGTGCCGCGGTCCGGCTCGTCCGCTGGCGTGACAAAACCTCCAA
>Ga0315534_1002180_pt1 | contig 13350 bp, 10 predicted proteins | sample SalMarSW160240MG_FD_203094 | JGI IMG/M metagenome (GOLD analysis project Ga0315534, IMG submission 203094) | Salt marsh sediment microbial communities from the Plum Island Ecosystem LTER, Massachusetts, United States - Salt Marsh Sediment SW1602-40 ... | reverse complement strand
AGCTCGCGGTAGTTGTAGATCTCGCCGTTCAGGATGACCCGGACGCGGCCGTCCTCGCTGGCGATCGGCTGCCGGCCCGAATCCAGATCGATGATCGACAGCCGCCGGAAGCCGAAGCCCACCGGACCATCGCACCAGACGGTCGCGTCATCCGGCCCCCGGTGCGCGATGCACGTGGCCATCGCGCGCGCCTCTTCGGGCGCGGCGCCATCAGGGGCGAGGATGCCGGCGATACCGCACATCAGCCGGTGGCTTCCTCCGCGAAGTCGACCGCGGATAGGACGCCCTGCTCGCGCCGCTCGCGGGCTCGGATCGGCGCCGGGTTCTTCGCCAGGAACGGCCCGATCGCGAGATAGTCGAGGTGGCCGATGTCGAAGGCCCGCACGGCGTCGGCCGGGCTGCACACGATCGGCTCCTCGTGGATGTTGAAGCTCGTGTTGATGATCGCCGGCAGCCCGGTGAGCGCCCGGAACTCCTCGATGATCCGGTGGAAGCCGGGGTTGTCCTGCTTCCGCACGATCTGCGGCCGGGCCGTGCCGTCCACGTGGACGACGCCCGGACAGTTCTGCTTCATCCAGTCCGTGCAGTCGAACGTGATCGTCATGAAGCGTGCGGTGCGCTCGGCGCCTTCGAGGCCGTGGAAGCAGCGCTCGGCCTCCTCCTCCATCACGGCCGGCGCGAACGGCATGAACTCCGTTCGCTTCAGCGCCTCGTTCAGCCAGTCGTTCACGCCCGGGTCGTTCGGCTTGTACATGATCGTCCGGTTGCCGAGCGCGCGCGGGCCGTACTCCATCCGCCCGTCGAACCGGGCCACGACGGCACCGCCGGCGAGCAGCCGGGCAACTTCGGCTTCGAGATTCTCGGGGCGCCGGTAGTCGGTGTCCGAGTCCTTCAGGCAGGCCTCGATCTCCTCGTCGGAGAACTCGGGTCCGAGGAACACCGTCTCGAGGCACCGGGTGTCGACTTCGGGCCGCGGCTCGCGATCGTAGTAGACGGCCAGCGCGGCGCCGACTCCCACCCCGCAGTCCGACATGCCCGGGTGCACGAAGCAGCGCTCGACCTCGGGGATCTCGTGAATCATCTGGTTGATCCGGACGTTCCCGAACAGGCCTCCCGCCAGCCCCACGTCCCCGAAGCCGGTGTGCTGCACCCAGTGGCGGGTGAAGTTGACCGCCAGGCGCTCCGCGTGCTTCTGCACGCTCGCCGCGAGATCGGTGCGATCGAAGTCCGCGGGGAGGCGACTCTTGATCTCCTCGACGGCCGAGTGGAAGAAGACGTTGCCGACGTTGCGGAACCCGCCGTCCTCCCAGGTGAGCAGGCTGTCCAGCATGTCCTGGTAAATCGGTTCGCCATGCGCGGCGAGGCCGGTGATCTTGCCCTCGTGCCGCCCCGCCTTGAAGCCGGAGACCTGGGTGATGTAGGAGTAGAACGCCCCGAGGGAATCGAAGCTCGGCACGGCCTTGAGCTCCGTGAACCGGCCGCCGCGCACCTCGAAGGCCTTCGCCGAGATCCCGTCGCCGCCGCCGTCGATCGTGATCATCGTCGCGTTCTCGCCGAAGTCACTGCTGTAGTAGGCGGAAGTGGCGTGGGTGTAGTGATGGTCGATGAACGTCACGGGCGCCGTGATGCCGAACTCGTTTTCGAGGAGCTCGGGCCAGTAGCTGCGGCGCTTTCGATAGGCCGGCTGCCGGAGGGCATAGTAGATGTCCTCCAACCACGGGAGCGATTTCCGGAACCGCGCCGCTTTCGACCCCACGTCGAACAGCACCTGCTTGAAACCGCTCCTTCGCAGGCCGAACCAGCCGTCGCGGAAATCGGTGTAATCCGGAACCAGGTGCTGATTGCGGGTCGCGATCGCGACGGCGTCGATTTCTTCGGGCCGCGTACCGGTGATCTCGAGGATCTTGCGGATCCCCTCGCGGGGCACGCCGAACACCATCTTCTCGCGGACCAGGCGCTCGTCGTTCACCGCCGCGACGAGGCGGCCGTCCTCGACGAGCGAGGCACCGCTGTCTATGTGATCACCGATTCCGAGGATCTTCATCGCTTTGGCGTTCTCTCTGCTGACTGACTGTTGAGTGTGATTCAGTGTCTCACTGTCGATGCACGTCGCATGCCGCCGTCTGCCGTCCTCAACCGGGGCACGTCCCCGTCTCCGCCGGAGCTCGGCGTGGCGACGACGCCACAGGCGCGGCCGGGGCGGCCCCCGAATCGACGGATTCGTCGAACGCCGCATACAACGGGGCGAGGAACAGCGTCCCGAACGCCGCATCGGCGGAGCCCTTCATCTCGTCGTCCCGGCGCAGATCGCCTCCCATCCGGACCGCCACGATCTCGTTCACGGGGTCGACGAGCGTCATCTCGTGTTGCCCCCCGACCGCGGCGAACGCTTCGCGCGGCACCGGCCAGACGCCGCTCTGGTTCGACCACCACCCGCCGAGGGAGACGGGCTCGGCGTCCGGTCTCCGCTCGTCCGGCATCGGGACGACCGCGCCCCTGCCGAGCATCAGGTCGACCAGATCCCGATCGAGCACCTGCCGGCCTTCCCAGCAGCCGCGCTGCAGCATGAGCTGGCCGACGCGAGCCGCGGCGCGGGCCGTGATCTCCCCTCCGCTGCCGAAGTGCGTCAGGGCCATCCCGTCGATCGTGTCGCTGCGACCATAGCCCAGCGACCAGGTCTCGGGGGGAAGACCGATCGGCCCGTACACCTCCGCTCCGAGGAACGACGGGATGTCCGCGACCGGCGACCGGTGCTCCAGGGCACGGCTGACGACGTACGAGAGCACGTAATATCCGACTCCACTATAGGAGAAGCGCGCGCCGGAGTCGAAGAGCAGGGCGGTGCTGTCGAGGGCGAGCCGGAATCTCTCGTCCTGGTGATCATAATAGCGCTGCTGCCACCCCGGAAGCTCGCCGGCCTGGCCGGCGTCGAAATCGACATCCTCCATGCCCGACCGGTGGAAGGCCAAATCGATGAGCCGGATCTGCGCGTGCCGCGAATCCTCCGACCACTCGGGCACCCAGTCGGCCACGCGGTCGTCGAGCGACAGGAGATCGTCCTGGGCGGCCGCGACCAGCGTGGGCATGGCGGCCACACCCTTGGCCATCGCCGACGTGAAGTGCCGCCGGTTCACCGTGAAGTCCGGCGAGTACCACTCGAACACGATCTTCCCGTGGCGGGCGACGACCAGCGTCTTCGTGTTACGCGCGGCGAGGCTGTCGGCCAGAGCTTCGAGAGCCGCCCGGTCGAAGCCCTGGCTGGCCGGGGAGGCTTCGCTCCACTCGACGGAGGGCTCGGGTCCGCGCAGGCCGGGGAGGATCCGCACGCCGGCCGCCGCGACGACCAGCAGCCCCGCCAGGAGAGCCAGCGCCGCGACCAGGCGAGGGTTCGAAGTTCCCGTGGTTCGATCGTTCATCAGCTTCCTTCGCATGAGTGGAGAAACTGCCGCCGAGGGCGCCGTCGCGCGAACGCCACACCCTCCCCCGGCAACCCCGTGCGAGCCGGGCGCTCTCGACACCGCTTCCGTGGCGCCGGACGGCGATTCGCGCGCGGTCCGAAGCCTCGCGACGACTGGCCTGCGACTTGCTTCATTGAGCGCCGGATCGCGATTGTAGCCGAGCCGTGCAAGTTACTGACCACCAAGAGAACTCATCCCGGAACCCGATGAACCGCCATTTCGCGACAGCCGAGCGTGAGCGCTGCGACGTCCTCGTCGTGGGCGGGGGCATCTTCGGGGCCTGCGCCGCCCACGAGGCCGCATCCCGCGGCCTCGACGTGGTGCTCGTCGAGCGCAACGACTTCGCGGGTGCGACGACGGCGAACTCCTACAAGATCGCGCACGGCGGGATCCGGTATCTGCAGCACGGCGACGTCACGCGCGTCCGCGAGTCGAGCGGCGAGCGGTCGGCCCTGCTGCGCACCGTGCCGCACCTGGTCTCCCCCCTTCCGATCCTCATTCCCACGTACGGACACGGGATGAAGGGGAAGGCCGTCCTGCGGACCGGCTTCAAGATCTACGAGTGGCTGACGGCCGACAGGAACCGCGGCATCGGCGACCCGGACAGGCACATTCCGCCCGCCCGCTCCCTGTCGCGCACCGAGACGCTGGAGCGCTTTCCGCATCTCCCGCCGGACGGTCTCACGGGCGGCGTCGTGTTCTGCGACGGGCAGATGTACAGCACGCCCCGGATCGCGCTCGCCTACCTGCAGTCGGCGGCCGCGGCCGGGGCGACGGTCCTCAACTATGCCGAGGTCACGGGGCTGGATGTCGAAGAAGGGTGCGTGCAGGCCGTCCGGGTCCACGACCGCCTCGCGGATCGACGGCTGACCCTCCGGCCGTCGCTGGTGCTGAACGCCGCCGGGCCGTGGGCGGGGGAGCTCCTCGACGCGGGACTCGGCCTCGAGCTCGGCCCGGAACGGCCCGTGTTCTCCCGCGACGTCGGGCTCGTGACCCGGAAGCGGCTGCCCGGGGCGCTCGGCCTGGCCTGTCCGACCGTGACCCGTGACGCGGAGGCGCTCGTCGATCGCGGCGGTCGGCACCTCTTCCTCCTCCCCTGGCGCGACTACACGCTCGTCGGGGTGTGGCACGGGCCGTGGGACGGATCGCCCGAGCGCGTCAGCGTGGGGCCGGAGGAGCTCGAGGGCTACGTCGCGGAAGCGAACGAGGCCTACCCGGGCCTGGACCTGCACACGAGCGACGTCGCGACCGTGAACACGGGCCTGATCCTGTACGGCGCCTCGGAGGAGAGCGCCGACGAGCACCACTTCGGGCACGACTCGCTGCTGATCGACCACGGACCCCGTCACGGCGTCGAAGGGCTGGTCACGCTGGTGGGCGTACGCTCGACGATGGCCCGTGGGATGGCCGAGAAGGCGATCGACCTCGTGCTCGAGAAGCTCGGCCGCCCGCCGAATCCCTCGCGGACCGCGCACCGGCCCGTCTGGGGCGGGGACTTCGACCGGTTCGAGTCGCTCGTCGCCCGCGTGGCCGCGGCGGCGCCGGGCGACGGGCCGTTCCGGGAAGACGTGGCCCGACAGATCGCCCACAATCACGGTTCGCGGTTCGCGGACGTGACGGAGATCGCGCGGGAAGATCCGCGCCTGGCGACGCCGTATCCCGGCACCGCCGTGCTCCCGGCGCAAGTCGTCCACGCCGTGCGCTCGGAGATGGCCGTCACCCTCGACGACGTGCTGCAGCGTCGGACCGACCTCGGCACCGCCGAGCCGCCGTCCGAACCGGCGCTGGCGGCGATCGCCCGGGACATCGCGCGCGAGGCGGACTGGGACGAGGGCCGGATGCGAGCCGAGCTCTCGAGCGCTCGCGACTTCTTCACCGATCGCGGGGCGATCCGCGACTTCGGGGTCCACTCGACGGAGGGGGCGGCGTGAGAGTGCTCGTCACGGGCGGCACCGGCTTCATCGGCTCCCGACTCGCCCTGCGTTGCGCGACGCGCGGCGACGAGGTGCGGGTGCTCGCCCAGGAGAACACGGACGCCGAGTCCGCGAACCGGAAGGCCCTGCAGGAGGCTGGCGTCGAGCTCGTCCTGGGTTCCGTGACCGACCCGGCCGCGGTGGGGCCGGCGATGGAGGGCGTCGACCTGGTCGTTCACCTCGCCGCCACGCAGCACGAGATGAACGTCCCGGACGAGAAGTTCTACGACGTCAACGTCGGGGGGACGCGGACGGTGCTGGACGCGGCGGCGCAGGCCGGCGTGCGCCGGGTCGTCCACGGCAGCACGATCGGCGTGTACGGCAAGCCGCACGGCGTTCTCGACGAAGATTCCCCCGTGGAGCCGGACAACATCTACGGAGTCACGAAGCTGGAGGGCGAGCGACTGGCGCTCGGGCGCTCCGGTGACCTGCCCGTGGTCGCGATCCGGATTCCGGAGGTCTACGGCCCCGGCGATCGCAGGCTCCTGAAGATGTTCCGGACGATCGAGAAGGGCACGTTTCCGATGATCGGTCCCGGCCGGAACCTCCATCACGTGATCTACGTGGACGATCTCGTCGACGGACTGCTCGCCGCCGCCGAATCGCCGGACACCCCGGGAGAGCTCTTCCTTCTCGCCGGCCCCGAGCCGGTGAGCACCGAACGCATGGTGGTCGCCGTCGCCGAGGCGGTCGGCAAGCCGGGGCCGCGGTTCCGGGCGCCGCTGTGGCCGTTCGTGATCCTGGCCACGGCGATGGAGCTCACGCTGCGGCCGCTCGGCATCCAGCCGCCGCTGCACCGCCGCCGCCTGGATTTCTTCCGCAAGAGCTTCGAGCTCTCGAGCGCGAAGGCCAGACGCGTATTCGGGTTCTCTCCGTCGGTGACGTTCGAGGAGGGGGCGCGGCGCACGGCCGAGTGGTACCGCGAGGAGGGCCTGCTGTGAACGACGAAGCCACGAAGTCCGGGAGACCCGCGATGACGCAGATGCTGCGAGACGAGGACCTGACGGCCGTGATGGAGCCGTTCGACTCGATGTGGGAAGCGCCGCCCGACATCGAGTCGGGGTACGACAAGTTCGCGAAGTTCTACGCGGCCAACTATCTGCCGCACCTGCCGGAGGACCGCGACGCGCGCATCCTCGTGATCTCCTGCGGCCCCGGGTACTTCGTGAACCTGCTCGTCCAGCGGGGCTACCGGAACGTGCTCGGCATCGACTCGTTCCCCGACAAGATCGAATGGGCGAAGCAACGAGATCTGCCGTGCGAGGTGGCGCAGGTGTTCTCGTTCCTGCGCTCCTCGACGGAGCCGTGGGACGCGATCGTGGCCGAACAGGAGCTCAACCACCTCACGAAGACCGAGATCCTCGCCTTCCTGGAGCTGGCCCGCGAGAAGCTGGTCCCGGGCGGGGAGCTGGTCCTGCATGCGATCAACGGGGCGAGCCCGCTCACGGGCTCGGAGTCGCGGGCGGGCAACTTCGACCACTACTGCAGCTTCACGGAATACAGCTTCCATCAGGTGCTGGAGCACACCGGATTCACCGACATCCGCGTGTTCCCGCTCAACCTGTACGTGTTCTGGCTGAATCCGCTGAACTACGTGGCCTGGCTGATCGACCGGCTGAACTGGCTGTTCTTCACGTTCCAGTTCAAGCTCGTCGGCAAGTCGGCCCGGATCTTCACGAAGAAGCTCGGCGCCGCGGGGCGGCGACCGGCCTGACGTCATACATCCACACGCCAGCACGGGAAGGCACGAGGACATGGACAAGATTCTGATCACGGGCGGCGCCGGATTCACCGGCATCAACTTCGCCCGTCACTATCTCGACCGCGGCCACGAGGTCGTGATCCTCGACAATCTGTCGCGGCGCGGCGGGCGCGAGAATCTCCGTTGGCTGGAGGAGAGCATCGAGGACCGCTCGCGCCTGCAGATCCTCGTGGAGGACGTGCGGATGCCGGGCCGGGCCGTCGAGGCCGCCGTGGAGTCCGCCGACTGGCTGCTGCACTTCGCGGCGCAGGTCGCCGTGACGACGTCGGTCGTCGATCCGCGCCTCGACTTCGACGTCAACGCGCTCGGCACGTTCAACATGCTCGAGCTCGTGCGGAAGTCGCAGGGCAAGCGCCCGGCCGTCTTCTACTCCTCTACGAACAAGGTGTACGGCGGGATGGAGGACGTGGCGACGGTCGAGGAGGAGACCCACTACCGCTACCGCGACCTTCCCGACGGCGTGCCCGAGTCGCGGCCCATGGACTTCCACTCCCCGTACGGGTGCTCGAAGGGCGCCGCCGATCAGTACGTCAGGGACTACGCCCGCATCTTCGGACTCCGGACGTGCGTCTTCCGGCAGAGCTGCATCTACGGGCGCCGGCAGTTCGGAATCGAGGACCAGGGATGGGTGGCCTGGTTCATCATCGCGGCCGAGCTCGGACGTCCGCTGACGATCTTCGGCGACGGCAAGCAGGTCCGCGACGTCCTGTTCGTCGACGACCTGATCGGCGCGTACGACGCGGCCTGGCGTTCGATCGACACGACGAGCGGCCGGGTCTACAACCTCGGCGGCGGCCCCTCCAACGCGATCTCGCTGCGGGATCTGCTCGGCCGGCTCTCCGAGCTGCGCGGCGAGGAGGTGCCGGTGTCGTACGACGACTGGCGCCCCGGCGATCAGCCCGTCTACGTGTCGGACATCCGCAAGGCGCGGGACGAGTTCGGGTGGACGCCGCAGGTCGGCTGGCGCGAGGGCGTCGATCGGCTGTACGAGTGGGTGCGGGAGCACCGCGATCTCATCGCCGCCAACGTCTGACGAGACGAACCGTGACGAGCCTGCACATCCTCGTTCTCTGCTACGAGTATCCTCCCGTGGGCGGAGGGGGAGGCGTCGGCGCCCGCCAGTACGCCGAGGCCTGGGCGGCCGCCGGGCACCGGGTCACCGTGCTCACGAGCGGCACCGCGGAGCTCCCGGTCGAGGTCACGGCGACGAACCTCCGCGTCGTGCGGTTGCGGGTGTCGGGTCGGAAGGAACGGGCCACGGCCACGAACCGGGCGATGCTCGGCTACCTGGCGGCCGGCGCCGCCTGGATCGTCAGGCAGCGCGAGGAGCTGCGGGACATCGACGTCATCAACACGCACTTCTCGATCCCCACCGGCCCGCTCGGAATGTTCGCGAGCCACATTCTCGACGTGCCGAACGTGCTGACGATCATCGGAGGCGACATCTACGACCCTTCGAAAGCCTCGTCCCCGCACCGGCATCTCTGGACTCGCGCGGCGAACCGCTGGATCATCGGCGACGCCGACGCCGTGGTCGCGATCTCCAGCGACACGCGCGAGCGGGCCCGTCGGTACTACGGCATCCAGCGCCCGATTCGGGTGATCCCGTACGGTTTCTCGCCGCCGGAAGATGCGCAGGCGGCCGGTGAGCCCGCGGAGGGCGCCGCCGCGGGGGACTCCCGGGACACCGGCGTCTTCCGGCTCGTTGCCGTCGGCCGCCTCGTGGCCCGCAAGGGCTTCGACGACCTGCTCCGGGCGCTCGCGCTGCTGCCGCCCGAGGTGCGGCTCGAGGTGATCGGCGACGGCCCGCTGTCGGAAGCGCTGCAGGCGCAGGCGGCGGAGTTGGGGGTGGCGGACCGCGTGTCGTGGCCCGGGTTCCTGCCGCGTCCGGAAATCCTCCGGCGCCTGCGGCGATCGGACTGCTTCGTCCTCTCCTCGCTCCACGAGGGTCTCGGGATCGTCGTGCAGGAAGCGATGTACACCGGACTTCCCGTCGTGGCGACCGACAACGGCGGCCAGACCGACCTCGTGGCGGACGGGCAGACCGGGCTTCTGGTGCCGGTCGGTGAGCCCGCGGCCATCGCCGACGCGGTGCGCCGGCTGACCGACGATCCCGACCTGCGAGATCGGCTGGGCAGGGAGGGCAGGAAGCGGATCGACGAGCTCGCCCTGCCGGAAAACGCGCAGCAGGTGGCCGCCGTCCTGCATGGAGCGATGGCGGCCCGGACGCCGTGGAGGATCCTCGAGGCGCCGGAGCAATTCTCCGCCTGAAGCGCCGGCCGGCTAGCCGCTCGCCGCGCGCGGCCTCGGCCCGTCCGGCTCGGCGTCCCGTGCGACGCTGCGTGCCGGCAGCTCGAGCATCTCGCGATACAGGCCCTCGAGACGCGTCGCGTAGTCCGACAGCTCGAGAGCCTGGACGCTGTCGCGGGCCCGGCTCGCGAGATGGCGCCGCCGGCGATCGTCCGAGAGGAGGTCCGCCAGCGCGGACGCCAGGGCCTCGACGTCCATCGGAACGAGCAGACCGTTCTCTCCGTCCTGCACGAGCTCGGGTACGCCACCGACCGCATGCGCGACCACGGGCACCCCGGACGCGAGGGCCTCGAGCGCTGCCAGCGGCATGCCCTCGCTGCGACTGGGCAGGGCCAGCACGTCGACCGCGTGCAGCACGTGCCAGACGTCCTGGCGGTAACCGGCGAACGTCACCGTGTCGAGCACGCCCGCGGCGTCGAGGAGCGAGCGAATCTCGTCGAGGAGGTCGCCGTAGCCGACGAGAAGAAGCCGGGCCTCGGGTACGCGCGCCACGACGGCGGGCCAGGCCCGCGCGAGCAGATCTACGCCCTTGACCCGGTCGAGACGCGCCACGGTCGCGGCGACGCGATCTCCCTCCGCGAAACCGAGCTCCTCGCGTGCCTGGCGGCGCTCCGCGCGAGTCGCGGGCCGGTATTGCTCGAGATCGACCGGATTGTGCCAGACCATGACGTGTTCCGACCGGAACCCCTGGGCCGAGATGGCGAACCGCGCCGTCGCACCCGAGACGGCGATGCAGCGGTCGGCGAGCGGAGCGAGGAGACGATCGGCCACCTGCACGTACCAGGGGTAGCCGCCGGTCTCGGCCCGGTGGTCGGCGTGCACGTGCGCGACCACGGGGATGCCGGCGAGCCGGGCCGCGATTCGGCCGAAGGTGAGGGATCCGAAGCCCTGCAGGTGAGCGATCTGGATGTCGCGATCGCGGATGAGGCGATGGAAGTCGACGATCGCCCGGGGATCGAACCGCCCGCGGCCCAGGAGCGTGATCGGACCGTGGACGTCTTCGTCGAAGATCCCGGCCGAACGCATGATGACGGTCGTGACCTCGACGCCCCGCTCTCGCAGGGCATGGCTCCAGTCGACGAGCAGCCGTCCGGCCCCGTGGAACCGGCCTCCGTCATAGCCGAGCCGATCCATCGCGAGCAGCACGCGGATCGGGGGCTCCCGGTTCACCTGGCTCATCTGTCTCCCGTCGTCGGCGAATCTCCCCGAAATCTCGGGGCCTCCGGCCGCTTTAACGGCAAAGCTCGTGCCGTGCCGCCGCTCCGGCGCTAACGACGGGCTTCGAGCAGCACGTACCCGGCCTGGTCCGCCGCAGGTCGTGGACCAAGCTCCGTGCGGAGGAAACCGCCGCGCAAGAGGCGTCGCACGACGGGCGCGAAGAGCTTTCTGCCTGCCGAGGCGTCCACCATTCGCAGAGGTCCGAGGAATCGGAACAGGTGCATGGCCAGGACGTTGTAGCGGGCCGCGGAACGACGTCCGAAGAACGGGCGCACGGCCGTGACCTCGAGCCCGGCGTCCTCGAGCTCCCGGCGCCAGTTCTCGGGAGAGAGCTTCCAGAAGTGCGGCTGCCGGGCGTCCATGGCGGTTTCGTAGCGCGCCCGCCACGCCGGGGAGAGCCTGCCGAGAAGCCGCGGCCACAGGAGGACGTCGTTGAACCGGTCGGTCGGTACCGTGATGACGACCCGCCCGCCGGGAGCGAGGACGCGCCGGATCTCGCGAACTGCCGGACGGAAGTCCCCCGGTATCGAACAAAGGACGCCGTTGCAGAGCACCGAGCGGAACGACTCTCCCGCGAACGGAAGTCGCGCACCGTCGCTTCGGACGAGCGCGGCGTGCACGCCCAGTCGACGGGCGAGGCCGAGCTGCCGGGCCGCGTAGTCCGTGCCGACGGGACCCGGCCCGAGGCGGCCGAGCTCGCGGAGCATCCAGGCGACGCGGCCGTCCCCGCAGCCGAGGTCGAGCGTCGGGGCGTCGAGGCGCACGTCGAGTCGTTCATATTCCGCCAGCTCGAGGGCGCGGAACCACGCCGTACCCGGTTTCCAGTAGTAGGCATCGGCAGACGCCCTCAACGGAGCCTCGATGCCTGTGCGATCCGTCATGCCGTCGCCTCCGGGTGCCAGGCGGCTCGACCGGCGCGCTCGCGCAGGAATTCGACGAATCCGGCGCGTCCGCGTCCGGGCAGGCGCGCGACGTACGATTCCGGGAGCCGGCGGATTCTGCGGATGCCGCCCGGTGCGGCTCCGGGAAGCGACGGCCCGTAGAACGCGGAGCGCATCCCGGCCTCCGCGGCCAGCTCGTCGGCCAGCGCTCCTCCGACGTGCCAGGGGTAGGCGAGATGGCGAACCGTGACACCCTGCAAGCGGCCTTCCAGCGCCGTCCGCGCGCCCTCGATCTCCCGGCGCATGGCGGCTCGCGTGTCGTCCTCCGATTCGTAGGTGCCCCGCCTGTCGGCCGGCCACCGGCGCAGGACGTCCCGCAGCTCGCGCCGCCACGAAGGTGACGAGAAGAAGTCGGGACCCGCTAAGCGCGCATGCTCGACGAGCGCACGCGGCAGCTCCGGATGCTCTACGAACGCGCGACGGCCCGAGAGGCGAGGCGCAGAAGCGAAGATGGGAGCACCGGGTCGCCACCTGCGCTCCGTGCCTTCGTCCAGCGCCGACAACGGCAGGTCGAAGTTCCCCACCCATAGATCCAGCCCCGGATGCACGAAGTCGAGCACGCGCGGAGAGACGGGGACCCGGTGGTGGCTGAGCGAATGCGACTGGATGTCCATCGTGCCGGCCCGGCGCATCTCTTCGAGTTCCGACCAGCTGCAGAAGCCGGGGCGATCGTGGCCGGCGGCGGCCGCGCCCTCCTCGGCGACGAGGGACGGCACGACGAACAGGATCGCGCGGAAGCCGAAGCTCGCCAGCAGGGGATGAGCCACCGTGTGGACGCTGCGGAGTGCGTCGTCGAACGTGAGCGCGACGGCGCGTTCGGGCGCGGCGGAGCGGCTCCGAACGTCGAGAAGCTCGTCGGCCGTCAGGGTGTCGTACCCGTTGGTTCGCAGGAAGCGCAGGACGGCCTCGAACCGGTCCGCAACCGCCTCGTGGAAGACGAAGACCGGCACTTCGGCGGGCGCCGCGGGCGCGCCCGGCGCGAGCCAACGCGGGAGCTCGCCGCGGGCCAGCCCGCGCACCTCGAGCCGGTGCTTCTCCCACATCCGGACCGCGCCCAGGCGCCAGTCGCTCACGTCGGGCCCGTTCCCACCGGCGAGACCGGCGGTGGATCCGCGAGACCCAGCATTCTCCCGACTCGCCGCAGCACGAGCCAGGGAACGCCGCCGAGCAGGAAGCCGACCCGGGCGCCGACCGGTGCGTGCCGAAACAGGAAGATCAGCCAGTTCTTCGCTTTCCGTATGCCATAGCGCGCCGTGTATCGGCCCCTCTCGAACGTCTGCGTGTTGGCGTGCAGGATCTCCGACTCCGGGACGTATCGCGAGCCGTAGCCCCGTCCGATCAGGCGAAGCGAGAAGTCCATGTCCTCGTAACCGTAAGGGTCGAACACCGGGTCGAATCCGCCGACTTCACGAAACGCCGAGGTTCGGACCAGGGTGCACCCGCCCGCCACGCAGTCGACCGGCTCGTCGTACTGACCGCGGTCGATCTCGCCCCGCCCGCGGCCCGTCGTCTCGCCGCGCCACCATACGATCTCGGCGCCTCCGGCCATGTCCAGGCATTCCGGTTGGGAGCGGAGGAGGAGCTTCGGCGCGGTCTGGCCGAGCGTCGGATCGGCCTCGAGCGGCGCCAGCAGCGGAGCCAGGAAGCCGGGACGCACCTCGGTGTCGTTGTCCAGGAACAACACATAC
>Ga0315534_1002178_pt1 | contig 13355 bp, 14 predicted proteins | sample SalMarSW160240MG_FD_203094 | JGI IMG/M metagenome (GOLD analysis project Ga0315534, IMG submission 203094) | Salt marsh sediment microbial communities from the Plum Island Ecosystem LTER, Massachusetts, United States - Salt Marsh Sediment SW1602-40 ... | reverse complement strand
AACTCGCCGATGATCCGGCTCACAAGCTGGTCGCACATGAATGGCGGCGCTCCCAGCCGGATGGTGCCGTACTGCCCGCCGGCAAGCTGATGCGACATGCGATCGGCGCGCTCGACGGCGCCGCGGATGGTGCGACCGAAAGCGGCAAGCTCAACGGCGATGTCCGTCGGTGTCAGCGGGCGCCTGCTGCGCTCGAACAGCGGTGTGCCGACACGTTCCTCCATCAGGGCGATCGTGCGGCTCAGCGCCGGCTGCGTCGTGCCGAGACGTTCGGCAGCCATGCGCAAGGTGCCGCTGTCCAGAATGGCGGCCAGCTGTACGAGATGGCGCGGATCGAGCTTCATATCAATCTGATATGATATCCTGTCAAACTATCATTTTTAATCAAGTTATTTCGCACCTATGATCGGCCGCAAAAGACCGTCGGGAATCGCACACCCCGCAAAAATTCAGGGAGGAATACATGCGACTGTTGCCACTCGCTATCGTCGCCATGGCCATGGCATTTGCCGGCGCGGCCGATCCGGCGCACGCGGCCGAACGGCTGATCGTCAACTGTTTCTGGCCGCCGCAGCACGCCGTTTGCCAGAAGATCATGCCGACCTGGGGCAAGTGGGTGGAGGAAGCGACCGCGGGCCGCGTCAAGATCTCGATCCCGCCGAAGTCGCTGGCGTCTCCGCCCGAGCAGTGGGCATCGGTCGAAAACGGCATCGCCGACGTCGCAGCCCAGTTCAACGGCTTCATCGCCAACCGGGTCTGGGGACCGACGGTCGCCATGAATCCGTTCATCGCGACGCAGGACGCGCCGGCGATGTCGCAGGCGCTGTGGGAAACCTACGAGAAGTATTTTTCGGACGAATACAAGGGCATGAAGCTTCTTGCCGTCTGGGTGATCACACCCGGCGCGTTGTGGAGCCAGACCGACACGCCGGTCAATTCGATCGAAGACCTGAAGTCGCGAAAGATCTGGGCGCTGCCGGGGACCAACGCCAACATCATGAAGACGATCGGCGCCGGTGTCGTATCGGGCCCGGCTGTGCAAATGAATGAAATCATATCGCGCGGCGTGGTCGACGCCTATGTCGGCGTCAGCGAAACGAGCGTGCGTGATTTCCGCCTCATTCCCTACACCAGGTCAAAGACGGAATTCGATCGCGGCATCTATTCGACCAGTTTCTCGTTCCTGATGAACGAGAAAAAGTGGAAGGCCCTGTCGGAAGAGGATCAAAAGGCGATCATGTCGGTCAGCGGCGCCAAGTTCGGACGCATGGCCGCATCCTATTGGGTCGAGGCCGACAAGACCGCGGCAGCCGAACTGGAAAAGGCCGGCGTCAAGATCGTCAAGGCGGACCCGCAGTTCGAACAGGCGCTCGTCAAGGTCGGCGACGGCCTGACCAAAAAATGGATTGAAACCGCCAACAAGCGCGGCCTCGAGGGGCAGGCGACCTACGAGTTCTACGTCAACCGCGTCAAGGAACTCTCGGCCAAAAAGATGCAATAGCCGTCTGCTATCGCCGACGAATCGACAGGGGCAGCAATGCGTGCGTTCGCCCAGGCAGTGCTGCCTCCGTTGATTCGGATTGCCGAAGTCGCCACCGCCCTCCTGCTGTTTATCATGATGATGTTGACGTTCGTCGACGTCATCGGGCGTTACGTCTTTACGGCTCCGATCTTCGGCGCCGCCGAAATGATCCAGTTTCTTCTCGCCATGACGATCTTCGGCGGGCTTTGTCTGGTCAACGCGCGCGACGAACACATCACGGTCGAGCTGTTCGAGCCGCAGATCGACCGCTGGATACCGACCGCCCGGCGGGTCATCGTCCAGCTATTCTCCGTCGGCATGATGGCGGTGATCGCCTACCAGCTCTACGAGTTTGCGCTCGATGCCCAGCGGGTCGGCACACGGTCCGTCGTGCTCGAATGGCCGTTCGCCACCGTGGCCTTCGCGGTCGCCGGCCTCTCGGTCGCGAGCCTCGTCATGCAAATTCTCGGGCTGATGCTGCCACCGCAGACGCACGGGATCGAGGACTCCGGAGGCGGTCTGTGACCCTCGCACTGACCGGCTTCGCCGTCCTCATCCTGCTCTGCTTCTTCGGGATCCGCGTCGGCTTCGCCACGATGTTCGTGGGCATCGTCGGATTTGCCTATCTGCGCGGCTGGCCGGCGGCGTTTTCGCTGGCCGGGCAGCAGATCATGGACGACGCCATGAACTACAATCTGAGCGTCATCCCGCTTTTCATCCTGATGGGCACGTTCATCTATCGCGCCGACCTTTCGCGCGATCTCTACAACGCCGCGTATGCCGGGTTCGGGCGTTTTCGCGGCGGTCTCGCGCTGTCGACGGTGATCGCCTGCGCGGGATTTTCCGCCGTCTGCGGTTCGTCGCTGGCGACGGCGGCAACCATGACCAAGGTCGCAATCCCGCCGATGCGCCGGTATCGCTACAGCGACAGTCTGGCCGCAGGCTCGGTCGCATCAAGCGGCACGCTCGGAATCATGATTCCTCCGTCGGTGCCGCTCGTCATCTACGCCATCGTCGCCGAACAGGACATCGGCAAGCTCTTCATTGCCGGCGTGCTGCCCGGCCTCCTGCTGGTGGGGCTGTTCCTCGGCGCGGTCTGGTTCACGGTCTGGCAGCATCCGGAGCACGGGCCCGCCGGCGATCCGCTCGATCCGGAAGTCGCGCGGCAGTCCCTGCGGGTGGTATGGCCGGTGCTCGGGCTCTTCACGCTCGTCCTCGGCGGCATCTACGGCAGCATCTTCACGCCCACCGAAGCGGCCGGCATCGGCGCCTTCGGCGCCGCGCTGATCTCCCTCACCCGCGGGCATTTGCGAACGCTGGACGAATGGATCAGCACCCTGGCCGAAGCGGCGCGCACGACGGCGACGCTGTTCATCGTGATTTTCGGCGCCCTCGTCTTTGCGCAGTTCATCAACCTGTCGGGCATGCCCTACGACCTGCTGGATCTCGTTGACTCGCTGCACCTCTCGCCGACCGGCCTGGTGATCGCCGTCGTCCTCATCGCCATTCTCATGGGCATGATCTTCGAATCGATCGGCATCCTCCTTCTGCTGGTCCCCGTGTTCCTGCCGGCCCTGTATGACTCCGGCATCGACATGATCTGGTTCGGAATCGTCGTCGTTCTCGTTACCGAACTGGGCCTGATCACGCCGCCGATCGGCATGAACGTTTTTGTGGTGAAGGCGGTGATGCCGGATATCCAGCTGGTACGGATATTTTCCGGTGTCACTCCCTTTATCGCCGCAATCCTCGTCGCGCTGTTCCTGATCTTCCTGTTGCCGGGCATTGCGACGTTTCTGCCGAAACTGATGTAGCTCACCGCCGCCGTGCAAACGGCGCGCCAGCGACCTGGAGACAGAAGAATGGCTGCTGCCAAGAACGTGCTTTGGATCATGGCCGACCAGCTGCGCTGGGATTACCTGTCCTGCTACGGGCACCCGCATCTGCAGACGCCGCATCTCGACGCGCTGGCGGCCAGGGGCGTGCGCTTTGACGCCGCCTTCGTACAGTCGCCGTTCTGCGGACCGTCGCGCATGAGCTACTACACCGGACGCTATTGCCGCTCGCACGGCTCGACCTGGAACGGCTTTCCGCTCCGCGTCGGCGAGCCGACGCTGGGCGATCACCTGCGCCCGCTCGGCGTGCGCGCCGCGCTGGTCGGCAAGACCCACATGACTCCCGACACGAAAGGCATGGAGTGGCTGGGCATCGACCCCGCATCGCCGATCGGCGTGCTGCTGTCGGAATGCGGCTTCGAGCCGTTCGAGCGGGATGACGGACTCCATCCCGACGGCCCCTACGATCCCGACCCGCCCTACGACAACTATCTTCGGCAGAAAGGCTTCCTGGGCCGCAACCCCTGGGAGGAATGGGCAAACTCGGCGGAAGGCGACGACGGTGAAATCCTGTCCGGCTGGCTGCTGCGCTACGACAATCTGCCGGCGCGCATTCCCGACGAACATTCGGAGACGCCCTACATGACGCGGCGGGCGATGGACTTCATGGCGGCGGCCGGCGACCAGCCGTGGCTCTGCCATCTTTCCTACATCAAGCCGCACTGGCCCTATATCGTGCCCGCGCCCTACCACAACATGTACGGGCCCGAGCACATCCTGCCGCCGGTGCGTTCCGAAGCCGAGCGCCAGAGCGATCACCCGGTGTATGCCGCCTATCAGAAGACACGCGTATGCCGCGCCTTCTCACGCGACGAGGTGCGCGAACGCGTCATTCCCGCCTATATGGGCCTGATCAAGCAGATGGACGATCAGCTCGGCAACCTGTTTGCCTACATGGAAAAGCGCGGGCTCATGGACAACACCATGATCGTCATGAGCTCCGATCACGGCGACTATCTCGGCGACCACTGGATGGGCGAGAAAGACCTGTTCTTCGAGCAGTCGGTGCGCGTGCCGTTGATCATCTACGACCCGCGCCCCGAAGCCGACGCGACGCGTGGCACCGCACGCGCGGAACTGGTGGAAGGAATCGATCTTGCACCGACCTTTCTCGAATTCTTCGGCGGCGAAGCCAAGCCGCATATCCTGGAGGGGCGTACGCTGAGCCCGCTCCTGCACAGCACGCGACCGCCGGAGAAGTGGCGCGACTACGTTATCTCCGAATACGACTATGCCACCCGCCGCGCCCGCGTCTCTCTCGGCATCGACGAGGCCGAGGCGCGGTTGATCATGGTGCGCGACACGCGCTGGAAATTCGTGCACTGCGAAGGCTTCCGGCCGATGCTGTTCGATCTCGAGACCGATCCGGAGGAACTCAACGATCTCGGCGCCGATCCTGCCTACGAGGCCGAGCGCACGCGACTTGCCGACGCCATATTTACCTGGGCGCGCAAGCATCATAACCGCATCACGGTCTCGCCCGAACGGGTCAACACCATGGCGGGGCGCGAGCCGCCCGGCATCCTCATCGGGGTGTGGGACGAACAGGACTACGAAAAGGAATTCGGCAGGCCGTTCAGGCAAGCGCCGTGAATGCAGCGGGCGGGTTTGTCACTCCGCAGGGGCTGTGCTAGTCGCCAGCCTTCCGATTTCGAGGACGCGAATGCCCGACGCCCTGGAACTGCTCAAGACGCGCCGATCGGTCAAGCCGATCGAACTGAACGGCCCCGCTCCCAGCGAAGCCGAGATCGAGACCTTGCTCGCGATTGCGTCGCGCGTGCCTGATCACGGCAAGCTTACTCCATGGCGCTTCATCGTGTTTGCGGGAGAGGCGCGGAACGCCGCCGGCGACGCCATTTTCGAAGTGTTCCGCGCGGACCACCCGGACGCCACAGCCGACCAGCTCGACTTCGAACGCAAGCGGCTGGCGCGCGCGCCGCTGGTCATTGCCGTGGTCAGCCGCGCGGCCCCGCATGTGAAAATTCCGGAGTGGGAGCAGCAGTTGTCGGCCGGCGCCGCGGCCATGAATCTGGTCACCGCGGTCTATGCCCTGGGTTACGCGGCGAGCTGGATCACCGAATGGTACGCCTATGACCGGCGTGTCCTCGACAAGCTCGGACTGGCCGAGAACGAACGCATCGCGGGTTTCGTCCATATCGGCCGGCCGGCAAGGCCGCCCGAGGATCGCGAGCGGCCCAGGCTCGCCGATATCGTCACCCGCTTCCAGGGATGACCCGCCGGGGACCCGATGTTCTACGAGCCTGACAAGCGCGATCAGTCCCGCCTGCGCTTCGATCCCTTCAAGGCGATCGTCGCGCCGCGTCCGATCGGCTGGGTCACCTCGGTCAGCCTGGCCGGCCAGGTGAACCTCGCGCCCTACTCGTTCTTCAACGGCGTCAACAGCCGTCCCAATCTCGTGATGTTCGCCAGCGAGGGCCGCAAGGACTCGGTCAGCTTCATCGCGGAAACGGGCGAGTTCGTCTGCAGCCTCGCCACTTGGGACCTGCGCGAGGCGATGAACGCCACGGCTGCGCCGCTGCCGCGCGGGGTCAGCGAGATGGAGCGGGCCGGCCTTGCGCCTGCGCCGTCGCGCCTGGTCAAGCCGCCGCGCGTCGCCGCTTCCCCCTGCGCACTTGAATGCAGGCTGGTCAGGATCGTCGCCATGGAGACCTTTGACCACGAACCCGTCGACTGCCACGTGGTGTTCGGCCAGGTGATCGGGGTGCACATCGACGACCGCTTCATCGTCGACGGCCGCCTCGACACCGCGGCGCTCAAGCCGATCGCCCGCTGCGGCTACGACGAATACGCGGTGGTCGAGAGTGTCTTTGCCATGCAGCGTCCGACCGCGTAGCGCACAGGACTGCCTTAACCTTAACCGGGTCTTGCGCCGGTCGTGCCCCGTCACGTTTCCGTCACAGGATTCCGTCAGCAGTTCTTCACCATGATGGCGTGAACGCCTTGTCCCGCGCCGGCCCCGGTTCGATCATCGACCCGGGGACAAAGGGGAGATGCGGTTTTGGTATTCGAGGGGCTATTCGCGCGTGCACGCAACGGCGACCGCTCGGCCGAAGCCACGACTGCGCCTCTGCAGCCGGCGGCCACCCGGCCGAGCATAGGCCTTGCCCTCGGCGGCGGCGCCGCACGCGGATTTGCCCATATCGGTGTGGTGCGCACGCTGGCCGCCCACGGCATTGTGCCTGACGTCATTGTGGGCACCTCGATCGGTGCCGTCGTCGGCGGTTGCTACGCCGCGCGCCAGCTCGACACGCTCGAGACCTGGGCGCGCAGGCTCACCGTCCGCAGCGTGCTCGGCCATCTCGACATCAGCCTGTCCGGTTCCGGGCTGATCCGCGGTACGCATCTCGCCAAGCAGCTCGATATCGCGCTGTCCGACACCCGCATCGACGACCTGCCGATCCGGTTTGCCGCGATCGCCACGGAATTCAACACCGGTCACGAGATCTGGCTCACCCGCGGCCGCCTCGCCGAGGCGCTGCGCGCCTCCTACGCGCTGCCGGGAATCTTTCCGCCGGTGCTGATCGGCGGGCGCTGGCTGGTTGACGGCGCTCTGGTCAATCCGGTGCCGGTATCGGCCGCCCGCGCGCTCGGCGCGCGACTGGTGATCGCCGTCAATCTCAATGCGGACCTGTTCGGACGCGGTACCATCATTGCAAGTCACGGATCCGACGACGCCGACGAAGGCGCATCCACCGCGCCGAAGGCAAACGGATTCCGCAGCATGTTTTCGCGTGACCGGTTCCTGCGCCGCCAGCTGATCGGCCGGCGCGGACGCCCGGGCATTCCCACCGTCATGGTGGAGGCTTTCAACGTCATGCAGGACCGCATCACCCGCGCGCGGCTCGCCGGCGACCCGCCTGACGTGCTCATCAGTCCCCGCCTCGGGCAGATCGGCTGGTTCGACTTTCATCGCGGCGGCGAAGCCATCGGCACGGGCGCCGAAGCGGCTGAAAAATCGATCAACGCGATCAACGAGGCGGTGGCTGCCCTGTCGCAGGCATACGGACCCAACGGGACCGCCGGATAAGACGCTCAGGCGCTGCGGATGTAGTCCCGCATGGCCTCGCTTTCGCGTTCGATCTCCTCCAGCCGCTGCTTGACCACGTCTCCGATCGACACCAGTCCGACCAGTTCTCCGTCGCGCAGCACGGGCAAATGGCGGAACTTGCCTGCCGTCATCCGCTCCATCAGTTCGGAAACGGTGTCCTGCTCGCTGCAGGTCGCGACATTTCGCGTCATGACTTGACCGACGGACAGCCGAAGCGCATCGGCACCGCTTTCCGATACGGCGCGCACGATGTCACGCTCCGATAATATGCCGCTGAGGCGCCCTCCTGCGCCAAGGATCAGCACCGCGCCGATGCCGTGCTTCGACAGCAGCCTGGCCGCACTGGCCAGATCTGCCGTCGGCTCGATGCAGATGACGTCGCCGCCCAAGTTCTTGGCGGCCAGAATCATCTTCACGTTCATGGCAGCCTCCTTCGCGCGTGGAACCCGCGCGCATTGCGCGGCATCCACGACTCCGGGTCGTGCATGAACGATCCTGCCGTCGCACCGGTTTCGTCAAGATGGAATGCGTACAGACCAGCGACGACAATGACGCATGGGCTAATGCCGCGTTGCACCAAAATCGTCGAATTGCGGCAGCTCGGGTTTCGGATCGAACCAGGAAAAAAGCAGCAGACCAGCGAGAAAGCCGCCGATATGCGCCTGCCAGGCGACCACCTGGTCGTCCCCGCCGATCGGCAGTGACCACAATCCGAAAAGAAAATTGATCCCGAACCAGACGGCGAGGAACGCGAGCACGGCCGGTTCGCGCAGCACGCCGCTGAGCGGTAACGCCGGTACCCGGTAGTCGACGTCCTCGCCGGTGCGCCAGAAACTCAGCGGACCGCCGCGCTGGAAGGCAAAACGCATCGCCGCTGCCATGGTGCCGGAGATCGCAGCCGAGGCGCCGATCATCGGTGCGGTATCATGAGGATGCGTGGCGAGATGCGTCGCTGCGCCGATTGCGGCCGTCACCATAAAAAAAATCACGAAGCGCCACGTGCCAAATCGCCGTGCCACCGCGCTGCCGAATGGCAGCAGCCAGATCGCATTGACACCGAAATGGGTCCAGTCCGCATGCAGCAGCGAGTAGCTGACGAATGTCCAGACTTCCGCCGCCGCGCCACCCGGCAGCACACCACCAAGTACCAGCGACGAGTCGTAGCGGGCGGGAATGAAAGCGAATGTGAGGAGGAGTTCAAAATCCTGCTGTTGGGTGAGCAGCAACGTCCGCACCGCATGGATCAGGGCCAGCAGCGCCACGACGACCACGACGACCGATGGAATATTGAACAGCGGCTCGCGATGGTGTTGCACGGGAACAATCCGGTGGGGAGGGCTCCAGTTACGCCCTTGAGGCCCGCGTCGCAACCCAAAATGCCGGAGACCGGAAAGCCGGAACGGCCAAAAGAAAAGGAGGGCTTTCGCCCTCCTTCGAACCGCGTTGGCACAGGACTTGCGCGGCGTATCGGCGCGCATCTCGTCACTGCGTCTGCCCGTGGCTCTGAACAAGTGCCGCGTGTGTGATCGCTGCAAAGTTAGCCGGGCTCGCTCCGTCTGCCAACGAGATTGCGTTTTTAACACTAACCCGCAAAGCGGAACCGCAGGGGCACGGCGCGGCACGGCCCCTGCTCCACCGACCCCAGCGCGGCGGCAAGCCGGCACAGGTGTCCCGAAGAGGCACACCACTGTCGGCAGCGTCTCGCGGTGGAACAGGTGGCGATATGAAACACAAATCCTCGAAGGCCGTGTACGCCTACTGGAATGAAAAGCGCGGACAGCGTCCGGCGCCGGAGCGCACCGACATCGATCCGGTCGCCATTCGGCATGCGCTCGGTGATACCCTCATGCTGTCAGCCGATTTTGTCGACCAGCTCCGCTTCCGGCTTGCGGGCACCCGCGTCTGCGCCCTGTTCTGTCACGAGCTCAAGGGCGAGACCTTCGCCGGCCTGTGGAGCGAGGCCAGCCGCCCGGCAATCACCGAACTGCTCACTATCGTCACCAACGAGACGATCGGCGCGGTCGCGGGCCTGACCGGCCGTGCCGGCGATGGTGACGAAGTGGATCTGGAACTTCTCCTGCTGCCGCTCGCGCGCAGCGGCCACGCCCGCACCCGTGCCCTGGGCGTGCTGGCGCCGCTGGTGCCGCCGTACTGGCTCGGCGAAAAGCCGGTCACCGATCTCGAACTCGGCACATTGCGTCATGTCGGCGCCGATATAGAGCACTATTCCATGCCGGATCTTCTGGGTGCACCGGAAGGTGGCCGGTTACGCCACGGATTTGTCGTCTACACCGGCGGCCGCGAGGTCCCGCCCGGAGAACGGACCGGCTAACGCGCCGTTAATACTACCACCATAGGGTCAGAGGACCGGCGCCTGCGCCCCGGAGTCTCTGCCCGCACATGGCGATGCCACAGACAAAGACGAAGTTCCTGCCGCTGGCGGAGGAGCGCCGGCGGCACCAGCGGGTCAAGGTGAACCTGCTGGGACGCTACATGCTGGCGGATCGCCGCGAATTTCCTTGTCAGGTCGTGAATATGTCGCCGGGCGGGATGGCGCTGGTGGCGCCGGTGGTGGGCAATCCGGGCGAACGGGTGATCGCCTATGTCGACCATCTTGGCCGCCTCGAGGGCGTCATCGCCCGCAAGATCGAAAACGGCTTCGCCATGTCCATTGCGGCCACGTCGCGCAAGCGCGACAAGCTGGCCGCACAGCTCACCTGGCTGGCCAACCGGCACATCCTTAATCTGCCGGAAGACCGGCGCCACGGCCGCTTCACCCCGCGCAACCCGTTTGCCCGGCTGATCCTGCCCAACGGCAACAACGTGTCCTGCCGCATCATCGACCTTTCGCAGTCGGGCGCGGCAATTTCGATCGCGCCGGAGCTGCGCCCGGCGGTCGGCGCCGCCGTCACTGTCGGCAAGGCCCAGGGACGGGTGGTCCGTCACATCGACGACGGATTTGCGGTCGAATTCACCCGCCTGCAGCACCCCGACTTCATCGAAGAAAACGTCACCGGCCAATAGGGTGACCGGCCGGTAAACGGGGACCGGCGATCTCCCCGCGCCTGCGGAGCCCTCCGCCGGCAGGATTGCGGCCGCAACGGCCTATGCCGCGGTCAACGACGAGACCTCCCACGACCGCGAAAAGCCGTGATCGCCGGACAAGCCCGTCGAACAGGCGCAAGTCGATCGATCGATAAGATTTTAATCAAATTGTATTCAGTACGATTTTAATCAAATACAGTTCAACTTTTTACAGTATTCGTCTCTCTCTTTATTCTGGTTCTCTTCAAAACTACTTCCCTGATTTAGCGGCGGGGCAAAATGTTTGTGGCAATTGTGGTCCCAACAAGACGGGAAGGGACCACAATATGGGCGGGCGTATCAAACAACTTCTGAGGACCACGGGCGTCTGGGTCATTGCCTGCGCGGCGGCTACGGCCGCCGCGTCGGCTTCCGCTGCGTCTGCGCAGCGGCTGGCCATGCGATCCGGATTGCCGGACGTACGTCCGGTCTTTGCCTCGGTCGGCGCCAACACCCGCGCGCCGATCGGCTGGATCGAATTCTGTGTCGAGAACGGGCGCGAATGCGACGGCAAACGCGCGACTCCGCGTGACGTCGTGTTGTCGCCGAAGGCCTGGAACGACCTGGTCAAGGTCAATGCCTGGGTCAATGGCGCGATCAAGCCGATTACCGACCAGGAGCACTGGGGCGTCGTCGAAAACTGGAACTACCCCGACGACGGCTATGGCGACTGCGAGGACTACGTGCTGCTCAAGCGCCGCATGCTGATGCAGGCGGGCTGGCCGCGTGAGGCGCTGCTGATCACTGTCGTTCGCGACAAGAAAGGCGACGGTCACGCGGTGCTCACGGTCAAGACCAACCGCGGCGAGTTCGTTCTCGACAACCAGGAACCCGAAGTCCTGCCGTGGAACAGGACCGGCTATCGCTTCGTGAAGCGGCAGTCGCAAGTCAATCCCAACATCTGGGTCTCGCTCGGCGAGCCGCGTGCGGCGCCGCCGACCGTCTCGGCACGCTAGCCACGCTGCGCGCCCGCGGAGGGGTTCTCACAAGGGCGGTCTCGCACAACTCCGGACACCGACATCGCGCTCCCGGTCACGTCCCCACCCCTCCCCGTCCCCGACCGGGTTCGCGAGCGGCCGGGCCTCCCCCAGGGCCCGGCCGCACCTTTTTGCGAGACAGTGCGACGGGGTGTCCGCGCATCAATCGATGCGTTTCAGGCCCTTTGCATATCTTTTGAAGCGGTTGACATAGATGTCGGCGCCGCCGCGGATCATCGCCGCCGTCTTTTCGTCGACCGTGCGCACCACGCGTGCCGGCGCGCCGACGATCAGCGAATTGTCGGGAAAGCTCTTGCCTTCGGTGACCACGGCACCGGCGCCGACCAGGCAGTTGGCGCCGATGCGGGAGCCATTGAGCATGATCGCGCCCATGCCGACCAGACTGTTGTCGCCGATGGTGCAGCCATGCAGGATCACGTTGTGGCCGATCACGCAGCTGCGGCCGATGGTCAGCGGAAAACCCGGGTCGGTATGCAGCGTCGCATTGTCCTGGATCTGCGAGCGCTCGCCAAGCTCGATCCATTCATTGTCGCCGCGCAGCACCGCGCCATACCAGACGCTCGTTTCCGCCCTGAGCCGCACGCGGCCGATCAGCGTGGCGGTGTCGGCCACCCAGTACTCACCATCGCCGGGACACTCCGGCGCCTGCCCGTCGAGTTCGTAGATCGGCACTCCCGCCTCCGTTAAGGCGAGGGAACTTGCCTGAAGACGACGATCGATGGAAGCGGGTCAGGCGATCAGAACGCCGCATGCCTGCAGCGTCGTCACCAGCACGAGACCCGACATCAGGCTCCAGAAGCCGGCGATCAGCGTGGCGAGGAATACGAACTCGAAGCGGCGCCGTTCCTGCCGGCGGCCGATGAGCGTGTTGCGCATGATCAGGAACGGCGCGCCCACGACCAGCAGCGGGACCATGGCGAAGGTGCCTGCGCTGGGGCCGGATTCCAGCGCGCTGAAGCTTGGCAGCCGGCTGGTGGCAAGACGATAGCCCGAGCAGCATGCGCCGCCGACGGCGAAACCGAGCGCCAGCGCCAGCAGCATTTGCAGGGATTCTGCCGACATCACGCCCCCTCAACGCGAGACCGGCGGACTCAATGCAGCAGGCGCGGGGCACGCGCCAGCCAATCCTTAATCAATAGTTAACGCCCTTCCCGGCAGGCAGCATGTGCGGCCGTGGCATAATCGGCTGCGATTCGTTTCACCGCAGCGAGCCGACGGGGACAATGGCTTTTCTCGCCCAGCAGCAGGCCAAACCACAGCGTTCGCAGCGCCGCCGTCGCGGCAGGCCTGGTCCGCTGACCGCGCCCCTGCTCGTGTTTGCCGGCACCGCCTTCTGTGCGACGCTTTATGTCGCCTACGTGCTGTGGCCGCGCTGGCCGGACGTCCCGGTGTCGCTCGATGCGCCGTCGCTGCCGATCGTCGTCGCCGGCACCTCGTTCAACGTCGAGCCGGCGGCCATCCGCCGAAGCGTACAGCGTCGTCCGGGAACGCAGGAGCGCATTGATCTTGTCTACCTGTGGCCGTCGCTGCTGCCCCCCGATCCCGCGCACAAACCAAGGGTCGACGCGCCGCTCGATCCCAACGACCGCCTGTTCGTGACGGTGCAGGTCGGCGACGGCACATTGCCGCTGAAGGAGCGCGTGGAGACAATCTATCCGCGGTACCTGTCGAACGACACGGTGGCGGCGCCCGCCGGCCTGATTGCACGCGTGTTCCGCGACGGCACGCCTTATCAGGGCGAGGAACTGATCTTCGACGAGACTGCGCCCGACCACTTCCTCGCCCGC
>Ga0315534_1002175_pt1 | contig 13362 bp, 11 predicted proteins | sample SalMarSW160240MG_FD_203094 | JGI IMG/M metagenome (GOLD analysis project Ga0315534, IMG submission 203094) | Salt marsh sediment microbial communities from the Plum Island Ecosystem LTER, Massachusetts, United States - Salt Marsh Sediment SW1602-40 ... | reverse complement strand
ACTCTTAAAGTAGAAGATCCAAAAATAATATCCATAGGAAATCTAGAAATGGGAACTTTTACAGAAGAATATACAGATGAAGAAGATCCTGAGACAATTACTTCTCAATATTGGACAACTATAGTAGGTGGCCAAGGCTACGCTCTTGAATTTTATGCACCAACAAGTACATTTAATAGTACAGAAGTTAGCGAAATTCGAGATCATTTTATAAACTCATTTAAAATTACAGGTACTAATCAATCATAACTATTTGTTGTATATTTCATACTTTTGTTAACCATGTTTTGAGTTTTAGCAACTATATTGATAAGACGAATTAAATTGAGATTCCTATATCATACTACTAAAACCATGAAAAATTTACTCTAACTATATGCCTGAACAATCTACATGAAAAATTCATACGAAAAACCTATAATTTGGTAATAACAAAATGATAATATAGTAGATGCATATAGTAGAATCATATCCATATAGAAAACTTGTATATGCACTCAAATCAAATGATGTAAAAAGACAGTACCCTCCAATGCTTGGTAGGTTTTTTGATTTTATAAAGATAGAAGAGGAGCCAATAGAACAAAAATGCAAGGTCTTTTACGATTTTGTTAGTAAAGTGGAGAACAGAAAAGTTTTGATTCATTATTATTCTAATTTGATACTCTGTAATGCATTGTATACCTATAGGATAAAAATATTTTACTTATTTCATTATTGGTGAGTGATATTTATAGGGGAGATCATGTCATGCCGCAATCTGTTCCCCTACGATCGAATACCGATCACGTCGGAAAAGATTTAGATTTTTGTATATCTACTGCTATAAATCTTATGTTCCCTCTACGATCGAATGGCTACCACGTTGGAGAAGAGTCGATCGTCAAGTCTCGTCCGGATGCACAACGGCAGGCCGATCTGAATAAAGTCTACTACCTCGACAACCCTCAAATTATTGTACGAGAGCATGCCAACAATGCAGTTCGCTGGGTTCCTGGCGAGCGACTCAATCATCTTCTTGAGGAAGCCTGCAACCGCTTTGCAACTAATAATGCCGTTATAGGCCGCGGCATAGTTATGAGCTATCGAGATCTCGAACGTCGTGCCAATCAGCTCGCACGTTATCTGCTTGCACGCGGAATCAAGGCCGGCGACCGTGTCGCAATGATGTTCGACAGATCACCAGAAACATACGTGGCAATGGTTGCGGTGATGAAAGTCAATGCGACCTATGTGCCGCTCGATGCAGCCTTTCCTATTGAACGCATCCGCTTCATCCTCAAGGATTCCGACATTTCCACCATCGTGTCAATGTCGAGTTTCTCGAAGCGCCTCTACGGCCTAGATGTTGACAAGATATTTCTCGATTCGGAGAGGCCAGCGATTGATGCACAGACGGCGGATCCGTTGACGTTAACCAGCGTTGGGTCGCCGATAGAGCCACTTTGCTACATCATCTACACATCCGGCACCACCGGTAATCCGAAAGGTGTTGGTATCGGACACGCAAGCATTTGCAATTTCGTGCGTGTCGCCGCAGAGCTTTATGGCTATGCTCCAGGCGATCGCGTCTATCAGGGCATGTCGATCGCGTTCGATTTTTCCGTCGAAGAGATCTGGGTGTCGCTGATGGCTGGTGCTACGCTTGTGCCTGGTCCACCTGGCACGACCCTGATGGGCGACGAGCTTGTCGAGTTTCTGCGTGAACATCGTGTGACGGTGATGGCTTGTAGCCCTACGCTGCTCTCCACGATCGAGCAGGACGTGCCAGATCTTCGGATCTTGCTGGTAGGGGGCGAGGCTTGCCCACAAAATCTCGTGGCACGATGGTATCACCCCGACCGTCGCATTCTCAACACATATGGCCCCACCGAGGGAACCGTGACAGCGACAATGACCGAGCTGCGGCCTGACAAGCCGATCACAATCGGCGTACCGCTCCCGACCTATTCGATAGTCATACTCGATCCTCAGAAGGACAAGATCGTTCCGAACGGTGAGCTCGGAGAGATCGGTATCGCGGGTGTTGGAGTGGCCTTCGGTTACATAAATCGTGATGACCTGACGATGAAGAAGTTCATTCGGGATTTCCTGCATATCGAGAATAATCCCTCTGCACGAATCTATCGCACAGGCGATCTTGGTCGGGTTGACGAGAATGGCGAGATCGACTACCGCGGCCGGATCGACACACAGGTCAAGATCCGCGGCTATCGTATCGAGCTCAAAGAAATTGAAGAGGTGCTGCTTAACCTGTCGCAGGTTGCGCAGGCTGCAGTGACGACATTCGAACCCCAGGAGGGCATCGTCGAAATTGTCGCCTATTATGCCCTCAAGCAGGGTGTCGAGCTGCCACGTAGCGAGATCTCGCAGGAGCTACGCAGCAAGCTTCCCGTCTACATGGTGCCGACCTTCCTCGAGCAAGTCGACACCATACCAATGACGCTGAGCAACAAAGCAGACTACAAGAGACTGCCCAAGCCTCAGTTGCAGCGTTTTTCTGAAGCGCAGGAGTATGTCCCACCGAAAACTGAACGTGAGCGCATACTGCACGACGCGCTAACCGAGGTCCTTCGTGTCAAGCACGTCTCCACCGAACATCACTTTTTCGATGATCTCGGTGCCAACTCGTTGTTGATGGCGCGCGTCTGTGCGGTGATACGCAGGAATCCTGATATGTCCAACGTGTCGATGCGCGATATCTACATGCATCCAACGATCGCCAAGCTCGCGCATCATATCGATTCGTCAATCGACAGATCTGTCGCAACAAAGCCGGAACACTTCCACGTTCCATCTACTCTGTCGTACGTCACGTGTGGCGCTATGCAGATTGGGTTCTCCGCAGCCTATCTACTGTTCGGACTCTGGCTCTTTGTGGCTAGCTTTCTATGGGCGATCGCCCCAGAAAACGCGGTAGAGATCTACGCGCGCAGCGTTGCTCTCGGCATAGGATTGTTTGTTCTGCTGACCTTTATTCCAATTACTGCGAAATGGCTGCTGATCGGTCGCTTCAAGGCAGAATCGATTCCGATTTGGAGCTTTGCATATTTCCGCTTCTGGGTCGTCAGGACCCTGATGCGCACATCCCCTTTGGCTGCCTTCATGGGCACACCACTTTACAACGTTTATCTGCGTCTGATGGGCGCCAAGATCGGCCGCAACGTGATCATAAGCTGCAGGTGCCCTCCGGTCTGTACCGACCTTGTAACGATCGGTGACAACACCATAGTCCGCAAGGACTCGATCCTACTCGGGTATCGCGCACAGTCAAACTTCATACATATGGGCCCAGTAGCAATAGGCAGCAACGCGTTCGTAGGTGAAGCGAGCGTACTCGACATCGACACTGCGATGGGCGACAACACACAGCTCGGTCATGTCTCATCTCTGCAGAGCGGCCAGCGTGTGCCGGATGGCAAGCACTACCATGGCTCACCGGCTGTCGAGACGTCCTCTAACTATTGTCAAATCGAAGGCAAGAACGGTACTGCACTCAGAAGCATTCTATATATCTCGTTCATCCTAGCGACAATGTTCTTGATCGCTATGCCTGCGGTGATCCTCGTCCTCGATTATTTGCTGGCGACAGGCATCATCTCATCCATCTTCTCTCTATCCACTCCATTGCTGATAGCCCTTTCAGCGGCGTTGTTCTTCGGCATGACCGGCGTCGGGCTGGTGGTCATATATGTCATCCCCCGCATCTGCATGCTGGGGCTACGGCAAGGTGTAACCTACTCCAATTTCGGCTTCCACTACCTGCTACAGAGCATCATCCGAGGAGTTAGCAACTCGGATTTCTTCTCCACATTGTTCGGCGACTCGTCAGCCATTACAAAGTACATGTCCTACATCGGCTGGAACCTGAATACAGTCTATCAGACCGGCTCTAACATGGGGTCCTACCAAGTCCACGACAACCCGTTTCTAGTTAATATTGGCAGCGGCACGATGGTTTCGGATGGGCTGTCTATGATGAATATGCAGATGTCCGCTACGTCGTTCCGGCTTGAGGAGTCAAAGATAGGCGATAACAATTTTCTGGGTAACGGCATTTCCTACCCACCAAATGGTCGCACGGGAACCAACGTCCTGTTGGGAACCAAGACCTTAGTCCCGATCGACGGTCCAGTGCGTGAGAACATCGGGTTGCTCGGATCACCTGCCTTCGAAATTCCGCGCATGGTCGGACGCGATCGCGACATAAATGCGTCGTTAGATGAGGAGACACGTCTTGCCCAGCTCCGCAAGAAGAACGTGTATAATCTTGTCACTGCACTGTTCTTCATCGCCAGCCGCTGGATGTTGTTGTTAGTCACTATCCTGCTCGGACAAGCCGCATTCACGAGCTACAATAGTTTCGGCATCTTCTCGTTCTTGGGAGCCATTGTGGCGCTCAGCGCCACTAACTTAGCCTTCTTCATCGTGCTCGAGCACGCGAGTAGAGGTTTTAAAAGACTCCAGCCGCAACTGGTCTCGATCTACGATCCCTATTTTTGGTGGCACGAAAGGAGCTGGAAGATGTCTGCTTACCCAATCCTGGCCATGTTCGCCGGCACCCCGTTACGAGGTATGCTGCTTCGCGCCATGGGAATGAAGGTCGGTGCCAAGCTGTTCGATTGTAGTGGTGGCATCTCAGAGCGCACGCTAACCGAGGTCGGCGACCACGCCAATCTTAACGAAGGGGTAGTAATACAGGCACACTCGCTGGAGGAAGGCGTGTTCAAGTCCGACTATATCCGTCTCGGCAACAGATGCTCTGTTGGCCCAGGAGCCTTCATTCACTACGGCGTAAACACTGGAGACCACGTCGTGCTCGACGCTGATTCATTCCTAATGAAGGGCGAAACCCTGGACTCTCATACGGGTTGGTGCGGAAATCCTGCCAAACTGATGCGCCGCCATGTGGATCCTGTCGAGGTTTGCGTCCAGAATTCCACCATTCAATCAACTTTAAAGTCCAAAAAGAGGTTGTCCCAGAAACTGAGGACGGGTAGATTTGCGCAGAGAGGAGGAGAAGGAGGCATTACAGTGGAATGAGAGAAAATGTCAAGCTCAAGAAGATAACTTCCGACAATTGGAACGCGGCTGAAGATCTTGAGCCTTGTGCTGGCCAGGAAGACATAGTAGCAAGTAATCTTTATGCGGTTGCCGAGGCGAAATTCGATCTCTCGCTTCAGCGCGCTATCGATACTCTGGCTGTGCCTGGTCTTCTGATCGGCCATCGTATGATCTCGCAAGGTGATGAGCTTGCGCTGCTCCCAGAAGAGATGACGTCGTTATCCTTCCCTGGAATCCAGAGGCGCCGCGCTAGCGGAGCCTCACGGCGTGTGGCGCGCGAGCTGATGAACTCAATGGGCTTTGCCGGGCTTCCGATCCTCCGGAGCGCATTTGGTGCCCCGATCTGGCCCGCAGGAGTCGTAGGCTCTATGGCACATGATGATCAAATTGCTGTTGCTGCTGTCGGGCTGAGACGTGACCTGGATGCGGTCGGCATAGATGTCGAACCTGTCGTGCCGTTGCAGTCGGACTTGTTCGATCTGATCGCCACGTCGCGGGAGCGGCATGCAATTGCTGACAACCCGTTGGTGGCAAAACTTCTTTTCGCTATTAAGGAGGCGGTCTACAAGGCGGTCTATCCGTTAGATCATGAGTTTCTGGATTTTCATGACATCGAGGTCAACCTTGCCGACAGATTTGCGAGGACGAGAGTCGGACGCACAATCACGCTTCACTGGTGCGTTTTCTCTCACGTGCTGGTCATAGCGACTGTGCAGAAGGCTTCGATGCTATTGGACCCCTTGCCCTCGAGTTGAAAAAGCTTGTCAGATCAGTTGTTACCCTTTAAGGCTCGCATGCCATGCATTGTAGACAATGTTGTGGTCGTAAACATCTCTGGCGAGCGGCTTTGTCAGGTTTATGATTATCTAAATTTTATCTATGACTCTTCTCTAATCACAAGGATAAATATATCTAAAATCTAAAAACAAAATCCATCATATAACAAGGATTGAAACTTTTTTATAGATAATAAAACTTATTTACACAATAAATAATATTCTTGTTAGTTGAAAAAATCGTTTCTATCTATTAAATAAATCTACCAAGATAACTGTTTCAAATCAAAATGTTTTACTAATTGTGGAAAATTTAGAAATCAAATATGATTCAATGTAATGTTTATACGTAATCCAATGAACAAAAGTAAATGGTTCATTCAGATTCCATTATCTTGTGCTCATTTGTTTAAAAGTTTCTGCTTTTATGATAAAAAGCTAAATACAAGATATGTGAATTCCCCTATATGGTAAATACAAATCCCGGTGACGCACCCTATATGGGAATTCAAATACTAGTTCTTGGTATAGTATAGTTGTAAACTCGAGAAATAGAAAGAAAGGCGATAAAAAATGGTTTCAAATTCATCTTATTCAGTAAAGCTTTGAACTATAGTTGATAAGAAGATTTGTCGTGATCCAAACAAAGAGAATTCTGCGATAATCTATGGTTTTTATAACTATATGCGAGAGAAAGGATCTTCTGAAAACTATCAGGTAAACAATCGAAAAGGAGTTATCGACATTCCTGATTTCTGGATATAATGTTATCTTTATAATACACAACAAAAATAATACATAATATCATTTCTCAACACACAGATAAAAAATCCTGATATATACCAAAAAATAGATTACTACCTAGAATCAATTGATCAATAGTACTAATTGTTTGAAATAATTATATAATCCTCATAAAGTTAAAATGAACAATATCTAGAATGATATTGAGGATTAAATAACTCATACTTTGGTGACTCATAATCCACTGAAAAAACTAGAAGAATTAGTACATAGTTATATGTATTTGGGAAAGTGATAAACTTTAACTAAAATATGAATCGTAGAAGAGTAATAAAACCATTTAGCATTAGCAAGATAAAAAAATATTATATCGTTATCATCAGAAATAAGACTAGTACGTTTATCTCATTCAACTATAGATATCCATGTTTTCAAAACCAAACAAGCGAAGGAAGAAAACAAAAAATTTAAGTTGTTACTGATGATAAAAAAAGTGTCTGTTACCTTAATTAAGAGGTAACAGGGATTTATGAAATATATATTTAATAAATAATTAGGCAAAGAGAAGAAATGGATCGAAAAGTACAAGAGATCTATAAAAAACAAATTGAAAATACGGTTTTCATTAATTATACATATAATCAATATTCTTATTATATATTATAAGATGTAGATTATGTAGAAGATTTTAATATAATATTTTAATCAAATAATCATATAGTTTTAATAATAAGGAGTTTTAATATACATATTTGTTTTATAGGTTTTTATTTTTCTCAAATGGATGTATTTTGGTAAGTAACAGTTCTCAACTTGGAAGATAAGGACAAAGTAATAATGTATAGTAATCAATAAATATAAAATCAATTAGTTGTTGAGTACATAATGGGTAGAGTCTCACAAGTATTAGGGTATTTTTTTGGTTTCATAATTCTAATTATAGGAATTGGATTAATTATTGTAGCACTTGTTCAGCCTTTCCTTTTTCTAGGCAGTATTCCTATAATTGGTTTATTATTAACAATCTTCGGTTTTATTATTATGTATCTAGGACATAGATCAAGACCTACAAGAGAAAAGAAGATGTTGAAGATGCAGGCTGAGGAGTTTTTCAGAGAACAAGCATTGATGAAGAAGATGGAAAAGAGAGAGAAAAAGGAAATGAAGAAAGCTGAAAAGGAAAGGGAGAAAGCGATGAAAAGAACTGAAATGGAAATGGAAAAGGAATAGACATAAATTATTTTTTTACCTGTGTAGAATAGTAAGTTGTAATATTTTTTATTATATAATAGTTTAAAATATAATATTATTTTAGAAACAATTTTGAAGAGGTAAAAACTAGTCTTTAGAAAAGTGAATATAATGTGTTATATAAATTGAGAATTATATCTAAATCTCTACCAGAATTGATTATAATCAATTGTAAAAGTTTTATTATTTTTTGTAGAATTTGTGATTTTATGTTGATATATTAAACTTCATAATTAGAATTCATCTTTTTGAGCATTATCCCTTCATTGCCTCCTTTGGATTATCCTCTTATTTTGATGAAAACCAGCTTGTTATTTTGTAGTTGTCTTATCATATCTTAATCTCTTCTTATATCTAGTTAATATGTCGACAATAGATATTGTGTATTCCTGTATATTTAATTTTAATTTTTCTTTCTTTATTAAATTAGTAAAAGCATAAATACATAAAGTTATAATATCTTCTTACAAATCATCCTTTTCATTTGTAACTACTATGTGTTCTACTCCTATCTCATTCTAGGATTAAACTCTAAAATACAAACAGTCAAATGAATTTAAGAAAATCTCATTACGGTTTCAGAAAACTAAGATAAAATGCTTGTGAATGTACACCTACTATCTTTATTTTATAAAATAATTTTTTATTTTTTTATATTTGAAATTTATTGTGATCTATAAGAATTAGATATTCAATTTATCACAATAATTTAAATTTAATTAAGATAATTTAATAAAATAAGAAAATTAAAAATCGGAAAAATGTTTGAACAAACTAACAATAGCCAAAATCAATCAACTAAATCATAGTTGCCTATGTTGTCTTTATACGAAAATACGGTAATATTCACTTTTTCTCCGATTTTTTTTGAAATTATTTCTTCTACCTTCTCTTTTATATGAGCTGGATAACCATCAATGCTATTATATTCTTGAAAAATTTCGTCATATGGTTCTACAAACCACCATTGTTTTTTTTCCTCATTAATTTCTATTTGTGATATTTCTAAAACTGTCATTTTGTTTTCCCTAATGTTTATAAGTATTATTTTATATAAAATTTTACGTTTAGAGTAAATTTTTTTATGATTTTATTGATATTAAAGAGGTCTAGCTATTGTTACTTTTTTATGTTTAAGACAATAACCTTTTATTATTTTATTATATAAATATTTTATGTGATTTTAATAACAAACTTTAAAGAGTAAAACTTTTTTATTATCTTTTTGTAACATAATGACATATAATTCATAACAATAATATATTATTATAAAATTTAATTTACTCTATTAAAAATTGCTCAAAAAGAAAAAGGAAAAAATGTTACTTTTTTCCTTTATTTATCTATTATAATATCTCCCTATTTTTTTTGCGTAATTAAAATTATTCTGCAAAATGTCATTGTAATATCTTTGTGTAAGTTCCATTGATTTACTAAAATGTTCAATACCACCTACAGTTATTTCATTTATGAAACTTGTTAGGTTAATTGTACCATCTTGCATATTTTTGTTTACTGTATTATATGTCTCAGAATATCTTTCTGGAATATTGAAATTTTGCCAATATGATCCAAATGTGTTATCTAAGAATTGAGTATAGGATGATTGGTATGTGTTAAAGAAATTTTTTTGTAATTCTGCAACATTATCTGATATTTCTTTTACAGCTCTAATTCCCTCTTCTTGATATTTTCTGAATGTATCTGCATTCTTTTCAAATACTTTTTGATTATCTGTTTGTATTTTGTTTACATTTTCATTTATTGTAGCAGTAGTTTCTGATACGTCATCTACTGTATCTTGAACTCGTTGTTTTTGTTGTTCAAGATATTTATCTGTAGTATCTTTTAATTTGCTAGTATTTTCCTTAATATCATTTTTTTTTGTTGATGACATACCATTACATGTACAACTAAATAGATAAAGATTAGTAATATTGACTATATATTTTACATTTTATTATATAGAGAATTAGATTTCTAGATTATAAAAATATCCGTGATATGTTTAAGGATTGAACATTACACATGTAAGCCAATTAAAATTTTAGATCACTATTCACAAATAATTTTTTTTAACAATTAATTATATCCATTGATGATAGCTATATGAGTTATTTAAAATGATTTGCTTGCTGATTAAAACATAAGTTTTACTTGCGTAGGCCAAATTTGTAATTCAAAACTCAATATTATTAATAGGTTATTTTAATTATTATAGCATCTTGATTAAATATAATTAGAATTTTTCGGCGCCGAAAAATTCGAAAATATAGTAGTATAAAAACATTTATTTTTTGCTCACAAATATGTTTATAGATATAAAAAGCATTTTTATATATATGGTTATTATTCTTAATGAAAAACTTATAATTAATCATGATCATAATAAAAAATTAAAACAGGTGGCCGTATCAGGAGAAATACGTTTTACACCCCAGGAATTATATCAAATGACTACCAATGGAAAACGTTTGTTCAAATTAAAATGCGAATTATGGGGAAAGGACATAGTTACTAATGACAAGTTGTTCATATTTAATCCACTAAGATATTTTCCAGCTATATCTCCTGCGATTAGTGAAAAATTTACGTTCAGCGAGATATTAGGAGAAGGTGTTCTAGATGAAGATTTAGGAAAGGAGGAAGCTTATGCAAGACTTATTTTAACTAATCTATCTAGTGGAACTCAGATTATTGATAAAACAGAAACTGTAAGCTATAAATAGTTTGTTTGTATTACTTGCACATTATTATTGGTAGAGCTCTGTTAAGATTAATATTGTAAATACCCATATTGCAGTTTGCTAACGTATTAATAAGGATTAAAATGCTTATTATTATATGGAAGGAATTCAAAAATTAAAATGTACATCATGTGGAACATCTTTTATGTCAGAAAGTAATGTATCTCTTTGTCCATCATGTAGTAGTAGTGAAAAGCAAGGTGGTGGACATATGGGTTGTGGCTGTGGACACAGTCATTAATTTTTATTTTTTTTAAAAATTCTTTAAAAAATTTTAAGAGTAATTAAACAATGTCTTTGTCCTATCAAACAGGTCATATATAATATTAGATATGTCTTTTACATATAATTTTTCCAGATCGTACCATTCAACCTTAATTCCATTCCATTTAGATGTATTCCAGATTCCTATTGGTAATTTTTCTTTCAAGAACGCTTTGTTAAATGGATAAGGATTTACATATAGATAAGCATTAGAAAAATCTTTATCTCCAGGAGAAATCCCAATTCCAATTTGTTGATCCTTTATTCCAGTAAACCATTCTACAGATAGATCAAAACCATCTGGCCATAGATGTACTAGGGTGAAATTTCCATTCAATTTACTTCTAAATACTTCTAGCGATAAATTCGCTTTTGATATAAAACCGAAATAATCTTCTAAATCTTCTAATTTCAATCTTTCTAAATTATCAATTTGAAGCATTTCAAGTGGGTGAGAAAATAGGTGTCTAATTTTTAAATATATATCTTTATCAGTTAGATCTATTATTTGTGTATATTCAGTGTCGTAATATAATAATAAACCGTTAAATAAATCAATTTTTATTTCCTTATTGTTGTTTATAAGACCTGTTGTTATGCCACTATTTTGAAAAAATAGGCTTTCATGTCCATAATGAGGTAAATTTGGTATCTGTTGTGCTTTAACATTTGCGATTAGTCTACATATCTTCCGTAATTGAATTACTGTTTCATTTATAACAATATTTTTCATATTCTTATTAATCTACCTTAAAATCAGTCCTAATAATTGACAGTAGTAGGTGCATCAGAAATTTTTGGTTGTGTAGAATTTATATTTATACATGGATCAGTTTTTATCTGATGAAGCAATTTTATATCATTATCAATCAAGTCTCTAATAGATCTTTTTATGTATCTTGATTTTGTGAATTGTTGTATATTGTGTTCCATATCTTCAGCTGTCCATCCTCTACTCCAACCCATAAATGAATAGGGAGGTAAAGCGAAACCTAATTCACTAAAGAACATCATCATTTGTCCTGCAACATTTTGAATATTATCTTGTCCGCCTGTTATTATGAAACTAGCTACTTTATTTTTTACCAGTATTTTATTATTCAACGTTATTTGATTTTGCACACAATTGAGTCTCTCAATCATTTTATAATATAACGATGATGCATTCCCCCACCTAATTGGAGTACTGACAAGTACAATATCTGCCCACAGGATCATCTTTCTATATATAGAATTCATTCCATCATTACTATCCATCTCCGAGATTGAGCATGGCCATGTACATGCCATTTCACTTCTACTATAATATCCTTCACAATTCCGAAATTCAAGATCTGAAATTTTTATCAGTACAGTATTTGCTTGATATTTGTCTTTAGCATAATCCAATGCTTCGGTCAAAGCAGAATCGGATGTTGATTTTCTTGGTAATAATTTATTCATATTTGTTGTTGAAATGCCAAGAATATTTAGAGATGTAGAAGTTGTTTCATATTTTAGATCTACCAAATCTTGTAGGGGATTGACCTTATGTTGGCTTTTAAAAGGGAATTTTATAGGTTGATCAGAAATACATATTTTTCCATCTTTTAAAATTGTATCAAATACAACCTGTTGCTCATCATAACCAGGAGGAGCCTTTCCTGTAATTAAGTTATATTCCCATCCATGCCAAGGACATGTAATATAGATTCCATCATATTTTTTTTCAATTTTTCCTTCTGATAGTGGACCTCCCTTATGAAGACACTTATTGCCTATGGCAGTTATGTTATCACCTGTTTTATATAGAATTATTTCCTTATCCTTAACTTTTACGACTTTGTGGTTATCATTTTTTAAGTCATCTTGATCTAGTACCTCAATATACTCCAACAATATATTGAAAACAAATCTAGTTCTTAATCGTTTTTAATTTTTAATGTTCTAAATTAAATTTGAATGAGCTTATCAAAGACTTTATAAACGGACTATTTATTAGATGTTTTGCGCAATTAGATAAAATTTACACCATCTTTTCATTACAATCAATTACAGTTATTATTTTTTACTGTGTATTATCCTGTAATTAACCAAACCAGAAACAATATCAGACATTGTATCATATCTCTTTAACTTGTTTCTGTATCTGCTTCCCATTATACCAAATTTCTTTACCCTGCAGATAGTATGTTCTACTATAACTCTCTGTCTACTATGTTTTTTGTTGTATCTCTTTTCTATTTTGGTGAGTTCAATATTACGTTTCTTTTTTACTGGTAATACTGCTTTAAGATTAGGAAAATCTTTTTCTATTCCGTAATATCCAAGATCATAATAATTTTCTACTTGTGGTGGTGTTATTGGATGTTCATCTTTGTAAACAGAATAGTCATGCTGTTTTCCTTTCTTATGCTTATTTGATTTGTGCAATATTTCTCCTTTTTTATTGACCATATATTGTGTCTTTACTGTATGTTTTTTCTTCTTACCAGAGTAATAGTTTTTTCTTTTTCTTTTATTTTTGGGTCTTTGTA
>Ga0315534_1002173_pt1 | contig 13366 bp, 10 predicted proteins | sample SalMarSW160240MG_FD_203094 | JGI IMG/M metagenome (GOLD analysis project Ga0315534, IMG submission 203094) | Salt marsh sediment microbial communities from the Plum Island Ecosystem LTER, Massachusetts, United States - Salt Marsh Sediment SW1602-40 ... | reverse complement strand
CCAAGACGAAGAAAGGCCTGTAGCCAGGAACGGCACTGCTGGTTGGAGGAGCCTCTCCGCTAGCGTATGTACTCGATTTCATGGGCGAGGCGCTTGCTGGACCTGCCAAACTGCGTCCGAGTCCGTAGAGCACTAAGGTAAATAAGACATAGATCACGATGGCAATTGGCGGGCTAAAGAGGACTTCTCTCATAGCGCTTCAAACCTCCCCACTGCAATTCCGTTTCTGAGGTTCACAAAATATGTTCTTCACAGATTAACCCCCGAGGCTGGCCAGCAATGCAATGCCGGCCGGCTCAGTCAGCCAGTTCATAATCGAAGGCCAGATTCCAATGGCGATAATCCCCAATGCCATGAGCACAAGCGGCAGTTTCATGACAGCAGGAAGCTGTTTCCCTGAAAGCACAATCACGGATGGCTCACAGCGATATACGGCGTTTACGAGCGGTGCGTAGTATGCTAGAGAAAAAACACTGTTGAGCGCCGCAAAAGCGACCACCGCTATAATCCAACCGTTGTGCGTATTTACTCCAGCAACGAAGATCTGCCACTTGGACATAAAGCCGGCGAGGGGCGGCAAACCGGCAAGACTGAACAAAGCAATGCTAAGTGTCAGCGCTGCCCATGGGTACTGCTTCGCGGCTCCAGCAAGATCATCGAATAGGAGCGGGCGATGGTCTCCCATGGAGATATGCAGGGAATAGAGCATCGCGCCTGCAGCCAGGAACGCCAACCCCTTCATCAAGCCATGGGTGAACATATGGAACAATCCTCCCTGCGCTCCGATGACATCGCTCATGCTAAATGCAATCCCTACTCCAACCAGCATGTAGCCCACATGCACAAGACTCGAATAGGCCAGCATTCTTTTTACCTGAGTCTGTCCTAACGCCATCAGGTTGCCGACGACCATATTCAAGATTCCGAAACCCATGAGAAGCGGACCCCAGAATGTCGTTACGCCGGATAATGCTGAGAGCGATCGGAGCATGGCAATAAGCCCTGCTTCGATAACGACCCCGGAGAGCATAGCGCTAATGCCGCTTGGCGCTTGTGAGTGGGCATCTGGCAGCCAGGTGTGCAGTGGAACGAGGGCAGTTTTTACACCGAAACCGATCACAAATAGTATGCCGGCTGCTGACAATGCGGGAGAAGACTGTGCAGTTTGACGTATCAAGTCTAAATTCAGCGTGCCCGTCTCCAACACCACAAGACCGATGGCAAGAAGTACAAGCACAGAACCCGCCGCGCTCTGAACCAAGTATTTGATCCCTGCTTCTAATGAAGTGGGCAGTTCCTTGTAGAATGCAACCAGTAGATAGGAAGTGACGGCCATCGCCTCGAACCATATCCAAAGGTTGAATAAGTCATTTGTACAGCCGAGCCCAATCATCACCCCAATCATCGCCACGAGCATTGCGTAATACTTCTCCTGCCCATCATCGTGAGCCATATAGTGACCAGAGAAGACCACCACGAAGCTGCCCAGCATTAGGGCAATCATCGCCAGCAGCAAACTTAAACCATCCAATTTGAGAGCGATCGAGCCAACAATATGCTTAGAAATCCCGTTCAGCTGCAAATCTTGAGTTGCCAAAACAAAAGCTACCCATGTCGCTGCCAGCGCAAGGAGTGCAGTTCGCTGAGCGAAGATCCCGCGTGCCTTGCCAAGATGACCGATAAAGTAAACTAACGGGGATGTGATCAGTGGCAATACGATAATCCAGGCCCAAACAGGTAAGGTCATATCACACTCCAATAAACAAAAGGGCAAGAAGAACACTCAACATGCCGACGATCCCGAGAATGTTCCAATTGAGCTGTCCTGTCTGTGTGAGATGCAGCACTGCGGAGAGATTCTTGGTCACGTTGATGATCCCCTGGTTCAAATGCTCAAATCCCAGCCCATTCTCAAAAAGCCGGGCGACCGGCCGCAAGGAGTCTTTAATTCCTGCCAAGGATTTCCTCAGAATCCAGATCCCAATCCCCAACGCGATCACAGCAAGGGAGATCCATGTTGCTGGAGCCAAGGCGATTTCCTTTACGAGCTTGAACGTGCCGATGGCATGGACATCGTGAAACGGTAGAGTCTGTGCCATGAGATCGTTCAAGACACCCGCCAGCAGCCATGTTGTGAATACCCCAAAGGAGAGTGCGACGAGAGATACCCGCATCCAGAAAAGTCCATCATGGATTGGTTTTTTCCCTTTCCTCTCCCCATAAAAAACCATGAAGACCATGCGTGACACGTACAAAGCCGTTAGCCCGACGCCCATTAACATGCCGATGTATGCCCACATTGGAGCATGCATAAAGCCCTCTTCGAGGATCAATTCCTTGCTGAAGAATCCATTTGCTACCGGCAAACCGATGAGCGCGAGCGAGCCAATGACGAACACTGTATACACAAAGGGCATTGTTTTCCGGAGACCACCCATCTGCCGCATATCGCGACTACCAACAGCGGGGATCACCGCACCCGCGCATAAAAAGAGTAATGCCTTGAAAATTGCATGGCTGAGTAGGTGGAACTGACTGGCGAATACCGCGCCGACGCCGACTGCAAAGAACATATAGCCGAGCTGGCTGATCGTTGAGTATGCGAGGGCTCGCTTTAGATCGGCGGCAACGAGAGCCATCAAAGCACCCAGTAAAGCCGAGAGCATACCCACAACCAGGACGCTCGTCGTCCACCCAGGTACAACTTCAAAGACTGGAAAAAATCGCGCCACGAGGTATACGCCTGCGTTGACCATGGTCGCCGCATGGATCAGCGCCGAGACCGGGGTAGGCGCTTCCATGGCATCGGGCAGCCAGGTATGCAGCGGCACTTGTGCAGATTTTGCGATCGCCGCGGCGAGGAAGCAGAAAGCGAGCAAGGTCAGCACATTGAATGGCACAACCTCCACTTCCGCTAGAAATGCGCTGATCTGGTAGCTGCCTACATATGAGTTGATGATGAGCGCACCAACCAGCAAGCCGATACCACCCAGTTGAGTTATGATCAGGGCTTTAATGCCAGCTGCGACAGCCTTTGGGTCATCGTTATGGAAGGAGATGAGCGCATATGAACAGAACGCTGTGATCTCCCAGAAAAGGAACATCAGCAGCAAGCTGCCCGAGATGCCCAATCCGGCCATAGCCCCGATGAAGAACATAACCAAGGCGTAATAACGCCCAAGCTGTTCATTGCCCCTCATGTAATCGATGGAGAAAATGACCGCCAGGCTTCCGACGGTGTTGGCGATAACTGCCAGGAGCACGCCGAGAGCGTCAGGTAAAAAAGTAAAAACACCAAAAACGCTCCCCATTGGGATGCTCAGAACGGATTGGTCGCTCGTAAACCAGAGTAAAACGATGGCCGAAATACCTGCTGCGACCGAAAAGATCGACGCTATCGCATGTTGCAGCTTCGGATGTTCATCACCCGTCAGCAATACGAAGAGCGCGCCGATCCATGGAAGACCGATTGTGAGAAGGACCAAGAGTGTAGCCATATATCATCCTCTCAGGGAAGAAAGCTCATTGGTATCGAGTGTGCCAACTTGGCGACGGATTTGGATAGCGAAGGCCATGCCTATGACGGCGACAATGGTGTCGGCGACGATCACGGTTATGGCCATGCTTTGCGTGAGGTACTGTTGACCACTTGCATTGCCTGCCGCAATCAACCCCAAGACCGCCGCCTTTACAAGGATTTGAAGCATGATCACGACTTTGATCAGATTCCTGGTCGTAAGCAGCCCATAGAACCCGGCTGCGACCAACCCGGTGACGCCCAGCAGACAGATATTAATCGGCGAAAGGTTCATCTTTTGGTCTCTTCCTTTTTACAAATCCCGATCTCTTTCTTTATATGTGGCGAACCCGAACCCATCGCCCGATATCAGCTCGACTTCGATTGCGGTTCGATGGGATGGTCTTCCTCTGAACCCGCCAATATTTCCATATCGTGCAAAGCCAGCTCGCGTTCTGCCGCGAATTCATCAACCATGGATTGCTGCAGAGGAGCCTTGGCTTCCGCCAGAATGCCAACGAGTCCTAGCGCCCCAGAATAAATTAGGGCAACCTGGACCAACAGATCGAGGCTGCGATCCTGCCAGAAAACAGTAGCTAAACTCGTTTCAGAGACGGTGGAGATGGATGCTTTGATAGGTAAAACGAAATAAATCAGGAGAAGGCCTGAAAATATTATTAGACCCCAGGCGAGAGGTTTTGGTATAAGCGACCGTTCGCCAATGCCTTCTCCCCCTGCGACGCTGATCGCGAAAACGAACAACACAGTGACCAGGCCCGCCCCTACGCTTAACTCAATTACCGCTACTCGGTGAGCGCCAAGCAAATAGATGACGATAGATATAAGCACACTGACTCCAGCCAGCCAAATTGCCGATCGCAGCAGACTGTCAGCCCGAAGGGATTGGATGGCGGAGAAAATCGCCGCGCCGACCAGTATTCCATAGACCAGGGCCTCTAGCATCGCTCCCTCCAGTATGTCGATCTTCGGTATCAATTATTCAAGACCACTTTACTGCTGGTGTTATGCAAATTTCTAAACTCGCTGCTACACAGAAACGGTAGCCCTTTCTGTCAAGCTGGAAGCATCGATGGAGAAAAAAAGAGTTCTACCGTTTGTAATTGCTCACCTTATTCGGTTTATGCGCAGTATAGAAGGCGGGGGTAACAACAGCGGTCGCAGAGGGGTCACAAGTTGGTAACAAGCTAAGGGGATTTCTACGGGGATTATGCAAAAGGGGGATGTGATCGCGTCGTGATAGATCAGGTCCGTGCGGAAATTAACTAGACTTCAAACGAATAGCCCACTCCAGCAATTGTGATGAGATATTCGGGTTCTGACGGATTGAATTCGATTTTCCGTCGTAAACGGTAGACCAGCTGCTTGAGCATCACCCTGTCTGCCCCTGCCGAACCCCAAACCGAATCGATAATCGAAGCTGCAGCAAGTACCTGGCCGCAGTTCAACATTAATACTTCTAAAAGACGGCATTCTAATTGAGTAAGTTGAATGGAATCCCCATTACCTATGCGCACCTCACTCCTAGCCGGATCTAGTATGTAATTCCCTGCGCTAAGTGGGCCGGGAGCTACGGGAGCGGATTTCGCTCGACGCAGAACAGCTTCAGCGCGGGCTATGAGCTGACGGGGACTGAACGGTTTAACAATATAGTCATCTGCGCCAAGCTCCAATCCTTTCACGACGTCCTCTTCCTCGCCGCGGACGCTAAGAATGATGATTGGGGTATCAGCTTGATCGCGGATATTCTTACAAACACTCAAGCCGTCCAATTTCGGCAGGTTTAGATCCAAGATGATGATATCGGGTTCATCGGCTGCCCATCTCTCCAGCGCTGACCGTCCGTCAAGGGCTGTGATCACATCAAAACCGGCCCGACGCATCGTGAATGACACAACGTCTGATAAAGCGAGATCATCATCTACAATGAGAGCCTTCATCCCGTTCCTCCACTATAAGGGAGTTCAAACCAAAAAATGGATCCCCCGTCTGGGCGATCTTCGATGCCCACATTACCGCCATGTTCCTCAATAATAACCTTCACGACAGATAATCCTAGACCAACGCCATATTGCGCCTCATCGTGGTCCTCTAAACGGACGAAGCGACGAAAAACATCCTCCCGTTCCTCAGGCGGTATCCCCGGCCCACGGTCAGAAACAGAGACACGCAGCACATCATTAGGCCCGTGCTCAAGCGCTAGATGAATGGGTGCACTTAACGGGCTGTATTTACTAGCGTTCGACAAGAGATTTACCAGGACTTGAGTCAAACGAGTTGGGTCGACTCTGACTTCAGGGATCTGACCCTTTGTATCCAGATGAAGCTCTTGCTTACGGCGATCGAGCAAGGGCTGCATCATATGGACAGCATCAGTGATGATATCGTTGAGATCGGTACGGCGCCGTCGAATCTTGAAGCGTCCCGCCTCGATGCTCATGCTTTCAAGCAGATTATCTATGAGCGCTTGAAGGCCGGTGACGCTCATATGAATGGAATTCAGCAAATTGCTAAGATCCTCTTTTGATAAATCATCAAGCTCCTCGAGAAGCAGCTCGACTGAAGCATTAAGGGCAGAGAGAGGGGTGCGGAATTCATGCGAGATGTTCGACAGGAAATACGAGAGGAAATTCCGGACGGCTCCTTTCTCTGTGATATCGCGCAACACTAATGCCGATTCACTGGCATTTTGTTCTTTCTGGACCAGTTTCGCATCTGTGACTGAGAGCGTCATCTGGCGGCCGTCTTGGGTAATAATCTCAATCTGCTGCATCCCTCCAGGGCGTGGAATCTGGTTCGAGAATTTGGGTCTGCCCTCGGGTACAGCGAAGATCGCGTCGAGCGATTTATGCAGCGCTTCCTCTTCTGAGCAACCGAGCATGCGTTCAGCGCCCTGGCTAAAGGACGTAACGTGACCCTGGCTGTCGAAGGTCACGATCCCTTCCACGATGGATTGGATGAGTGCTTCTGACCACGCTTTTTCTTGCCTAAGATCATCCAACATGGTGCGCATATTGTTGCGACTTTCTTCAAATGCCCGTGCTAATGTTGCTATTTCACTTGGCTGCTGTGGGCGCGGTACAGGTGTGCTCAGATTACCCTCGCTGATATTCGCCGCTGCTGAGGTCAACTGCAATAAGGGTGCAGTTAACCTTCGTGCCATTGCTCCGGCAAGGAGCGAGCTGACCACGATTACGGTAAAGGTGCTTATGAGCAATGTCAGCAGCCCTCGACCCTCCGCGGACATCATACTCTCAACGGATAAAGCTGTCTCGATATATGCATCAATCTCCTCATCCCTGCTGTCAAGAGGGGACAAGGCACCGTGATAGCGGATGCCAGCGAGCGTGAATTCAGTCTGCAAAGGTATATCCGCATCCGAGGACTCCCCTATCTCGTCATATTCGATCGTCTCGAGGGCATTAGACCAGCTCGAGGCAACCCTTCGCCCTTCTAATATCACGCTCTGATTAAATCCAGACGCTGACGCTAGTTGAGATGCGAATTCATCATCAAGGTAGACACCAAGCGTTACATAACCCAGCAATTCGTTATCGAGATCATCAAACACTTGTTGATAAACTACAGACACCACCCGGGGTTCTGTATCTAAGACTTCCAAAGACGAAGGCAGGATGCTCACTGGAAGGTCCGCGCAAAGGTTCGGGGAGGAGTCTGGAGTTAGCGGCAGACAGTTAACATCATATGCAAATAGAATATCAAGATCGACACTCGATTGATATACGTCCAAATATCCACGCAATTTCTCGGTGTCGCCCTCCCTTATGTACCTTCGTAGAGTTGGGCGCTGAGAAGTCAGGTTCCCCAGATCCAAGAGGCGATCCTGCTCTTTCCTGAGCAATATTCGGGTAATCTGCACACTATCAGCCAAACGAGCCCATGCTTGCTGCTCCAGCTCCGAGCGAATGATCAAGTATGCTGGAACTCCTGCGGCAACAGTCGTCACGAAGATGACCACAACAAAGGCGAGCCTGAATTGGGAGGTTATGCTCTGTTTGCTGGCAGATTTCCAAATAGACATGGTGGTAATCTATACTCGGGTCCTATCATTTGCCAATGAGGACCGTAGATACGTGACTCTTAGCCCGTGTAGTATCGGGGATTTGAGATAAACGACGAGCATAATAGGGTTACATGAGATAAGTGTTGGTTCAGCCATGTAATTGATGCCCTCCCCATAGAACCCGGCGGCATCTCATAAAACTTTTTTCGGAATAAACACTCTCAGCTTTAGTCGGGATTACCGAGTACAGCAAAGCGTTTCCAAGGATGACACAATGTAAAGCTGATCCTTTTATGATCGTAAATGCCCTTGCGCTACTTAGCAAGTAACATTTGGATGTAATTGTTGAACTCCTCAGAGACATACGTCCTTAATTATGCGATGAGACCGGCTACGAGTAATTCCTCCCCATAGAGACCACGCACTACAAGCCGCTGTTTCCTCCTGGCGATGATGGAGAAAGCGACGTATATACATCTCTACTTTCCCGTAGGCTCAGAACTTAGTGCTAACCAAAAAGCAGCTTTGAACAGCCCCCTTCATGAATAAATCGTAGGGACCAACTCGTGTAACGGTGTGTCAACCTCCCGCAGGTTCAAGACCTGCAGGAGGTTTAAGTTCAGATCCCATGGCGCAGACTGCGCCTGCAACCGGAAGCAGAGCATCCTGACTCAATAAGATGAGGGGCGTTTGAGACAAACCTTGGGAGACCTACATAAGCAGCCTTAGCAATGTGTAACCACCTAACACAGTGGACATGCCGCCAATGGCCAGCGTTAATTTCCCTGTTGAAACTCGTTTAATAAAGTAAGCTGCAGGAGGCACCGAAATGACTGCGCCGATGAGCAGAGATAATGCCAAATTCATGTTCAAGGGGACCCCCTTGAGTAGATAGATGCTTACACCGACAGCGCTGGTAATCCCTTCGGCCATAGAAGCGATGGCAACTGCTTGTCTGCTCTCTATGCCGGAGAGAACCTGACCGCCTGTGACGACGGGTCCGTATCCACCCCCGCTTATCCCTTTATTAAATGACGCCAAGATCCCAAGGCCGGCAATCCTCTTCCACGAAAATGAGCGCTTCCGTTTGTGATATAACCAGAACTACAAAACCGATATATGCCTTGACAGCCCATTTTGGAAGGGACACAGAAATGAGAACCGCAAGGACCACACCTACGATGCTGAGAAGGGTCATTACCAACGTTACATTGAAGTCACGAGTTCCGGGGCGCAGATCTACATTCTTGAACTCGTGGTGGAGCAATCCAGCCAGGATTCCGGTAATGAACTCTGAAAACAGGACAGCCGGCACAATATCTAGAGGGTCGTAGCCCAGGATGAGAAGTAAAGGGGTCAGCGTAGTCCCATAGCCCATCCCTAGCGACGAGTCGACAAATTCACATATAAAGGCCAGTGGAATGATTGGGAGTATCAGCTCCATAGAATTTCCCCTTGAATCTCAACTTGCCGAGATAATCGAGGTAATCAAGTAGAACAGAGTCGGGATAACACGCCACGCCCCTTCAGGGACGTGGGTGATGACTGATAGAAGAATATGGAAAAGCTTCTTTCCAGACCTCGATTAACCCGATAGTCCTTCACTGAGCACCCAATCGACTTTGTTGACCAGGTCTTCTGGATCTATAGGCTTATCTACAAACAGTTCCACCGGTAAATAATCAATATCACTTTCAAACCGCAAGGGTGTCGTGCTGTGAATGGCAGTCAGCATCAGGATCGGGATCTTGCTGTACTCAGCTAGATCTGATGCGGGATCGGGCTGCCGCAGCTTTAGCGCCAACTGGAAGCCTTCTGTCGCCGTATCCATCATTACATCGAGGATTATTAAGTCGGGTGAATCAGCCTTGATCCTCTCTAATCCTTCTCTACCATTTTTCGCATCGATTACTTCATGCCCTTCCTGCTCCAGACACATACGAGTGGACAGAATAATATCTGGATCGTCGTCGATAATCAGTATCTTTGCCATCGTCATTGATCCTTTCTTTTAGAGATAACTCTTGCCAATTGAGAGATAATGGTTCCTCTTGACTAATTCATTCGAGGAGTATTTATGATAGAACACTCAGCTATATTCCTTCGACGGCATTTCCCGCTGTTCTTGCCCCTGCGTGTACACCTCAAGAGATACCCCAAAGAAATAGGCCATAGCATCCAAATCGTCGGGGTCAACATTTGCCCATCGGGCAAAATCGAAGTCGCCCTGGAGTTTAAAGCGCCCATTGTATGTTGAGCCATCCGGCATTGTCGCCCCCCAAAGGCGCTTCACTTTCGATAGTTGCTCATCCGTGAGATTGCGCGAATCTCTCAGATTCGCTTTAAAGAGGTCTGCCCCTTCTAGATTGGCCTCGCTGAAGTCTGCTCCCTGCAGGTCTGCCCTGGAGAGCTTCGCCCCGCTGAGGTCTGCCATGCTTAGATTGGATCTGGCCATATGAGCCTGGTGAAAATCCACTTCCATCAATTTCGCTTTGAAGAGATCTGCTCCTTCAAAATGGACATGACATAGGGGAATCTTGGTTAGCGAACCATCCTCAAGCCACCCTCGCGCCCGTAGTTCTTCCACCGCCTCGAGCACTCGCTTATTATCCGGGCTCCGAAGTTTCCGGATAAGGCTCATTACTGTTGTCATCTCGGCCTCCTTTCTGATAATACCTATGAAGTTAGCTCGACCATGATTTCAAGGTGTCCTTTGTCTTGATGTTTGTTGTCAGTTTAAGAGACCCTGGTCACAAATCCGGTCGCTAAGCGGTATCAAACCGGTAACAAATACCAGGATATGTGGATCACAAGTTAGATGACAAAAGAGCCTATCCCAAAAAGTGAGCCTGCCGAAATAACTCAGGATTTATAACGTGTGCTGTCATTGGGAGGAGCGGAGCAGCGAAGCAATCCCCAAACACCGATGAGGAGATTGCTTCACCTTCGGTTCGCGATGACAGGCTTATGATGGGGGAGCAAGACAAACAAAAGGCTGTCTAGATGTCGCTTTTTAGACAACCCCTACGCAACACAAGTTATTATTCTGCTCATCTTTCAAACAAAGAGGAACTCTGCGAGATAGGTCTATCTCAATACGCAAGTCGCCCTTTTACACCGGTTTAATTATTAGTAAGCGGTAATCGGAAACGGAATCGGCTTCCCTTCCCCAATTCCGACTCAAACTCGATAGACCCTCCGTGCCCCTCAACAATCCGTTTTGCAAGGGAAAGTCCCAATCCTGTACCCAAGTGGTTATGCCCTTTAGCTTGTGGAGTTCGAAAGAACTCCTCGAAGATATGGTCCTGATGTTCCGGAGAAATTCCAATTCCGGTATCTTCCACTGTACCGATCGCCCAGCCTTTGTCCTCATCAAGTGTAATCACAACGTCCCCGCTTTCGGGAGTGTACTTAATGGCATTTGAAATCAAGTTCGTCCACAACTGCTCCATTTGTTCTGGAACAGCTTCAAGAATAGGGCGTTTCAGGATATTCACCTCAAGCTTTAACCCACCATCGACTGCCTGTGATTGGAAGGGTGGAATTAGCTTCTCCAACAAATCCGCCAGAGAGATATCCTTCGACATTTTTGGCGTGATCTCCTCCCTGGCGGCAGCCAGATTGAGCAAATCGTTGACAAGGTCGAGCAGCTCCTGGGATCGGGCAACTGCCCGTTCGAGGATCTCCTGCTGCTGCTCAGGTGGGACGTATCCCTTAAGTATTGAAAGCAGGAAGCTCTGCAGAGCTGAAATTGGAGCTCGTAATTCATGCGCCACCATCAAGGTGAAATGTGTCTTGTATCGATCAAGACGCTCCATATCTTCGTTCAGGCGCGCGAGCTCGTCCGCTTCCTTCTCGACAATTTCTAAACGTTTGGTCTCCAGTGCCATTCGTCGTCTTTCGATCCCCTGATGCACCGTGAGGAGAAGGATATCGGTGTCAAAAGGCTTGGGTATAAAATCGTAAGCTCCTTTCTTAATCGCCTCGACCGCCAACTCTATCGTTGCATAACCTGTGACGATGATGGCTACTGTTTCGGGGTCCTTCTCATGAATGGGGATGAGGAGATCTGTGCCTCTACCGTCCGGCAGCATCACATCGAGAAGCACAAGATCGTAGCTCGTCTCTTGGATTTTCTGCAATCCCTCCTCGATATTACCCGCCGTTTCCACAGAGAAACCCTGTGGCGTTAGAGCGCGCCGGCAACCTTCGCGAATACCCAATTCATCATCTATGACGAGAATGGTCCCTTCCGTTTTCATCACCTCTCCGCTACTTTCAAATCGCCGACCCGTTCGGGGAGTCGTCTACGCCTACAGGCAAGTGCACAGGAAGGGTTATCGTGAACGTTGTACCCTCCCAGATTTTGCTCTGGACTGCTATCTGCCCCCGGTGCATTTTAATGATGCCATATACGATCGACAGCCCAAGACCTGTTCCTTTGCCCAAGACCTTGGTGGTATAGAATGGCGTGAATATCTTGTGCAAATCATCCCTGGGAATGCCGCTCCCTGTGTCAGTGAATTTGATCTCGATACTCTTATGATCAATAGTACGTGTTGAAATTATAAGCGTGCCCCCACCCTCCATAGCCTCGGCAGCGTTCGTGATCAAGTTAATGAAAACTTGCTGCAATTGATCCGGATCGGCCTGGATGATAGGCAAATCGAGGCTGTACTTCCGGATAACCTCAATGTCATTGAAGGTCGGCTGCTGTTCAAACCCCTTGATTGTCTGATCCATTAAAAGATGGACATCGGTTTGCTGCGCCAGGACATCCTGCTGCCGGGCAAAGTTCAACAAATTCGCGACGATCAGTTGACAGCGTTTCGTCTCAGAGATGATCATATTAAGATCCTCTCGGCGAGGATCGTCTTCGTCTGCTTCTTTATACATGACATCTGAAAATAGCATGATCGTACCGAGTGGATTATTAATCTCGTGCGCAATACCCGCCGCAAGCTGCCCCATGGATGCAAGTTTTTCTTTTTGCAGCAATTCTTGCTGTGTCGCCTGCAATTTATTCACCATTATATTGAACGAACGCCCCAGAATGGCCAGCTCCCCCTCGCCAGCGGCTTGAACTTGAACCGCCATGTTCCCCTGAGCAAGCTGCCGATTGGCTTCTACCAGGGAAGAGATTGGCCGTGTTATCAAACGTGCAATCGGTACAGCGATCACGCCGGTGAGCACAATACAAACGAGTGCAATCAGAATAACTTGCTTTTGAAAGTTATCCACCAACGCTTGGAATGTGGACTGTAGCGTACCAACATATAGAATGCCCACTACATTGCCTGCGTGGTCTCGTAGGGGCTCATATTGCGTTATGTACTCCTGATTCACAACAAAGGCATTGCCAACGTAGGTTTGACCTTCCTCCAACACAACCTCGAAAACCTCTTCAGAAACGCGTGTGCCGACGGCCCGTTCGCCACCTTCAGTCATAACATTCGTTGAAACCCGCAGGTCACCAAAAAAAATCGTCACCGTGTCAACACCGGCCACCTCTTTTATCCGATCCACCAGAGTGAAATCGTTATTGAGAAGATGGGCGACCAAGACTGCGCCGATTACTTGTCCCGAATCGTCATTCACTGGATATACACTTGTTAATGCGAAACCTGCAGATCCTTCTCGCGAATCATACGGCTCCTCAGAGGCTTTAGGAGTCTCAAGTAAGGAGACATACGCCTGACCTTCCAGTTCGACATTTTCTAAAAAACTAACAGGGATGACCTCCGTCGCCGCTGCTCCCTCCCCTGATGAAAGCACCTGTGTGATAATCGGCAGTTCTCCCCAGTTAC
>Ga0315534_1002171_pt1 | contig 13389 bp, 8 predicted proteins | sample SalMarSW160240MG_FD_203094 | JGI IMG/M metagenome (GOLD analysis project Ga0315534, IMG submission 203094) | Salt marsh sediment microbial communities from the Plum Island Ecosystem LTER, Massachusetts, United States - Salt Marsh Sediment SW1602-40 ... | reverse complement strand
CAATGATGTTTAGGTCGCTCGCCGAAAAGGGCATTAACATCCTGGCGATCACCACTTCCGAAATCAAGATTAGTGTATTGATTGACGCCGCCTACGCTGAGCTTGCTGTTCGGACATTGCACTCTTTCTATGGCCTGGACGCCGACTAGGGCGGGGCAGCGCAAGGGCGCGAAATTGGAGCTAACGGTCCACCATATCGGCGGGGCCATCGGGCGGCGCTTGAATGCAAAGGCGAGGCGACGAGCCACGAGTCATGACAAGTGAGCCAGCACTGCGTGTGATCATGCGGCGCTTGCGAGAGATCATGTCTGAGCCAGGAGATGGACAATCCCGGCTCAACAAGATCGTCAAGCAAATCGCTGGCGTTATGGTGAGCGAGGTGTGCTCGATCTATCTGAAGCGTCAGGACGGATCGCTCGAACTCTTTGCCACCGAAGGTCTGAAGATTGAGGCCGTGCACACCACCCGGATGAAGCGCGGCGAAGGTCTGGTTGGGCGGTGCGCTGAGCTTAACGTAACCGTAAACGAGCAGGAAGCCTCCAACCATCCAGCATTCTCGTATCGACCCGAGACGGGAGAGGAGGTCTATCACTCGCTGCTTGCGGTGCCGATCCAGAGAAGCGGACAAGTGCTCGGCGTACTTGTCGTGCAGAATCGCACCCAAAAGGAATACTCCGACGAGGACGTCGAGGTGCTGCAAGCAACCGCGATGATTGTTGCTGAGCAGCTTGTCTCAGGTGCGGTCGCAGGCTCCAGTACGGCGCTTGAGCTAGCAAAGTCGCTGAGTTCCGTGATTGAGGGAGAATCGATCTCCGAAGGTATTGCGCTTGGTCATGTGGTGCTTCACGAACCACGCATCTTCGTCACCAAGCTCATGGCCGAGGATCCAAACGAAGAGATGGAGCGGCTTGAGACGGCGATCGCGACGCTGCGTACATCGCTCGATGAGATGTTCGAGCGCGAGCACGTTGCGGGGGCCGGCGAGCACCGCGATGTCTTCGAGGCCTACCGCATGTTCGCCCATGACAAGGGCTGGGAGCGACGCCTGCGCGAGGCCGTAGAAGGCGGCCTGACGGCGGAAGCGGGCGTCGAACGCGTCCAGAACAGCACGCGCGCGCGCATGTTGCGCCAGAATGATGCCTACTGGCGTGAGCGCCAGCGTGACCTTGCGGATCTTTCCGACCGGCTGTTGCGCATTCTTGCAGGACGCGAAACAAGCGCCGACGAGCCATCGCAGTTGCCGCCCGACACGATTCTGGTTGCGCGCACGATGGGGCCGGCCGAGCTGTTAGACTACGATCGCAAGCGCCTGCGCGGCCTCGTGGTCGAAGACGGCAGCAGGCAGAGCCACGTGGCGATTGTCGCCAAGGCGCTGGGAATTGCTGCAGTTGGCCAAGCGGCAGGCGTGGTTGAGCGTGTGACCGCCGGCGATGCAGCCATTGTCGATGCCGTCGCAGGCGAGGTCCATCTGCGACCGTCGTCTGATGTCATCACGGCTTATTCGGACAAGGTTCGCTTTCTTGCCAAGCGGCAGCGTCAGTATCGCGCGCTAAAAGATGTGCCAGCCGTAACCAAGGACGGTGAGCGCGTGTCGCTTCACATCAACGCCGGACTCCTCGTTGATATGCCACACCTCAAGGAGTCGGGTGCCGACGGCGTGGGGCTATATCGGACCGAGCTGCTGTTCATGCTCTCAGATACACTGCCAAAGCTTGAACGCCAGGTGAAGGCGTACAAGGCGGTCATTTCTCGCGCGGGAGAAAAGCCCGTAATCTTCCGCACGCTCGACATTGGGGGGGACAAGGTCCTCCACTATCTGCGCCAGCCTGCAGAAGAAAACCCGGCGATGGGGTGGCGCGCCGTGCGTATGGGGCTTGACCGGCCCGCGCTGCTTCGCACGCAAATCCGTGCGCTGTTGCGCGCCGCAGCCGGTCAGGATCTGCATCTCATGATTCCGATGGTCTCCGAGGCAAGCGAAATGGTCGCCGTCCGGGCCCTGGTGGAAAGGGAGCAGTCTATCGTGGCCGATAAAGGCTACGAGCTTCCGAACACGGTCCGCGTCGGCGCGATGATCGAGGTGCCCGGTCTACTGTTTGAGCTTGATGCTCTGATGAAGAGAGTCGACTTCGTTTCTGTTGGCAGCAATGACTTGATGCAGTTCCTATTTGCTGCCGATCGGACTAACGCCCGAGTCGGCAGCCGCTACGATTCGTTATCGCCCGCACCACTGAGGGCGCTGAGAGCGCTTGTGAAGGCCACAAAAAAGCACAATGTTCCGCTCACGCTTTGCGGCGAGATGGCTGGAACTCCGGTCGAAGCCATGGCACTAATCGGACTTGGATTCCGGTCGCTGTCGATGTCGCCGGCCTCTATAGGTCCAGTCAAGACAATGATTCTCTCGCTTGACGTTGAACGCGTTTCCCAGGTGCTCGATGGCCTGCTCAGGAAGGGCGCGCGCAATATCCGCGAAGCGCTTGAAGGCTTTGCGGAGTCGGAAGGCATTGAAGTCTGAAGCCTCGCTAAAGGCCGTGCCTTTGACAAGCCTGAACATTTGCCGGACGATGGTCACTGGGGGACCTTTGCTTCATTCGGTGATTAGCAGCACGCAGGATGCCAAGAGGCCATGAGCTGGCGAAATCTTCTTCAGACACGCGCTCCAAAGGTGCGCGAGGACGCCCGGCCATGCCCCAGTCTCATGAGTCAAACCCCGCGCAACTGGCATCCGAGGTTGGTCGTTTCTTCCAAGATCTTCGACGCATCTATGGCTGGACTCCGGAAGAAGCAGCCAAACGGCTAGCCACCCGGGTGGACATCATCGCAGTACTCGAGGCGGGAGACGTGCGCCAGCTTCCGCCATGGCCAGAAACGTGCCGTATCGTGCGGACATATGTGAGTTTTGCCCAGCTCGATCCACGCCCGGCTCTTAATTTGATTGAGGCGTTGCGATCCCAAATGATCGTTGCCGAAGCTGCAAAGCCGAGATTGCCTCAACGGCTGGCCACAAAGGGAACGGACGCTGTAGCGGCGCTTAGGCGGGGCCAAGACTGGATTGTATCTCGGACAACATCCGACTGGCGTCAAGTGCTGCGGAACCCCCGCATGGTTAGCCGTCTGCTGATTGCCGCAGCTATCCCTATTGGCCTGATTGTTCTGTTAACGCAGACATCGGTGCTTGAGGCCGCGGTTTCGCATTTGCCCCCTTCCTTGGCCCGAATCGTACGGGGTGCACAGGATTACGTTACGGTGCATATGGCGCCTGTCCGCAACGGTCTGCGTCATATTGAGGTCGATGATCCGCGCTCGCGCCGGACTGATAAATTGCCCGTCGCGGCCGGTTCGGATTAGATGCGCCCGCTACTCCGCCGAGTGGCCATATAGAGACTAGGCCCAGAGAACCAGAAAGCTTCGATGCGGGGCACGACAAGGCCTTCCATCAGCACGCACCAGTCTGAACATGAGCACGATACCAAGAGAAAAATTGGACAAGTTGATCGAGCGCTGGAACGCAATCCAGTCGGAGCTCAACGCCGGCGTCAATCAGGCGACCTACGCCAAGCTCACGAAGGAGTTCTCAGACCTCAATCCGATCGTCGAGACGATCGACGCTCTGAGCGCAGCCGAGAGTGAGCGGGCCGATCTTAAGGCCCTTGTCGATGATTCCAATAGCGACAAGGAAATGGTCTCGCTCGCGCGTTCCGAACTTGAGACGCTTGAGCTGCGGCGTGAAAACCTGGAGCAAAAGCTTAAGCTCCAGCTCCTTCCCAAGGATGCTGCCGATGAGCGCAGTGCCATTTTGGAGGTGCGTGCGGGCACAGGCGGTGACGAAGCAGCACTTTTCGCCGCCGATCTCTTTCGTATGTACACCAGATATGCGGAGCTTAAGGGTTGGAAGACTGAGATCATCAGCCTATCCGAGAATGATCTCGGTGGGATTCGAGAAGTTGTTGCCTCGATTTCCGGTAGCGGCGTCTTTGCACGACTGAAGTTCGAGTCTGGCGTCCATCGCGTTCAGCGCATTCCGGAGACCGAGACCGGAGGACGCATTCACACGTCCGCGGCAACCGTGGCCGTTCTGCCCGAGGCCGAGGAGGTCGATATCGACATTCGGCCTGACGATATCCGCATAGACACGATGCGCGCCGGTGGCGCAGGCGGCCAGCACGTCAACAAGACCGACTCTGCGGTGCGCATGACGCACCTTCCAACGGGCATCGTGGTCGTATCGGCGGAAAAGTCACAGCATCAAAACCGGCGCCTGGCCATGCAGGTTCTGCGCTCGCGAGTGTACGAGCGCGAACGGCAACGCGCGGCGGATGAACGTTCACAAGCACGTAAAGGTCAGGTCGGATCTGGAGATCGTTCACAACGCATTCGCACATACAATTTTCCGCAAGGCCGTGTGACTGATCACCGCATAAACCTGACGCTTCACAAGCTCGATGCCATTCTTCAGGCTACCGCATTGGATGAGCTGGTCGATGCGCTCATTACCGATCACCAGGCGAGCCAACTGGTTGCGTTGGAGGGCCATGCGCATGCTTGACGTGAGTATCCCTGCCGATAGTGAGCGCGTGAGCGATGCACTTTTGCGCATCACGCAAACGCTGCGCTGCGCAGGTGTTGACGAAGCAGGGAAAGACGCTCGCGCCCTCGTGGCCACGGCGACGGGGCTCCAGCCGGCAGATCTCATTTGCCGGCCAGATCGCGTTCTGAGTGAAACAGAACACTTGCGTTTGGCTCGAATGGTGGAGCGGCGCCAAGCTCGCGAACCCATTTCGCGAATCTTGGGATATCGTGAGTTTTATGGACGCTCGTTTGCGATCTCACCGGCCACGCTCGACCCTCGGCCTGATAGCGAGACGGTGATTGAGATGGTGTTGACGCTAGCTGCAAAGGAGGGATGGCGCGAGCGGCCGTTCCGTGTTCTGGATGTTGGAACCGGCACTGGCTGCCTTCTGATCACGATTCTGGCCGAACTCCCGCTTGCCACCGGCGTGGGCACCGATATCTCGCCAGAGGCGCTGAAGGTCGCCGCTGAGAACGCTCGGCGAAACAGAGTTGTGGATCGCGTCAAATTAGAGACACGTCGCTCCCTTAAGGATGTCGATGAAACATTCGATCTCCTCATCTGCAACCCTCCCTATGTTGCGTCCGGTGAGATTGCAGGGCTCGACGCGGAGGTGCGAGCATACGATCCTCACGAGTCGCTGAACGGAGGTGAGGATGGGCTGGACGTTTATCGCGAGATCATCGAGAGCCTCGACCGCGTTGTTCCTCAGGGATGGGTTGTGTTCGAGGTCGGGGCGGGACAGGCCCCTAGCGTGGCCGAGTTGCTGAGGACGTCATCGGCAGGAAAGCGCTTTGGTGGGATCCAAATGCTGGCAGACCTTGGTGGGCACGCGCGCTGTGTGGCAATGGAGATACAGTTATAACGATGTCACGAAAAACAGTTTGATTTGGGCGGTTTCCACGTTAGTCTAAGGGCCAGCCGTAATGATCGTGCGACGCCTATCTTGAGGGTGGACCAACGTTGTCCCACCGAGCCGCACGAGCTGAATTCGCGAAGCAGGAAGGCAGGACGCGCAAACGTCATTAGTTCCTGCAATCGTTGAGATGGCGAATCCTAGCGGCATGGCGATTTTTCGCCCCTTTCCGACTGGTGTGTCGACTGCTGCTTGAGCGTCACGATTTGAGACCAAAGGTGCGTGTTGCCGAGTGCAAGCGCGTGCTCCGGATGGCCAGAATTGCCCCGGCAATGGGGGATTAACGACGGACAGTTCCGCCTGAGGCAAAGGCGCGCACCGTCACACGAGAACCATTTCCACGATCGAGAACGGAGCCAATGAGGCAAGGACAGCAGAACCGCCGAGGCCGCGGACGCAATCGCAAAGGCCAGAATCCGCTGACGCGAAGCTACGAGAGCGCAGGCCCGGACATAAAGATCCGCGGCACACCAGCGCACATCGCCGAGAAGTACGTAACGCTTGCGCGTGACGCGACGTCCTCCGGGGATCCCGTACTCGCAGAGAACTATCTGCAGCATGCGGAGCATTATAATCGCATCATCATGTCGTTCCGCGAGCAAACGGCTAGCGCCGGCGGTGAGCAAATGATGAATGGCGGGTCTGGTCGTCATAGGGCGTACATGGCCTCTGACTCGATGGAGCCGGGTGAGGACTATTCTGAGGATGAGGACGATGAGGGCGGAGCCTACCCGTCTCAACCTGTTCGGCGTCAGCAGGAATCCCAGCCTCAGGGAGAAGGACAGCGGACATCAGTACGACGTAGCCGCGATCGCCGTGAGCGACCGGAGCGCGGTTCATCGGGAGAGTCCCAACCCATTGAGGCGAGCGCGCAGCCGCAGTCTGCACCGGAGGGTCAGCCCCGGCGCCGCGAGCGATTTGCAGAAGCCCATGAGCAGCCCGAGTTCTTGCGCCGGCCGGTGCGTCGCCCTCGTCGCGAAAGCGAAGCGCGCTCGAGCATCGCGAACGGCGGAGCCTCGGTGGATGAATCCGAGCACGACTGAGCAGTGTTCGGTCGCGAAGACAGGTTGTCGAGACTATCCATCTATCTTGAAACGGCATCGCCCACGGTAACAAGGCCATCTTCAATGATGTGCGCATAGATGCCGAAATCGGAGTGCCCCCATGTCCGCTGAAGGACTGCGGGAATCGCCGTATCTCGCTTGGCAGTGCCGGGATCGACATCTGTCGCGGCACACCGCTGCGTACGGCTGAATCCGCTTAGCCGGGCATGGCCAATCGAGAACTCCTTTTCCGAAAAATCGAACTCTTCCCAGGGATCCAATCCATCAATAATTAGGTTTGGGCGGAAGCGAAGCGGGTTGATGGGAAAGCCGAGGACGCGTTCAAGCTCACGCACCGAAGCGAGATTGATGAGGTGGAGGCATTTGGCCGACACATCTGAGAAACTATGCCCTGGCGCGAAGACGATCTTTGGCGCCCCGCGCAACTCCGCGTTCATGTAGCCGGCCAGGAATTGCTCAATCAATTTTCGGCCAATCGGTGTCGTGAGCTGACCACGCGCGACCTGCTTGCCATCGCGTAGGATGGTCAGAGTCTGGGTCGCCTCTTCGAATCTTGATTGAAGTGCGGCCAGGCGCTCGTGGCGCATCAGCATGAGGAAGTTGATCTTGGGAAGGTATTGGGGACTTTCGAGATCAAACCGCCCCGGGCCATTCTCGACGGCATATGCGCGGTCGAAGGGGATCGTCTCTCCGCTTTTGAGTTGCACCTGCTCGAGCGGCTCGGGCGATAGCCCCTTAACGGGATAGCGGTAGAGGCCACGGACCGTTATTGCGGCTGGATCAGTCATCGTTTGCCAAACTCTGAATGCAGGCGACGGGCGGCGAGGAGCCCCTTTTTGGAGGGTCGAAGCCGCACTATATCAACTCTTGAAAAGGTTTTTGCGCGATGCTGATGGATCAGGTCGTGCGAGGCCATTGATCCTGACAAATAGGCGACTTTCCGTGCCATGAGGGCGGCAAGGGCGCGCTGAGGAGGGAAGATGAACTTTGAGATGTATACGGACCGCGCCCGCGGTTTCGTGCAGGCGGCGCAGACTATTGCGCTGCGTGAAGGTCACCAGCAGCTGACGCCCGAGCATCTGCTAAAGGCGCTGCTCGACGACAATGAAGGTCTGGCGGCAGGCCTCATCCGCAAGGCGGGCGGTGACCCCAAGGCGGCTCTGCAGGCACTCAACGCCGAACTCGCCAAGCGGCCTCAAGTCTCCGGCGGCGGCGCAGGCCAGCCTGGTGCGACCCGCGAGCTTGCGCGCGTTCTGGATCAGGCCGAGAAGGTCGCCGAGAAGGCCGGCGACAAATACGTGACAGCGGAGCGCCTGCTCCTGGCGCTCGCGCTCGAGAAGGGCACCGAGGCCGCCAAGATCCTCGCCGATGCCGGCGTTACTCCGCAGAACCTAAACGAGGCGATCAACGATTTGCGTAAGGGCCGCACCGCCGATACGGCTTCGGCCGAGGAGGGATATGACGCGCTGAAGCGCTATGCGCGCGACCTCACCGAGGCGGCCTCCAACGGCAAACTCGATCCCGTCATCGGCCGCGACGAGGAAATCCGCCGCACCATTCAGGTGCTGTCGCGGCGCACTAAGAACAATCCCGTACTGATCGGCGAGCCAGGTGTTGGCAAGACGGCGATTGCGGAGGGGCTAGCCCTGCGCATCGTCAAAGGCGACGTGCCCGACAGTCTGAAGGACAAGAAGCTGCTCGCGCTCGACATGGGTTCGCTCATTGCAGGCGCGAAATACCGCGGCGAATTCGAAGAACGCCTGAAGGCCGTGCTGTCCGAGGTCGAGGCCGAGGGCGGTCGCATCATCCTTTTCATCGACGAGCTACACACGATCGTTGGCGCTGGTAAGACCGAAGGCGCAATGGACGCCGGAAATTTGCTGAAGCCGGCGTTGGCGCGTGGCGAGCTGCACTGCGTGGGTGCCACCACGCTGGACGAGTACCGCAAGCATATCGAGAAGGACGCAGCACTGGCGCGGCGCTTCCAGCCCGTCTTCATCAGCGAGCCGACGGTCGAGGATACCATTTCGATTCTGCGCGGGCTGAAGGAGAAGTATGAGCTGCACCATGGCGTGCGCATCACCGACTCTGCGCTCGTTGCGGCGGCCACCTTGTCGAACCGTTATATTACGGATCGGTTCTTGCCCGATAAGGCGATCGATCTTGTCGATGAAGCTGCGTCTCGCCTCAAGATGGAGATCGACTCCAAGCCCGAGGAGCTTGATGCGATTGATCGCGATCTCATGCAGTTGAAGATCGAGCGTGAGGCGCTTCGTAAGGAGAGCGATGAGGCTTCGAAGGACCGGCTGGAGCGGCTTGAGAAAGAGATCGCAGATCTCGAAGAGAATAGCGCTTCGCTTACGCAGAAGTGGGAAGCCGAGCGCGAAAAGCTTGGAAGTGCGCAGAAACTCAAGGAAGAACTTGATCACGCACGTACCGAGCTCGATCTGGCACAGCGAAAGGGCGACTTGGCGCGCGCTGGCGAGCTCGCCTACGGAAAGATTCCTGAGCTTGAGAAGCAGTTGGGCAGCGTCGAAGCTCAAGATGACAAGGGCGCAATGGTCGCCGAGGCCGTGACGCCCGATCAAGTCGCGGGTGTCGTCTCTCGTTGGACCGGAATTCCTGTAGATCGCATGCTCGAGGGCGAGCGCGAAAAACTTCTTCAAATGGAAGACTCGCTCAGCAAGCGCGTCATCGGTCAGCGTGAGGCCGTCGATGCCGTCTCGACGGCTGTGCGGCGCGCGCGTGCTGGCCTTCAAGATCCCAACAGGCCAATCGGTTCATTCATGTTCTTGGGTCCGACGGGTGTGGGCAAGACGGAGTTGTCCAAGGCGCTGGCGGCATTCCTGTTCGATGACGAGTCGGCGATGGTGCGGATCGACATGAGCGAGTTCATGGAGAAGCACTCAGTTGCGCGCTTGATTGGCGCCCCGCCAGGCTATGTCGGCTACGAGGAAGGTGGCTCATTGACGGAGGCGGTGCGCCGGCGGCCGTACCAGGTCATTCTGTTCGATGAGATCGAAAAAGCGCACCCGGACGTCTTCAATGTCTTGTTGCAGGTTCTTGACGATGGCCGGCTTACGGACGGTCAGGGCCGCACGGTCAACTTCCAAAATACCATCATTATCCTCACTTCGAATATCGGGGCCGAGTACTTGGTCAACCAGCCCGAGGGCGAAGATACCGATAAGGTGCGCGACTTGGTGATGGCCGAAGTTCGTCAAAAATTCCGGCCAGAGTTCCTGAACCGTCTCGACGACATCATTCTTTTCCATCGGCTGCAACGCGAGCAGATGGGTAAGATCGTCGATATTCAGATGGTGCGCCTGCAAAAGCTTCTCGCCGACCGCAAGATCACGATCGAACTCGATGATAAGGGACGCACTTGGCTTGCCAATCGCGGCTATGATCCAGCGTATGGCGCGCGGCCCTTGAAGCGGGTTATTCAGCGCTACGTCCAAGATCCGCTCGCCGAGCAGATACTTGCAGGCAAACTAAAGGACGGCGACACGGTTCATGTCAGCGTCCGCGATGGCGAACTATCGCTCAACGGTGAGCTGGTCAGAGCGGCTGCATAGACGACCGGACTGGTCTTGCCGGGATTTTGGCGTCGTCTCCAGCCCTGAGTGGAAGGGGACGAAGTTCTACTTGCTGGCTGTCATCACTGGAGCGCGGCGCATCAAATCGATGATGCGAGCGCGTTCCTTCTGGAACTGCGCGAGTTCGCGGCCTTCGAGCTTGCGGGCGCGAGGGACTTGGATTGAGAGCGGATTGACGAAGCGGCTGTTGACCAGAACTTCGTAGTGAAGGTGGGGTCCTGAGGAAAGGCCGGTCGACCCGACGTATCCAATGATTTGGCCTTGACGAATCTTGACGCCCTTCTTCACGCCTTTGGCGATGCGCAGCATGTGGGCGTATGCGGTGTGATAACCATTGGCGTGTCGGATGCGGACATAATTTCCATAGTGGCCTTTGCGCCCAGCATGTTCGATGACGCCCGTGCCAGCAGCAAGGATAGGCGTTCCCGCCGACGTTGCCCAGTCCACACCGGTGTGCATGCGCCGGTCATTGAGGAGCGGGTGAAAGCGCATGCCGAAGCCTGACGTTAGGCGCACATTCTCTCCGCGCACAGGGCGCCGCATGAGAAACTTCTTCGAGTTGTTCCCCTGTTCGTCGTAGTAGTCGACCTCTCCGTCATGCGTGCGGAAGCGGAAGAAACGGTAGGTTTCGCCGCCGGTCGTGATTGCGGTAAAGAGCAACTCACCCGGTGGCGCGTTGGAGTCCGCCTCCTCGTTCATATCGAAGAAGAACTCCACCGCGTCCCCAGGTCTCAGGCGCTGCCGGAAATCGGTCTCATAAGCATGGATCTTCATGATCTTCATGATTGTTTCCGGCTGGATTCGTTGCAGCAAGCCGGCGTAGTAGACGCTCGCGTAGACGCTGGATTTTGAGGCCCGGTCGCCGCCGAGTGCAGACATGACGATGTCGTCGTAGATGGGCGAATCAGTGCTGGCGGCGAACTCGCCAGAGTCATTTCTTGTGACGGTTACGATATGGTCGTGGCCGTTTGAAAACACACTGAAGCGGGCCGGTTCCATGCGGTCTTGCCGGGTGAGCGAGGGGACCAGTGTGATGCGCACCTCTTGGCCCGCTCTCAGGTTCGATGCCGGAAACACATTGCGCGCTGCCTCGATCATCGTGCGTGCCTGCCAATCGTCCGCTCCTGCACGCACGAGAATCTTGTGAAGCGAGTCGCCGCGGCCAACTTTCACGACCTGCGCTTTGCTGTTTTCGAGGCTAGTGAAGCCTTCATCGGAGTCATCGTGCGCCGGCTTCTCGATCACGGTCGTGTTTGGAGGCGCAGCGCCGTCATCGAGATTGCCGAAAGCCGCAACCAATGGTCCGCCGGCCCCAACAGGGTTTTGCTCGGCCTCGGCGCCGGCGCGAATACTTTCAGCCTCGGCCTCGGCTTCTCTGGCACGCCGGATCAGCGCAGAGGCTTCCTCGTCGTCGACGACCTGGCCATCTTCGACAGGAAGGTTGCCGCCGAGGAGTTCAACAACGCGCACGACGATGTTGCTTTGCTCACCTTCGCCGGCGTCGCCATCCTCGCCCTCGTTGATGGGCTTGTTAACGGCATAAAGCTTGAGTGGGTTGAAGGGCGGGATAACCTCATCATAGTCGGCAGGCACAGGCGCAAGGCGCGCGACCAGACGCATGTAGGGCTTTGCGTGGATGTATTCGCGGTCACCGCGCCGCTGCTTGACCGACTCATGAATGATGTAGCGGGTCGAGACGGCACCCGTGGTTATCTTGAGGCGATCGCTCTTGGGAACTGCCCACCTAAGACCTTCGCTGGTTCGCAAGCGTGGCATCTCGCGCCCCGTCAACGAGGCACGGCCCATTTCTTTGAGCGCCGGTAGGAACCCGCCCGCATTCTTTGCCTGATCGGCTGACCCAAAGATGACGACGAAGATTGAGATTGCACCGACCGTTGCCGCGAGGCAGGTGCTGACAAGCCAGCGGAATCGCCCACTCTCGCGCGACTCCGCGTGGTCGCACTCATAGAGATCCCTGAATGTACCGGCCGCGCGTCCACGGTAGAGCTGCGAACGCCCGTCCGGGCGTTCTGCACCGACGAGGGCTCCAAAGCGCGCGCGAGAAAGATGTCGGCGGCGATCGACCACTTAGCTTGAAACCTCCCCCCATTTTCGTTGGCACCACGTTGGGTGCCACAGTCCCCGTTGTCCGCAATGGCTGCGGTCCACGTGAATATACCGCAAATATCCAAGACCGGCCCGAACGAAAGAGCCGGCCACCGCAGAATACGAACACGCCATCACGCCCCTTAAAACGGGCGGCGTCATGGCAGAAACGAGCAAATCCACGTGTTTGAAAGGGGGGGTTGAAACTCGGATGCAATCTACCTAAATAGTGAATAACTCACGTGCTTCAGGACGGCATCTTTTGCCCGAAGGAGTGGCATCGGCAGGTCCTTGCGGCCGGATGCCGCGTCTTTTGGGGAGATTATTTCCGCTGACGTGTTGACAAGGAACGTGGGTTGATATTTATTTGACTGCTGGACGGGGCACTTGCTGCCGCGTCGCCCGCTACGGGCAACAGTCTCACGACACCTCGAGGTACTTGGCCGGGACGGTCCGGCGAGGGGCCTCGTTGTCTTCAGTGCCAGCCAAGTTGGGCTGGCTCAGGCTTTGGTGTCGCTGGGGTGCTCTTTGACAAGTGAATTTGAAGGAAGAGAAACGCAGGCGGCGGAGTCCTGGCGGATCCTGCAGATGTCGTGAAAGCGGCATCGAGGATCGAAACAGACTCTGGCGATACTGCGTTTCAGCCATCACCATGATGCGCTGCGTTTTCGGGGCAACTCGAGAGCGTTGGCGTATTTAGTGTGAAGGTGCCCGTTACGCAGATATCCTTGGAGTAATCCCTCCAAGCCGACCAGAATCAGAACTTTCAATTTGAGAGTTTGATCCTGGCTCAGAACGAACGCTGGCGGCAGGCCTAACACATGCAAGTCGAACGCACCCTTCGGGGTGAGTGGCAGACGGGTGAGTAACGCGTGGGAACCTACCTAGTGGTACGGAATAGCCCAGGGAAACTTGGGGTAATACCGTATGAGCCCTTCGGGGGAAAGATTTATCGCCATTAGATGGGCCCGCGTCTGATTAGCTAGTTGGTGGGGTAAAAGCCTACCAAGGCAACGATCAGTAGCTGGTCTGAGAGGATGATCAGCCACACTGGGACTGAGACACGGCCCAGACTCCTACGGGAGGCAGCAGTGGGGAATATTGGACAATGGGGGAAACCCTGATCCAGCCATGCCG
>Ga0315534_1002170_pt1 | contig 13391 bp, 14 predicted proteins | sample SalMarSW160240MG_FD_203094 | JGI IMG/M metagenome (GOLD analysis project Ga0315534, IMG submission 203094) | Salt marsh sediment microbial communities from the Plum Island Ecosystem LTER, Massachusetts, United States - Salt Marsh Sediment SW1602-40 ... | reverse complement strand
AGATCTTTTCAACACCCGTGAACTGGTCGACCGTTCCATGACTTACGTCGCGATACTCCAATTCGCCCTCTTTCAACGAACCGGGACCGCGAAAAGGTCTGTCCGTCTTAACTTGATTCATCGCATGCTGTAGGAACGCGTACACCTGTGCAGCAGGCACGACTTCGTCGATGACCCTACCGTGGTAGTTCATCGCCCAGACAACCTGTTCGTCTTCCCAGACCACCTCTTCACCGACGAACGGGTTCCAGCCGAAATAGCGATCACGATACCTGAACTCACCCTCTTCGAAGGTGAGTTCTTTACTGCCGTCCGGCAGGACCCCCGCGCCCCCTTCCCCTTCCCCGGCGTAGGCGTTTACTTTCGCTTTGACGAGGAACTGCTCAAGTCTCACGTTAATGCTCCTCTGCTTGATCGGACGCGGACGTTGTCAGCACTCGTATCGAAGTGTGCGTTCATCGTCCAATGCCCGATCGCTATGAGCGTATATGATGTACCCTTCCACTGGATCGCATCGAGCTCTCCCGCTGTCCGAATTCATCTATCCGCTCTTTTCCCCGAAAAATACGTCCTTGTCGCGAATCAGGCCGATTCCGATCCGCCTGCCATCGATGTCCTCGAATACAAATTCGTAAGCGCCGTACGCCGTCATGGTGGGCGGGCTAACGATGACGGCTGCTTGTTGCTGCAGTTCCTCAAAAAACCGGTCTACGTCTTCGACGCACTCGGGATCGAGGTAGGCGTCGTATCCGGCGCCATAGCGTTCCTTGTTGGAAGCTACCTTACCGCGCTTCGCCTGGACGACGATGATCTCGACGGCGTCGCGGTACAACGCTGCAAACGGCTCTGCTTTATCGAAATGCTCGACGATGTGAAATCCCAGGACGTCTCGGTAATACGCAGCAGCACTGCGGACGTCCGGCGAGACGAACACGATAACACCAGCGCTCAACCTTGGACGGTTCATCGTACTCATCTTGAATCGCTTTCCGGCTAGGCATCATCCGCTGGATGCAGATTGCATTTCATCTGTGTGTATATCCCAACGACCGTCGTGTGCGAGCCACAACTCACGCCAGGCCTGGATCGCTTCGTCCTTCAGCAACAGTCTATACTCCGCGGTTTGATCCTTGCGCTTCAGATGGATAGTCAGTTCGTTCCACGAGCCTCGTGGCTGGCTTCGCATCTCGGAAATGTTGCCGCGGGGGATGTACGAGACGACCCAGCCGTACTTTACGCCTAATTCCTCAGCAATCACCACCACAAAATTACTGCTGAGCAGCAGCAAGGTATCGGCTGAGACAGGGCGCCTGAAAAGGAGCAGCCAACGTTTCCAATCACCGCGCTGGAAAACCAGATCTTTCAATTCCTCTCCGGGCAGCAGACCATAGATATCTACGCCGTTGGAGAATTTCAAGGGCAATTTGTCGACGGACGCCTGCGCCACCTCGGAGAGGTACGTTTCATCCTTCGCTCGCTCGCTGTCCCCCTGGACGGTGCGTAGCAGCTTGCGCAAAGGCCGGGAGATTGGATGCCAAGCGACGGTGTTGAATTCGACGCGCAGTTTTGTCAGGGAGGTTTGGCCTTCTGCAGCGATCTCCAACAATCCATACAACAGCAGCAAACTGACCCGCATGTACATGAGATCGCGCCCGCGCAAAAGCGTGGTCTGGGGTTCCTGGCCGGGCCAAATCGAAGCCTGCAGATGGATCACGTCCTTCGCTGTGAACAAAAGAGCCTGTTTGGGAACGTAATGCCAACCGTGATGGATCTGCGGCGGAAAAGAGACGATCTTCTCAATGGCATCAACTTCGACGAACGTGTTCAGCGTGGGAGATTGCAGTTCCGCTGGTAGATCGGAGACTTCCTTCAAGATTATCGGATGCCGCTCAATCCCACGTTGCGGGACTTCTCGCCGCAGTTGCGCTAGACGCGCTTCCCGATCGCTTTCAGATATCGTCATGAAAACACCTCTTGCGCACGAAGTAAATGCTGACTCAGACCCGTCCGATTGATTGTATTGTACACAAAATGAGTTTACTGATTCATCAACGTCCCAGTCAACAACCGGCATGGAACGTTTCAAGAATGCGGATCTCTTCAGCGCACGCGGAGCTGGTGGGGATTCTCGTCCCGATTACTAACTCTTAATGTATATGTCACTCGCGAACCTCAGCTATTCAGGCTCTAAATTTCAACAGGCTTTTCGCGCCATAGTACGTAACCTATTGTCGCAGGTCCTGCCCCGAGCAGCACAACGTAGATTCCCCCTCAGCATCCGTTGTTTGCATGTCAATGCCTGTCATTTTACTTCCTTCACGAGACATCTCACTGCGCCTGCGCGATCATTCGCTTGTTGCCGGAATGCGGTATCACGATTCGCGCAGTTGGTCCGTGCGTCTGCTCGAAAAATAGGCCGGCAGCCATTCCAGGGCTTTGCAGAACAGGACCGGCGGCATGCCTTCCGCGCTCGCCAGCTCGAGAATTTGCTCGTATCGAGAAAAGACCTCGCTGTCCGCAACAATCCAGTGCTGCATGAGAATCAGATCGCGCTGACCATCCCAGTCGATGGTGGGTATCTGCTCCTTCGTTAGATATCCTGCACGCAGCATGCCTGCATAGAAGGGTTCGTCGAACAAAGCCTCACACGCCGTCCAGCGTCCGTTCAAATGATATTCGCACCAGAAGTGACCCACCGGGCTGGGCAAGTGGTTGTAGAGAAAACCAGGGACAATGTGCTGGAGCATTTCCTTGCGGACGCGCACGGTGTGGAACCTGGCCGGGATGCCGGCCGCACGCAGCAGTGTGAGGTGGATGTTGATTTTATTGCAGTAGTCCATGGTTTTTCGCTGGATCGCCTGCGAAGCTTTCAAGAAAATGTCCAATGTGGCGTTGAAGGCGATCCCGTCTCTTACGTAGCGGAACACACGCCGCGCGGCTTCCTCTGAATTCTGGGCATCTGCTACGATTTCCTGCGCCATGCGTTTCAATTTCACATTACCGCAGTCGCTCATCGTCGATGGTGCAAGATACTGATCCAGATCCAAGTCATTCTCCATTGCCTTGATGCTCTCTTTCTTCCGACTACCCAATTCCGTCGAGTTAGCTCAAACCGGCCGTGCAGCGTGTCCGCCTTGGGCCGGAACCTGAAATGTGTATCCCGCATACCAGCCGTGCCGATGGATGGATGTGACAGCAGCCTGCAGGTCCAATGAACATCACACCACGATCGTGCCGGTCAGATAGGTAACGCATCGACCTCCGATAGAGACCCGATCACCATTGTCGGCACAAAACAACTCCCCACCGCGAGCGCTCAATTGAAAGGCATGCAGATCCTTCTTCCCCAGTCGTTCCGACCAGTAGGGAATGAGTGTGCAGTGTGCCGATCCCGTCACCGGATCCTCGGGGATCGATGCGCCGGGTGCAAAGAAACGCGAGACGAAATCGGAATTCCGACCCGGGGCCGTTACGATCAACGCGAAATAATCCAATTGCGCAACCGCAGCGAGGTCGGGGGTCAAAGCTCGAATTTGGTCTTCATCGTTGAACACGGCCATCAGATCCCGCGAGGCGAGAACTTCCATGGGTGAATCACCCAAGATTTCATCCAGGCCTGCCGGCCGCTCGGCAGCCTGGGCTTTACGGGTAGGGAAATCCAGGAAGAGGAGATCGCCGCGTCGCTCTACCGACAGCTTACCGCTCTGACTTATGAAATCCACGCGTTCGGCCTGTGAATCGAGGTACTCGAAGACCACGTATCCGCTGGCAAGCGTACCGTGTCCGCAGAGATCGATCTCGACTTCCGGGGTGAACCAGCGCAAGTCGTAGACGTTCTCCCCTCGAACCATGAAGGCTGTCTCGGGAAGATTGTTTTCCGCGGCGATCGACTGCAGCGTCGCATTGGGAAGCCAATCCTCGAGCACACATACCCCCGCAGGATTCCCGGTAAATACGGCGTTGGCAAATGCATCGATTTGGTAAAACGGGATCTCCACCTTCTCTTCTCCTTGTAAAATAGCTCGCAGTTATCCGTCCGGCACCAATCTCAGCCAGCTAACGATTAGGCGGTGATCGAGTTTGGCGAGCGGAATCCGGCACAGACATTGCCAACGGTCAATCAACGCATGGCTTCAAACCCCCGATTTTCTTTCCAGAAACGCTCTACATTATAAGACTAAAATAACGCAGCGACGGTCGGGCGAAAGCTGACCGCCCGCAGCCGCGATTAACGATTAGTATAAGCATGCGTCAGTTCCCCCACGAGTTCCGATGGCGCGCCTTCCCAGGCGTTGGGATCGGCCATTAGGATCGTTTCGACATTCCACGGAAATCCGTAAGCCGGCGAGAAATCGATGCCGCACGTTGGTTTTTCGCCTGAGAACAATACGCCGCTGTACGTACCGGTGTCGACGATCGCTTCCGGTCATCATGATGGAATTATCAACGGCGATCACAGGTAAATTCTGAGCTGACATGAAACAACAACGACGCAGATTCTATGGGATATCAATCCCCCATCACACGATGGCAGGCATCGCAAACGGCGCGGGTGGTCTCAGCGTTCTCAAATCCGGTTTCAGCCGTTCCATCCGTCAAGTGCCCGGAATGGCAGCTCGTGCAGGTTGCGGCGTCGGAACGATAAGCCTGCCAGCGTGCCAGCAGTTCGTGCCAATGATTGAGGCCGGCCTCTTCTTCCTCCTCGCCTCGCCTTCCCTCGCTTAAAATGGTAATGGTTTTCTTTGGCGTATAGCCTCGTTGGGTAACATCCTGGTGACACTTCAAACAGTTCTCATCCCGAATCGGAACGGTTAATGGTGCGGGTTGGACCGCCGTATGCGTGAACCAAGCCAACGCGTTGCGCGCCCCCATCAGTTCCGCACGCATGCGCCCGAAAACCCCTGGCCCCGAGTGGCAATCGATGCAGCGAGTCGACTCGTGCGTGTGATAGGCAGCCAAATCTACAGCTTCCGCGGCCACAGACCGCTCGAAGTAGGTGCTTTCTGGTTGGGTGTGGCAAGAAGCACAAAAAGGATCATGTGATTCCTTGCTGGCGGCATAGACGAACCCGCTGGTAGCCAGGACGATACCCAGAATCATTCCACCCGCCAAGAGCAGAACCAATTTTCGCATCCAGCTTTTTTGAGATGATGGTTTTTCGGTCATCGAAGACCCCCGGATTCCACATGAGAGATGAGTCTGCACTTTTAATCAGACTTAATCAATCTCCATTATCCCACATATAGATAATTTGCAAAATCCACCCGCAAGATGCAGCGTCTGATCGCCGAAAGGCAAGTCGGGTTCGCAACCAAGCTCGGGATCAGGCTGGGGTGGAAAATTTATAAAAAGATGCACGCTGCTTATATCGTCACGAGGTCAGCGGCGCCGGATTTGCCACCGAGACACACATTTACCCGAGCGAGATCTGGGTATGATCATGACGATGAACGATTACGGCGTTTCTGTCCACCGTGCGCAGCACGTCATCTGTGAGGCACTCGTTGCCTGGAGACAACAATGTTGCAAACCATGCCTTGCGCAAGATCGAGCATACGTCTTATTAATTTTCAATCAAACTCCAAGAAATCCCCTTAACCATTCGAGCTGGTTGATCGAATCTCCTCCAGTTTGTCGATCAGTGAACGGATAGCCCGTGGATTTTCGACAATTCCATGCTTCAGAAGAATATTCGCCAACTTCGCATCCACTCCACGAGGCGGTGAAATTCTTTTTCCTCTTCGCACCAATTCTGCACGCATCGCCGCAACGGCAAGCGTCTCGGTAGTGATACTTTCATCCTGCAATATCTTTTCCAACGCATTTTCAATGGATTCCATTTCTGCTCCAATTCAAGAGAAATCAAATCGTATTCGAGGCGCCAATTCCGAAATTATCTCCTCACGTGCCCGCTGTTTTTTCCATGTCGGTTAATTGATGCTTGTTGGTTTTGAATGTTGGATCACAAACAATGCATGAACGAATGGTCCAGTCCCGATATTTACTTCCAGTCTCTACCGCTCTCCGATCTAAGCACGATCCTCGTTCGAAAGCATCACCCGCGTCAATCTGACCCAATGTTCGATCGACAGCTCCTGCGCCCGCTGCTCGGGACGTACACCCGCGGCGTTTAGCCATTCTACAACGATGCCCTTCGGTTTCCCCAGGTTCTTCGCCAGGGCGTTTTGTAGTTGCTTACGTTTCTGCCCAAAGCCGGCGTGTGCCAACACAAAGAGTGGTTCGATCAACTCCCGCGGAACACGAGGTTCAGTGTATCCAGTGATACGCAACACGGCCGAATCGACATTCGGTTGGGGGTAGAAGGCACTCGCCGGGATGCGTCCGCGCAACGCCGGCTCTCCATACACCTGCACGCTCAGAGCCAGCAGGCTCATCTCCCCCGGACCGGCGACGATGCGTTCGGCGACTTCCTTCTGGATGGTGAGCAGCAGGCCTTTCGGCTGCATTTCGGTTTCCATCAGGCGTCGGATCAGCGTCGAGGTGATGTAGTAAGGGATGTTCGCCACGACGGAATACGGCCCGATTCCCAAAATCTCGGCTACGTCCATCTTCAGGATGTCCCCAAACACGATCTCGACGTTTGGTACATCCAGGAGGGCATATTCCAGCGCTGGGATCAGGCGCTTGTCGATCTCCACGGCGACGACCCGTGCGCAGCGCTGCGCCAACCGCCAAGTCAGAGTGCCCACGCCGGCGCCGATCTCCAAAACGGTTTCATCCGGCCCGAGCTCCGCGGCGGTGATCACCTTCTGCAGCGCACGCGAGTCGATCATGAAATTCTGGCCCAGCTTCTTGCGCGGCCGGATGTTGAAGTGGCGCAGCAGCGCCCGGGGATCGGACGGGCGGTTGGTTTCAGGCACCGGCGTCCTCCTGCGTTGTGCGCACGGATTCGTCCTCCAGGAAGAATTCTTCGATGAATTTCTGACGATTGGCGCCGCGGGCCAGTTTCCCACTGCTGGTCTTGATCACCCAACCGCGCGGCACAAGGCGCACGTGGCGCACGGCAACGTCCGCGCCGCGATTAATCGCCAGGCGCACCGTCTGTGCCAGTTTTTCGCGGGCATGGGGATCTTCAACGTGCTCTTCGGCCACGAGGGCAACTTCCTCCGTACCCAGCTGCTGGTTGAATATTCCGAAGGCAACCGACCGTCCGGGGTGGATGCCCTGCACCTCGCCGGCGAGTGCCTCCAGGTCCTGAGGATAAACGTTCTTCCCACCGACGATAATGATCTCTTTTTTGCGCCCGGTGACATAAAGCTCACCTTCAGCCAGATAGCCCAGATCACCGGTTAAAAACCAACCGTCGTGAAAAGCTTTCTGTGAGAGATCCTCCCGGCCATAGTAACCCGTCAAGAGCGTGTCGCTTTTAATAGCGATCTCTCCGATAACGCGCTGCGGCACTTCGCTGCGTTCCTCGTCGAGGATGCGAATTCGCGTCTTCGGCAGCGGTTTTCCCGCCGAAAGAACGGAGATCGATCTTTGTGCAGCGCCGCTCGATTCGGCGAGGTGCGTCTGCTCAAACGCCCGTCGATCGATACGGTCGACGTTCACCTTCGATCCAATCGCGCTCTGCGTTACAGCGAAAACGTTCTCCGCCATGGCGTAGCAAGTAGCCAACGCTTGCTCCCGCAGACCATAGGGCGCGAATCGTTCGATGAACTGCTTGTGACTTTCCAGGCGCATCGGTTCGGAGCAGTTGATCACCGCCCGCCAGCTGGAGAGATCGACCTTTTCCAAATCCCGATCGCGTATCTTCTGGGCACAGAAGTTGAAGGCGAAGTTCGGCAGCCAGGAGAGCGAGCCGCCGTAGTGGGACACAGCCTGCAGCAAGCGGTGCGGTGCCCGCACCCATTCTAACGGCGACATGAGCACCAGCGTGGCGCCGAGCAGCAGCGGCATGAGGAAGCCGGCGATCAAGCCCATGTCGTGAAACAGCGGCAGCCAGCTCACGACCACATCCTGCGCGTCCATCCGGATTATACTGGCGTAGCGTTCCACGTGGGCCAGGACGGCATGATGGGAGAGCGCCACGCCTTTCTGCAGACCTGTCGTGCCCGAGGAATGCTGCAGCAGCGCGATATCGTCGGGCAAAAGCTTCAAATCCGGCAGATGCAGGAACGCACCGCTCTGCCCTCTGCTAAAGTCTCCAGCCAACAAGATCTGCAGCGACTCATCCATTCCCGCAAGCGCGCCGCGCACTTCACCGGCGAACGACTCATTGGTGATCAACGCCGCGGGTCGTGTAACGCCAACCAGCGCTTCCAACGATCGAGCGTAGCGTCCCGGGTCGAGTTTTTCAGAAGGGAAGGCCAGGATCGAGGGCACGCTTCCGCAGAAAAGTGCGCCAAAAAAAGACATAAGTAGATCTTGTCCATGGGGCAAGACAAGGACTACCACATCCCCCGCACGAACGCCTGCAGCGCTCAAATCCCGCGCCACCCAAGCGGCGCCGTCGAGCAGCGTGCGATACGTCAGCGGTTGGGCAGAATCGCCAGTCAGGCCGTGGATCGCCACGCGGTCCGGCGTTTGGCGGTAGCGTTCACCGAGGCGTTCGACGAGCGTGGTCATGCAATGTCGTCCTGCATGCGTTCCATTATGAATTCGGTCAATTCCCGTACCGAATCGAAAACTGAGGTGCTCAACTCAGAGTCTTCGATGCGCACGTTGAAGGCAGCCTCCACGAATAAAGCCAGGTCGACGAGATGGAACGAATCGATCAATCCGCTGCTGATCAAGGCTTGATCGAGTTCGATCCTGCGCCTTGCATTCTGCAGGATCTCGCGTGCGATGTAATCCACGATCTCGTTATGAACTCGGGAGCGAATTTCGGAAGGCGGCTTCACGTTAAATCGGAGGGTTTCGCCGGCAAGCGATTGTCTTCATCGTTCGGTCGCCGTCAGACCCCGTTGTACGGTGTCCAGCGTCTGCAGAGCGGTCAAATTGCGCCAGGGCCAGGCAGTCTTCATGCGGTCGGGATCGTCGAAGAAATTCTGGGCGTAGGTCAAATGGAACCCGTCGTCCTGCAGTCCACCGTCGGGCAAGGACTGCACGGCGCGCCAGAAATTCCACAGTGGGATGTCGTACTCGACGGTCAGATTGGCGATGGTGGCGTTAATGCTGTTGTCGCCCTCCAGGTTGTCAGCCTTCGTCGAGAGGATCGGCACCACGCCGTAGGAGATCGTGGTTTCGATGATCGTGCGCAGGTACAGTTCATAACTTTCGGTAGATTTCTCCCACCACGTCTCGAGGTTGATGATGGCGATGCTGGGTTTGTGTAGGCGGAATTCACATTCCAGCGGGTTTTCACCACGGTTGCAGGCATCGACGTCCGCCCACACCGGCGAAAGCACTGAGGCGGCGTTGAAGCCGCCGCGCACCGCCAGGCTGTCGCGGCTGAAAGAACCGGAATACCAATCGATGGTGACCTGTAAATCGAGATCCTCCGGACGCAGGTGATAAGCGCCTGGCTCATCGAAGACTCCCAGGAAAAGCGAGGACACGTTCTGGCAATCCCCCACCTTGGAGAAGGCGTGCGGATCGTTGCCGCGCCGCAACCCCTGCTTGTAGATCCGACGTGCGGTCGAGGTCACCGTAGGGATGATCGGAAGCTGCATCCATTCACCTGGCGCCAGCTGCGGTACGGGCTCGTGCGCCGGCCGGTGTTCGACGGCATAGAGCACGCCGATGGCCACCAGTTGATGGTAGGAAATCGACTCGCCACTTGTGTCGTACTGCGAATCCAGGGCCTCTCCGCCCGCTGCAGATACTTGCGGTGAGGGATGTGCATCCGTGGGATACAACGTGCCGCCGTACGGGCTGGCGTAGGCCGCTTCGACGATTACATCACAACCTGAAAGCAGCCCGCCCAGCAACGCTACACCCAGCACGAAAATCAACGTTGCTGCACCGTGATTGGGTAATCCAGGCTCACGAGCCAAATTCGCCCGCGTTGGCGGGCGCCGGTTCGGATATCCTGTCGAAGCAACAGCACTGCGTATCATCACCCTGCTCGTATCAGTGAACCTACTATTATGGGGTTGTTTCCGAAAGTTGCAAGTTGCAGGCCGGGGAAATGTCTCCCTTCGGCCGTGCTTCATCCCCCATCGGCCAATTCTGTCGAGTCACGAATAGCTTCCCTCAGGAACGCCGCTAATGCGCTCGCGGCTTCGGCGTCGTAGTGCACCGTACTGTCTGCAAAAACCTCAGCTGGGAGCCAATCCCACAGGTCCAACAGAACCCAGCCTTCCCGTTCGCTCCTTGCCCGCAGCTGTTCGTGATAGGCATCGTAAACCCAGCGCGGATAGGCGACGTTGTAATACTGGCCATCTCCCACGTTTTCATCGATATAGATCGGTTCGTTGATCAATAGAACCGGCACATCACCCGCGAGGGCTGCGCCGGCGGAGAGCACCTCGAAGGCAAGTTGATTCTCCTGCAGTTCACCCGGCAGTGTGCCGTGATAGCTCAGATCGCCGGGCAGCTCATGCCTCTCACGCGTCTCGGACGTTGGAATGTAGCGGTCTACGCCCGTCGAAGCCCACAACAGCCCGTAGAACTGCAGTCGGATGTCATCGGCCAGCTCCCTGCGCTGGCCGATGATGGTGCGCTGCCAGAACGATGTGGGTCGGAAGCGCGCATCGTCCGGATTCAGATCCAGAAAATGCTCGAGAATCAATGCGCGCGTTGCACCGGGGTTGAATTGGACCAGTGGGGCGTCGATCTGGTTTTTCCGCCAGACGGATTCGAGCGTGAAGAACCAGACGATCAGGTCGGGGTCGAACTGCATGCCGCGCGAGAGCAGCAGCAAGTCCTTGGTCAACGACATGGTCGGATAGCCGAAATTGTAGGCGCGGATATGCCGGCCGTCGGCCGTGTAGTAGTCGGCGGCGTCGATCTGCGCCGGCAGCGTCTCACCGGGCTGCAGGAGAAAGCCCCAGACCGCAGAATCCCCCAGGACGAGAACTCGATATTCATGCGGCAGTTTCACTTCCCCGGCTATCTCGTGTGAGGCGACCATCACATCCAATTGGGTAATGGTGAGATTGTAGGAACGCTGCGGGTCGCTGCCAAACGGCAGCCGCCGGCGACCCGGCACGATCGAGTTGTAGACGGACAGCTTCGCCATTGACGGCCAGGGATCGAAGCTGGCGAAAATCAGATTGAAGGCGACGAACAACCCCGCCGCCTTAATCAGAACGCGACCGACCTTTGTCCAGTTCCAGGAACCCGTCCCTGCGTTTCCACTCATACGCTTAAATTCCTATCAGCTTTCTCATCACGTCGAAGGCGGCATCGACGTTTGGAATGGCAAACCACACCCATCCCAGGGCGACGTAGTGGAAGGTGATGAAGATGCCGACCGCTCGCAGTATCGGATTCTCCCGCCAGGTACTCGATAGCGGCCAGAATTTCTGGTGGAACAAAACCCAGCGATTGTGCAGGAACAAGCCCACGCCGTTCCACAGACCCCAGAGCAAGAAATGCCAGGCGATGCCGTGCCACATACCGATTAAGATCATCGTAATGAGCTGTCCCAGGAGGATGATCGTCCACACCGGCATTTCCACACGCACTGTACGCAGCGTGCGCGTCAGGGGATTGAACACGTAGAAACGGAACCACTGCGTCAGAGTTTTATGCCAGCGGTTCCAAAAGGCGCCGATGTCCGTTTGAAGATAGGGGCGCTCGAAATTTTCCGGCAGGTCGATCCCCGCCCAAGCACCGATACCGAGGGCCAAATCCGTGTAGCCGCTGAAGTCGAGGTAGATCTGCAAGGCGAAAGCATACAGCAGCAACCACAACCACGCATGGGAGCTGACTTGTCCGGCTTTGATTTCATTCAGCGCCAGAATCGCCAGGGAATCCGCCAGGATGAATTTCTTCAACATCCCGATAACCATGCGTTTCCCGCCCTGCACGAAGCGGGCGGGCGTCAACACCTGGAACTGCCGCAGGTCTTTTACGAATCGTTCGACGCGATCGATCGGTCCGGCGGTGAGTGCGGGGTAAAAAAGTCCGTAAGTCAAGAACTCCCGCAAGGTCAATGCCGGCAGCTTGCCTATGGCGCAGATGCGTAATGTATGGATCAGGCGAAATGCGATGTATGAAAAACCCAGCCAGGTGATGTCCACCTGGCTGGCAAGCTCGGGCGATTGCCCTGTAGCAGTACGCAGCGCACGGCTGAGATGTATCTGCAGCGTTTCGCTCTTCAGCAGTACGAAGAGCAGTACGATGAGTGCGATCATCGCCGGGAACGTCCATTTGCTCTCACGCCGTACAGACGCAAAAGCAGCGATGATCCCCACCGTCACGAGCAGGGCGATAAAAATCCGCAGGACTTGGGGCGGATAGGTAGGAATGATCAGCGGCCGGGGTAGCAGGCGCGTGAGATTGATGAATAGAATCAGGAACACGATGGCCGACAACGAGATCCTGTCCTCGGATGCGAGCGGCGATCGCTCCCGCACGATAAACCAGGTCAGAACGATCAGCGCGATCGTCGCTGTGGGAAACCAGAAATCGAAATGCCGCAGCGACGTTTCCGGCTGCAGCCAGAAAACTGCAAACAAACTGGTGGCGAAGAGCATCCACGACCGTATTTGCTTTCCGGGTAAACGACCTGCGACGAGGCTGAAGAGGGCAAATAAGAAGATCTGCGCCAGGGTCATTAAAACCCCTGATAAATCCAGACCGGGGACGAATCTGACGTGAGCACAACCACGCCGATGAGAATCAAGCAGAGGACGAGGGCGATAAGGTTTTCATGCGAGAACAAGCGGCGCAGCATCCCATGAACCTTTCGTTTACGGATTTCCACAAACTCGCCAGACGCCATCATCTGCGATCAACCGATAGACTTGCAGGGAGAGATCGATGTTCAGGTTCTCACCCTGGTAATCGGCCACGATGTATCCCGTGCACGACACGTCTGCCGTGGTTTCCGTCTCCGAGATGACCCCGCAATGCATCGCTTCGATCGTGGTTTCGACGTTGAGAAACGAATCGGCGTCGATGCGCGCTCGTTGCTCCCACGCGGCGCAGGAGAGATTTGCAGCTCGAACGGCGTCGCCGCTGGCGATGGCGTTGAAATAATCCTCAACGATGCGATCCGGTTCACCGCTCACGCCGCACGCCGAGAGAACGATCAGGCTGAGTGTGAACAGGAATAGGGATTTTCGTGTCATTATCGCTGCTCCCCTCAAGGCAGAATCCAGGGAATCTGATCCAGGGGCGGCACGGGCGTGAGGAAATACAGCGTTGTCCATCCGTACTTGATCACGTACTCTTCGTCCGTGTAGGCCAGATCGACCCAATCCTTTCCCGGAATGCCCGCCCCGATGTCCTCAATTGTGGCGGTTCCATAATCCGGA
>Ga0315534_1002169_pt1 | contig 13391 bp, 11 predicted proteins | sample SalMarSW160240MG_FD_203094 | JGI IMG/M metagenome (GOLD analysis project Ga0315534, IMG submission 203094) | Salt marsh sediment microbial communities from the Plum Island Ecosystem LTER, Massachusetts, United States - Salt Marsh Sediment SW1602-40 ... | reverse complement strand
GATAATCCTCGGCCGCGGTGAAAGTGGTCACCGGCCTGATCTCGGTCACCACCTTTTTGTTGAGCTTCTTGGCGACCTCGGCCTTGGTCTTTTCGGCCAGAGTCTTCTCCTCGTCGTTGGCGACGAAGATCACGGTGCGATAGGCAGGCCCCTCGTCGCAGAATTGTCCGTCCGGGTTGAACGGATCGATGTTGTGCCAGAACTTGTCGAGCAGGGTGGCGTAACTCACCTTGGCGGGGTCGTAAGTGACCTTGACCGCCTCGACGTAACCTTGATGTTGCCCGTAAGTGGGGTTCGGCTTGGTGCCGCCGGCATAGCCCGAAATCGTCTCGGTGACGCCATCGACCTTGTCGAAGGCATCCTCGACGCACCAGAAGCAGCCGCCGGCGAAGATTGCGGTCTTGGTCTCACCGGCGCGTGCCTCAGGCCAACCGCAGGCGAGAACAAAAGCTGCGAGAAAGGCAGCAGTGAGCGTGGCACAGACCGTTCTTGCCATCATCGAGGTTTCTCCGGGGATGAGCGCATCGCCCGTAAAATATTAAGTGCGGCACGCGCGGCAAAGTGGTTCTCGCGCGACCGTGATGTGAATTGAAGCGGCAGCCGATAAGCGCTTGGGCTCGCTTCGTCATCTGGGCTATTGAGGGCCGATGCAACAACGCCTGTCTTCTCCTTTAAGCGACCTTGAGCGCGCCTATGACGTGGTCGTGGTCGGCTCGGGCTATGGCGGCGGCGTCGCCGCCTCGCGGCTTGCGCGGGCGGGCCAGCGTGTCTGCGTGATCGAGAGAGGAAAGGAGTTTCTGACGGGCGAGTTTCCGGCCCGTTTGCCCGAGATCCGCCGCGAGCTTCAGCTGAATGGCGGCACTTTGCGGTCGGGCTCGCGCACCGGGCTGTTCGATTTCAGGCTCGGCGCCGACATTCATGTCCTGACGGGGTGCGGTCTCGGCGGCGGCTCTCTGGTGAATGCCGGCGTGGCCCTCAAACCCGACGCCCGCGTGTTTGCCGATTCCGCCTGGCCTGAACAGGTGCGGAGCGACGGGCTGCTCGATCTTGGCTTCGAACGCGCCTCGTCGATGTTGCGGCCGGCGCGCTATCGCGACGCCGAAGCGCTGACCAAATATCGCGCGCTTCAAACGGCGAGCGAAGCTTTCAACGTGCCGCCTGTGACGGCGCCGGTGGTGGTGAGCTTCGACGATGTTGTCAATCCGGCGGGCGTATCGCAGCCTGCCTGTACGCTGTGCGGCGATTGCTGCTCAGGCTGCAATGTCGGCGCCAAGAATACCGTCGCCATGACATATCTTCCGGATGCCAAGGCGCATGGCGCGGCAATCTTCACCGAACTCAGCGTCACGCATGTCGCCAGGGAAGAGGAGGGCTGGCGTGTCCATGTCGTTCCGTCAAACGGCAAGGACTCTGAGGCAAGCTTCGTCGATGCCAAGACCGTGGTGCTTGCGGCAGGCACACTCGGCTCGACCGAGATTTTGTTGCGCTCGCGCGAACGGGGGCTGGGGCTCTCGGACAGGCTCGGAGAAAAATTCTCCGCCAATGGCGACATCATTGCCTTTGCCCTTGGCGGCAAAGAGAAAGTGAACGGTGTGGGCGTAGGCTATCCGCCGAAGTTCGTGGGCGACGCCATCGGCGCCTGTGTCGCCGGACAGGTCGAGCTTTCCGACGGCGAGGTTCTCGACCGCAGCATGATCATCCAAGAAGGCGTTATGCCGTCGGCGCTCGCGCCACTGCTGCCAGTGTTCTTTATCTCCGGCGGCAGGCTGCTCGGTGCGGCGCAGAGCCTGATCAAGGGCGTCTATCAAGGCCCGCTTGCCTATCTGCATACTTTCTTTGTCGTGTCTCACGACGATGCGGCCGGGCGCATCACACTCGACAATGGCAGCGCGCAGATCCATTGGCCCGGTGTGGCCGGCCAGCCGGTCTATGCCCGCGTCGATGCCGCCCTGACCAAGGCCGCCGAAGCAGTCGGCGCGCGTTACATCAAGAGCCCGCTCGCAGGCACCAGCATGGGGACCAAACCGGCGACGGCTCATCCGCTTGGCGGTTGCGGCATGGGCGAAAACGCCAACAGCGGCGTGGTGAATCACAAATGCCAGGTCTTCGACGGCACGGGCGGCGAGAGCGTGCATGCGGGACTTTACGTCTGCGACGGTGCGGTGATTCCGCGTTCTATCGGCGTCAATCCTCTTCTCACCATCACGGCTCTCACCGAGCGGGCCATGGTTCACCTTGCCCGCGACCACAATCTGGGGTTCGATGCCTCTTCACGCACGCGCCGGGAGTAAGACCGATTGAGTTGAGGCCATGACACGCGGCTGGCTGACAGTGTTGGCAGTATTTGCGGCGGGCGCCGCAACTGTCCTGGCAAGCCTGCTCCATGCCGCTCCGGGAGCAAACCAACCGGCCCCGAAACCAGCGCTCCCCGACCGTCTCACCATCGTGCTTGTCGGCGATGCCGCTTTCAATACAAGCGACTCCGCGGTCGACGCCAAGGGCGTCCACAAAGGCAAACAAGTCACGAGCTTCACCACGCTTGCCGGCGTGGCCGGCGCCGTCGACGGCAACATTGCCTTCGTCGATCTCGACACCGTCATCACCGACCGCAACGACCTCGGTCCCGAGGGCATCGGTAAGCAAACCTCACACTTCAGGAGCCATCCGGCCGCGCTCAGAGCCTTGATCGATAGCGGCTTCAATGTGTTCTCGCTCGCCAACGATCACGCTTACGATTATGGCGCGGCCGGGATCGAAGAAACGCTCTACCACCTGGCCGTGGCCAACGCTAAACGGCCGATCGCCTTTGCCGGAATCGGCGCCGACTACCAGGAAGCGATTAAGCCGAGTTATGTCGATGTCGGCGGTGCCCGCGTCGCATTCTCGGCCATCGGCACGATACCGGAAGGCCGTCCCCAGTCCCGCGCAGGTCCAAACAAGGCGGGCCAAGCCTCGTACACCGACCGGCCGGATTTCACCGCCGTGGTGGGCAAGCTGGCGGGCATGCCTGCCGATTACCGTATCCTCTCGATCCATTATGGGAGCGACGGCAGCCTGGCGCCCGATGAGCGGCAGCTTGCCGATTGGCAGAAATTCGCCGCCGGTGAGAAGAACATCGATCTCATCGTCGGCCACCACCCGGATGGGGCGCAAGCTGTGGCGCTCGACGGGACGTCGCTGATTTTCTACGGGCTTGGCACATTGATTGAGCCCGGCACAGCCGATCCGGCGCGTTTGGGCATTTGCCGCGATTACGGGCTGATGGCCAAGGTGCATCTCGCGCGCGCCGGTAAGAGCTGGCGTGTCGAGGCGATCGAGGCGATCCCGCTTACCAAGACGCAAATCCGGCCCGAGCGCTTTGCGGCCTATGCGGGGACTGAACGTATCCACGTGCTCAATCACCTCGCGTCCGGTCTCGATGAAGGCGGTAACGGCAAGGGCTTGCGCTTCACGCCACGGCCGGACGGCTCGGGTCTTTATTGTGCTGAAAATGCAAGCGCGCTTGGCGGCGAGATCGGCACGCTGTGCCAGAGCTGGCAGCCCCCCGGTGAGCCGGACGAAGCGCTTGCTGCGAAGATCGCTTCGGCCTGCGAGGCCAAGGCGGTTGCAAGCAAGCCTGCTCCGGTGAGGCGGAAGGCGAGGCGCCGCAAACCGGAGCCGCGGCCGTCCGGTCCCTTTGGTAGTTTCGGTCCGCGCTAAGAGTTCGCTCGCGCTCGGGACGTCGCGTTAACCGCGCAACTCGCCGCCGGTCGCTTTCTTGACCGCGGCCACGACCTTTTCGGCGACCGTCTCGATTTCAGCATCGGTCAGTGTCTTGTCGCGCGGCTGGAGCGTCACCTCAATGGCGAGCGATTTCTTCCCCTCGGGCACGCCTTTTCCGGTGAACACGTCGAACACGCCGACATGGCTGACGAGCGCGCGGTCCGCACTCAAGGCCGCGCGAACGACATCTCCGCCTTCGACGTCATCGTCGAGCAGGAAGGCAAAGTCGCGCCTAACCGGTTGAAGGTCCGAGGCGTCGAGCGGCTTGACCGTGCCTTTGCGCCGGGCGGCGGGAAGGGCGTTGAGATAAAGCTCAAAACCCGCAAGCGGAGGATCGATGCCGAACTTGGCGAGAAGGTCGGGATGAAATTCGCCGAAGTGGCCGAGCACCGTCTCAGGACCAAGCTTGAAGGCGCCCGAGCGGCCGGGATGGAACCAGGACGGGGCCTCGCGCGTAACGACAACGTTCGCCTGGTCAAGGCCGAGATTTGCCAGTGCGGCACTCGCGTCGGCCTTGGCCGCGAACACATCTGCGGCAGGGGCTTCCCCCGACCAATCGCGGCCCGAGCCGGAAAGTGCCGAGCGGCCGAAGCGAACGCCGGCCGCCGACATGAACTGGTCCTCGGGCCGGGCGCCGGAATAGGCTTGACCGAGCTCGAACAGGGCGCCGTCGGTAATGCCCCTGTCGCGGTTGCGTTGTGCGGCTGCAATCAGCCCGGGCAGGAGCGAGGGCCGCATCGCGGCAAGCTCGGTCGAGATCGGATTGCTGATTGCAAGCTCCGCGCTCCCGCCGCCGAACAATTCCGCGTGCTCTGGCGGAATGAACGACCAGGTCACTGCTTCGATGTAACCGCGGCCCGCGAGCAGACGCCGCGTCAGCCTTTGCCGTCTCTGTGCTTCGGTCAGCACCGGCCTTGCCACGCCCGCGTCCCGCGCCATCGGCGTTGCAGGGATTGCGTCGACGCCAATCAGCCGCACCACCTCTTCGACGAGATCGGCGGCGATAGCGAGGTCGGGGCGCCAAGGGGGCGGCACCGCTGTTAATTGTTTGCCTTTGCCAGAGAGAGTGACACCGAGCGCGCCGAGCAGCCGCTTGGCAGCGGTCGCGCTGAGAGCAAGCCCCGAGAGCCGCTCGACCAGCGCCGGATCGAATTTGAACGGCTTATTGGCCTTCGGCGGCTTGCCGGCAATCGTGATCCTGCTCGGCACGCCGCCGCACAGCCGAAGCACGAGATCGGTGGCAAGTTCAAGTCCCGGCACCACGAAATCGGGATCGACGCCGCGCTCGAAGCGGAACCGCGCATCGGACTGGATGTTGAGCGTTCGCCCGGTACGCGCGGTGCGTTTCGGATCGAAATAAGCCGACTCGATAAAGACGTTGGCGGTCGCCTCGGTGACGCTCGTATCCTCGCCGCCGATTACGCCGCCGAGCCCGAGCACGGCGCGGTCGTCGGCGATGACGCACATATCGCCGTCGACCTCGTAAGTCTTGCCGTCGAGCGCAAGGAACTTCTCGCCGCTTCGCCCGAGCCGCGCGCGGATCGTGCCGGTGAGCTTGTCGGCGTCATAGACATGAAGCGGGCGGCCGCGATCGTAAGCAATGTAGTTGGTGATATCGACCAGCGCATTGATGGGGCGAAGCCCGATCGCCTTCAGCCGCCGTTGCAGCCAATCCGGCGAAGGACCGTTCTTCACACCGCGCACCAGCCGTCCGGCAAAGACCGGGCAGGCATCTTGTTTGCCTTTGGCGAATTCGAGCGCGATCTTGACCGGATTGGCAAAGCTCCCTTTGACCGGCTTGACGCCGTCCTTTTTCAGCTTGCCCGCGCCGGCGGCCGCCAGATCGCGCGCGACCCCGCGCACGCCGAGACAATCGGGTCGGTTCGGCGTGATGGCGATGTGGAAAACCGCGTCGTCGAGGCCGAGCGCCTTGGCCGCCGGACTGCCGGTCTTGGCGCTTCGCGGCAACTCGATAATGGCGGAATGGTCGTCGGAGAGTTCAAGCTCGCGCTCCGACAGGAGCATGCCGCTCGATTCGACCCCTCTGATCTTGGCCTTGGTCAAGGTAAGGTCGGCGCCCGGCACGTACGATCCGACCGGCGCGAATACGCCTTTCATGCCGGCCCGCGCATTCGGTGCGCCGCACACGACCTGAACGCGCTCGCTCCCGGTATCGACCTCGCAGACGCTGAGTTTGTCGGCATTGGGATGCTTCTCGCAGCGGATCACTTCGGCCACGCGGAACGGCTTGAAGGCGGTCGCGGGGTCGAACACCTCCTCGACCTCGAGCCCGATACGAGTCAGCGTGTCAGCGAGGGCGGCGACGTTCTGCTTGGTGTCGAGATGTTCCTTGAGCCAGTCTGCCGTGAATTTCATGGCTCAGGACAGTCCGGCGGCAAGCGTTGGAACGGCAAGCGGGGCGAAGCCGTAATGGGTGAGCCAGCGAAGGTCGCCGGCGAAGAACGCGCGCAAATCCGGCATGCCGTATTTCAGCATGGCGATCCGGTCGATGCCGAGCCCGAAGGCGAAGCCTTGATAGCGTTCGGGATCGAGCCCGACATTCTTGAGCACGTTCGGATGCACCATGCCGCAGCCGAGAATCTCGAGCCACTCATCGCCTTCGCCGATTCTGATGGAGTCGCCGTCTCTGGCGTAGCCGATATCGACCTCCATCGACGGCTCGGTGAACGGGAAGTGGCTGGCACGAAAACGCATCTTCACTTCGGGAATCTCGAAGAACGCCTTGCAGAACTCTTCAAGCACCCATTTCAGGTGGCCGAGATGAGTCTCCTCGTCGATCACCAGCCCCTCGACCTGATGAAACATCGGCGTGTGGGTTTGATCGGAATCGCAGCGATAAACGCGCCCCGGCGCGATGATGCGCAAGGGCGGCTTTCGCTTGAGCATGGCGCGGATCTGTACCGGGCTGGTATGCGTGCGCAGGAGCGCGCGGCTGCCGTCATCTGCTGGCGCAAAATAGAACGTGTCGTGATCCTGGCGCGCCGGATGCTCAGGCGGAATGTTGAGCGCGGTGAAATTGTTGAAATCGGTCTCGATGTCGGGACCCTCGGCGATCGAGAAGCCCATATCGGCGAAGATCTCGGTGATCTCGTCGGTGACTTGGCTCACGGGGTGAATACGCCCTTCTGCCAGCGGACCTTCGCGCACGGGCAGCGTCACATCGGCCCGCTCATGCGCCAACCGCTCGGCGGTAGCGGCGTGGCTCAGGTCCTGCCGCCGAGCCTCAAGCGCGTCACCGATCGACGTCTTCAAATCGTTGACGACTTGGCCAAACGCCTTGCGTTCATCCGGCGGCAACGAGCCGAGCGCCTGCATCAGTTCGGAAATGCGCCCCTTCTTGCCGAGCGCGTTGATACGGATCTCTTCGAGCGCGTCGAGATCTGACGCGTCCGCGATGGCGCGAAGCAGTTCGGTCTTGAGACTGTAGAGCTCAGGCGCGCTCATGGCTCAGGCTCCCAAAGCGCGAGGCCAAGCCCGCTTGGCGACAGACTAGCCCCGCGCCGCCGCAGCAGACGCAGCCTCGACCAGGCTCTTGAAGGCCTCCGGCTCACGCACCGCAAGGTCGGCGAGCACTTTGCGGTCGAGTTCGATACCGGCCTTCTTGAGCCCGTCGATCAGCCGCCCATAGGTCAGGCCGTTGGCGCGGGCGGCGGCATTGATCCGTTGGATCCACAGCGCCCGAAAGGTCCGCTTCTTCACCTTTCGGTCGCGATAGGCGTATTGACCGGCTTTCTCCACCGCTTGGCGCGCGGTGCGAATGGTATTCTTGCGGCGCCCGTAATACCCTTTGGCCTGCTTGATCACCTTGCGGTGGCGGGCATGAGTGGTAACGCCGCGCTTGACACGGGACATGACGGTGCTCCTTCGGTTCGCGCCCTAGGCTCTAGCTGCTATAGGGCAGGAAATGCTTCTTCACGATCTTGGCGTCTTCGTCCGCCAGCACCATCGTTCCACGCGCGGTCCGGATGAACTTGTTGGTACGCTTGATCATACCGTGACGCTTGCGCGAGGCCTGGCATTTCACCTTGCCGGATGCCGTGATCTTGAAGCGTTTCTTGGCACCGCTCTTTGACTTGAGCTTGGGCATTTGGCTTCCTTGGTTTTGGCCCCGGTCTAAGCCTGGAGGGGCGAGATTCGACGATTTGAAAGCATTGCGAGCCGCCACGGCATGCCCCGCCGGGCGGCTCCATGGCGAGCTTATAGGGTGGGTCCAGGCGAAAATGCAAGGAAATCCCGCGTCAAACGCCTAGCGGGGCGCGAGCACCATCACCATCTGCCGGCCCTCGAGCCTGGGCTCGGACTCGACCTTGGCCACGGTCGATACGTCTTCCTTCACGCGGTCGAGCAGCTGCACGCCGAGCTCCTGATGGGCCATTTCCCGGCCTCTAAACCGCAAGGTGACCTTGACCTTGTCGCCTTCTTCGAAAAAGCGGTGGATCGACCGCATCTTCACGTCATAGTCGTGCGTATCGATATTCGGGCGCATCTTGATCTCTTTGACCTCGACGGTGCGCTGCTTTTTGCGCGCCTCGGCGGCCTTCTTCTGCGCCTGGTACTTATACTTGCCGAAATCGAGGATCTTGCAGACCGGCGGCTTGGAGTTGGGCGCTATCTCAACCAGGTCGAGGCCGGCCTCGGCGGCGCGCGCAAGAGCATCGCTGATGGCAACCTCGCCGATATTGTGGCCGGTAGCGTCAATAAGTTGGATTTTTGGAGTGTCGATGGCCTCGTTGATGCGGGGACCCCCCCGATCGGGCGTCAGCTTCGTCGGTCGCCTTACGATGTTGTGCTCTCCTCTTCACGAACGACGGCGGCCGATCCCCTTTAAGGCCATCCCGCGCCGCGGCTCGAATTTACGATCCTGGTGTTCTACAGCAACGAAATTGCGCCTGACAAGTCAAGCCACGCGGTCCTGGAAGCGGGCTGCGAGCTGCGTGCCGAGCAGCTCGTCGTAGACGGCAAGGGTTGCCTGCTGCATCTGATGCAGAGTGAACTCTGCGGTGACGTGTTGACGTGCGCGCGCGCCGAGCGCGGCGCGCGCGTCCGGAGCAAGATTGAGAGCGCGCTTGATCCTGGTTGCGAGCGCCGCGGCGTCGCCCGGCGGCACGAGCCAGCCCGTGAAGCCCGACTGGTCCTGTTCAGGCGAGATGATGGTCTCGGGCAGAGCCCCGAGATCGAACAGAATGACGGGGCAGCCCATGGCCTGCGCTTCGATACTCGTGCGCCCGAAGGTTTCGGGCATGAGCGAGGGCACGAGAGCGACGTAGGCACTCAAGAAGGCGGTTTGCATGTCCTCGCAGTGACCGACGAGACGAACCTTGTCGTCCAATCCGTAGCGCCCAATCAAGGCGAGGAGCTCCTGGCGGTAGGCGGATTTGTCCGGCGCATCGCCGGCGAAGACGATGACGGTGTCATGCAATGCGCCCTCTTCGTGCAAGAGGCGTGCGGCCTCGATGGTCTGGCTGTGCCCCTTGGGCCGGGTCAAGCGTGCTGCTTGGAGAACGATCTTGGTCTCGGGCGCCAGGCCCCAGCGCGATCTGAGCTTGGCGGCTGCCTCAGGCGCAACCGCGCTTGCATCGAACACGTGCTCATCGACTCCGCGATAGATCACGCGAACGCGTGGCTCGGCCGTGCGGTGGCGGGACGTGATCAGGCCTGCGGTGTAGCGTGAGTTGGCGATCACCCGATCGCCGCGGCCCATGACGCTGTTATAGATTTTCTTGAGCGGACCCGGCTCCCCATAAGACCCGTGGTACGTCGTGACGAAGGGGCGGCCGGTTTGGCGCGCGGCGAGTAGTGCGCTCCAGGCCGGTGCCCGGCTTCTGGCATGAACGAGATCGATGCCGCGCTCCTCGATAAGATGACGGAGCCTGCGTGCATTGGCGAGGATGGTGAGAGGGTTCTTGCTGGCTACCGGCTCTCGCACGATCTCGCCCCCGGCTTCGGCAAGAGCGGTTGCCATGCGCCCCCCTTCGGTGGCAACGAGGGCCCGCGCGCCGGCACGCGTCAGCGCTTGGGAGATCTCGATGGCCGCCCGCTCGGTGCCTCCGGCATCGAGGCGCGGCACGACCTGCAGTATTGTCGTTTCAGGCATGACTTGAGGTTCTTAGGATGGTCGCTGACGAACCGCAATTCTTGGAATTAGGCGCGGCCCCTCGCCGCCGCCTCGCTTATCGCCTCGCGTGCGCCGAAAGAGACGCCGATATCGGTCTGATCTGGCTTTCAGGCTTTCTCTCCGACATGGAAAGCACCAAAGGGCTGGCTCTGGCGTCTTGGGCAAAGGAGCGGGGGATGCCCATGCTCCGGTTCGACTATTCAGGCCACGGGCTGTCGGAGGGCGATCTCAAACACGCCGCGATCGGCGATTGGCTCGAAGAGGCTTACGTCATGCTTGAGCTCCTGCTGGCAAAGACGCCGCGCGCCATCGCGGTCGGTTCGTCGATGGGCGGATGGATCGCGCTTCTGCTCGCGCGCAGACTTGCGAACGAGGGCGCACTCGACCGGCTCGCGGGACTTGTGCTTGTTGCGCCGGCCTGGGACATGACCGAGCGGCTGATCTTTGAACGCATGAGCGAGGAGGCCAAGGCGACGCTCGCGCGCGACGGTGTCTATTACGAGCCTTCACTTTATGGCGATCCTTATCCCATCACCAAGCGCCTGATCGAGGAGGGGCGCAATCATCTGACAGGTGCTTCGCCGCTTGCGCTCGATTTGCCGGTGCGCATTCTGCAAGGCATGCGCGACGCGGACGTCCCCTGGCGGCATGCGCTTGCGCTGGTGGAGCGGCTCAGCTCAAACGATGTCGAACTCACGCTCGTCAAGGACGGCGACCATCGCCTGTCGCGGGAACAGGATCTAAGCCGGCTCCAATCCACCGTCGCCGCGCTCGTGGCTCTATCCGCCTGACGCAACGCAACCACCGAGCACCGTCTGCTCGAAAGACGTGTGGATGCGAATCCCGCGATCAATCTCACGTGCCCGGCATATCCTCGGCAAGAAGGGCGGCAAGACCTTCGCGGTAAGTCGGGTAGCGCAACGTAACCCCAAGCTCCGACTTGATGCGCGTATTTCTGATGCGCCGGCTGCCTTCATAGAAGCTCCGCGCCATGGGCGAGAGATCGGCATCGGCGAAATCGATCTCCGGTGGCGCCGGCACGCCCATCAGCTCCGCGGCATAGGCGACCACCTCGCCGGGCGCCGCAGGTTCGTCGTCGGCGACATTGTAGATCGCGCCGGCGCGCGGTTGGGCGATAGAGGATTCGAGGACGCCCGCAATGTCCTCGACATGGATACGGCTGAACACCTGGCCGTCCTTCTTGATGCGCCGCGCCGTCCCGGTCTTGAGCTTGTCGAACACGCTCCGTCCGGGTCCATAGATACCGGCCAAGCGGAAGATGTGAGTGGGCACGTCGATCTCCTTGCCGAGTTGAAGCCAGGCGCGCTCGGCATCGACCCGCGCGCCGGTGCGCGCCGTATTCGGCTTGGGGTCGGTGTCCTCGTTCACCCAATTGCCGTGCTGGTCGCCATAGACCCCGACGGTCGAGAGATAGCCGATCCATTGGAGCGAGCTGAGCGCCTCGATCTCCCGGCGGTACTGCGCAAGCACCGGATCACCCGCGGGCCCCGGCGGGATCGAATGCAGCAGATGCGTCGTACCCTTAAGGAGCTCCGCGACCTCTTCGTTGTCGGATCCGCCGGAAAACTGAGCAAGACGGTAGCCGTCGCGCGCCAGCCGTTCGATCTTGTCCTCATCGCGGGCGGTGCCCGCGATCTGCCATCCTTTGGCGGAAAGGCGTTTGGCGAGAGCGAGCGCCGAGAAGCCGAGGCCGAAGGCGAACAACCGGCTCATGCCGCCTGCTCCATCCATTCGCTCCTCACGGCTTGATCGGCCTCCGCGTGGCAATAGGCGCTGCGTAGAGCGTGGAAGCGCTGTGGCGCAAGGCGTGAAAGTGCCCACACCGCCATCGCGCGCACGAGCGGCGACTCGTCTTGAAGCCGCGCCTCGACCTGAGGCACGAGCGTTCCGTCGCCGGAATTCCCGGCGGCGATCAGCACGTTGCGCAGGAAGCGGTCGCGCCCGGTCCGTTTGATCGGCGTGCCGCGGAAGCGCGCACGGAAACCCGCATCGTCAAGCTCGAGAAGCTCGCTAAGCGGAGGGTTGTCGCTCGCCGTCCTTGCGCCAAGTTTCGCTTCGCGCGCGGCTTGCGCAAACTTGTTCCATGGGCAAACGGCAAGGCAGTCGTCGCACCCGAAGATGCGATTGCCCATCGCTTGGCGAAACTGCGGCGCGATATGTCCTTTGTGCTCAATGGTGAGGTAGGAGATGCAGGCGCGCGCATCGATGCGGTAAGGCGCGGTGAACGCATTGGTGGGGCAGATGTCGAGGCAGCGCCGGCAAGCGCCGCAATGGTCCTCCTCCGGCGCGTCCGGAGCGATCTCGGCCGTGGTGAAGATCAAGCCAATGAACAGCCACGAGCCGAGCTCGCGCGACACAAGATTGGTGTGCTTGCCTTGCCAGCCGAGCCCTGCGCGCGCGGCAATCGGTTTTTCCATGACCGGCGCCGTATCGACAAAGATCTTCACCTCGCCTTGCGTCAGACCCTGTACGCGCCGGGCGAGCCGTTTGAGCCTCGCCTTGAGTACGTCGTGATAGTCGTCGCCTTGCGCGTAGATCGAAATCGCACCGTGCGATGCGTTTGTCAGCACGGCGAGAGGATCGGCGGTTCGCCCGTAATTCAATCCGAGTACGATGACGCTGTTCGCCTCGGGCCATAGCGCGCGGGGGGCTTTTCGCCGTGTCGCCGTGGCGGCAAGCCAGCTCATGTCTCCGTGCTTGCCTTCGGCGATGAACGCATCGAGTGCCTCGCCGGCGCCCTCCACCGGATCGGCTGAAGTAAAGCGCACGGCGTCGAAGCCAAGCGCCTTGGCCTCGGCGGTGATCGTTTGTTTCAGTGCTTCTGCCATGCGCAATCCATTTGGGGCAGATTATTCAAAAATCGAGATCGGCATAGGTCTCCGAAGGCATGAAGCCGGCGACGCGGTCTTGGAGCAGGGGCCGGAACGACGGTCTCGATTTCACGAGCGCATACCAATTCTTGGCCGGCTCGTAGTCTTCCCAGGCGATCTCGCCGAGATAGTCGAGCGCCGACAAATGCGCCGCGCCGGCAAGATCGGCGAAGCTCATGGCATCGCCGGCAAGCCAACTCCGATTCTCGGCCAGATGGCCGATATAGGTGAGGTGATAGCGTAGATTCTCGCGGCCTGCGCGGATCGCCTCCATGTCGGGAGATGCGCCGCGCCTGAAGACCTTCTCCTCGACAAGATAGGACGTGACCTCGTCGTGGAATTTGCGATGGAACCAGTCGACCAAACGGCGGATTTCGGCCCTGTCCGTTTCATCGCCTGGAAACGGCTGAAAGGCGCGACTATCGCGTTCATCGGCGGTATCGCCGAGATATTCGGAGATCGCGTAAGGGCCGGCGATCGGCCCGCGCTCGTCGGTGATCAGGACCGGCAGCGTTCCCGCCGGGTTGAGCGCGAGGAACTCTTCACGCCACTCCCAGGGCCGTTCCTCGACGAGTTCGGCTTCGACGCCGCATTCGGTCAGG